>Ga0070693_100000614_pt1 | contig 15816 bp, 10 predicted proteins | sample KBSK1103metaG_FD_65472 | JGI IMG/M metagenome (GOLD analysis project Ga0070693, IMG submission 65472) | Corn, switchgrass and miscanthus rhizosphere microbial communities from Kellogg Biological Station, Michigan, USA - KBS K1-10-3 metaG | ecosystem: Host-associated > Plants > Roots >...
CGCGCGAGCGGCGAGCTGGGCGGGCACATCGCGAGCTATGCGTCCGCGGCGGACCTCTTCGAAGTCGGCTTCAACCACTTCTTCCGTGCCGGCGATCGCGGCGACCTCATCTACTTCCAGCCGCACTCCGCGCCCGGCGTCTATGCGCGCGCGTTCCTCGAAGGGCGGCTCACGGAGGAGAACCTCGACAACTATCGCCGCGAGACGGGCGGCAAGGGCCTGTCGTCGTATCCGCACCCGTGGCTCATGCCGAACTTCTGGCAATTCCCGACGGGATCGATGGGACTGGGCCCGCTCTTCGCGATCTACCAGGCGCGCTTCATGCGCTACCTGCAGCATCGAGGCCTTCTCGAGACCGAGGGCCGGAAGGTATGGGCGTTCGTGGGCGACGGCGAGATGGACGAGCCGGAATCGCTCGCGGGCCTTTCGATCGCCGCGCGCGAGAAGCTCGACAACCTCGTGCTCGTCGTGAACTGCAACCTGCAGCGCCTCGATGGTCCCGTGCGCGGCAACTCCTCGATCATCCAGGAGCTCGAGGGCCTCTTCGCCGGCGCCGGCTGGAACGTGATCAAGCTCCTCTGGAGCGGCGACTGGGATCCGCTCTTCCTGCGCGACACGCACCAGTGGCTGGAGAAGCGCTTCCTCGAGACCGTGGACGGCGAATTCCAGACGTACGCGGCCACCGATGGCGCGTTCAACCGCGAGCACTTCTTCAACAAGTATCCCGAGCTGCGCCAGCTCGTCGCGCACCTTTCGGACGACGACATCGATCGCCTGCGCCGCGGCGGGCACGACCCGGTGAAGATCTTCGCGGCGTATTGGCACGCCGTGCGCCACGCGGGACAGCCGACGGTCATCCTCGCGAAGACGAAGAAGGGCTACGGCATGGGCACCGCGGCCCAGGGCCGCATGACCACGCACCAGCAGAAGAAGCTCGACACCGAGCAGCTCATGGCCTTCCGCGATCGCTTCTCGCTGCCGCTCGCCGACAGCCAGTGCGACGCCTGCGAGTTCGTGCGCCCCGATCGCGAGGCGCCCGAGATGGCGTACATGCACGCGCGGCGCGAGAAGCTGGGCGGATACCTGCCGGCGCGTTCGGCGAAAGCCGACCCCATCGCAACGCCCGATGCCGCCGCGTTCGCGAAGTTCGCGCTCGAGGCCGCGGGCAAGGAGATGTCCACGACGGTCGCCTTCGTGCGGATGGTGGGCGCGCTCCTGAAGGATGCGGCGATCGGAAAGCGCATCGTGCCCATCATCGCCGACGAGGCGCGCACCTTCGGCATGGCCGACCTCTTTCGCCAGGTCGGCATCTACTCGCCCATCGGGCAGCTCTACGAGCCCGAGGACCAGCACCAGCTTTCCTACTACAAGGAAGCCACGGGCGGACAGATCCTCGAGGAGGGCATCAACGAGGCCGGCGCGCTGGCTTCGTGGGTGGCCGCGGCGACGAGCTACTCGGCGAACGCAATTCCGATGCTGCCGATGTACATCTACTACTCGATGTTCGGCTTCCAGCGCGTGGGCGACGAGATCTGGGCCGCGGCCGACTCGCGCTCGCGCGGGTTCCTGTTCGGCGCCACGGCCGGGCGCACGACGCTCTCCGGCGAGGGACTGCAGCACGAGGACGGCACGAGCCACCTCGTGGCTTCCACGATCCCGAACTGCCGCGCGTACGATCCGTGCTTCGCCTACGAGCTCGCCGTGATCCTCGAGGACGGCATGAGGCGCATGCTCGACAAGCGCGAGGACGTGTTCCATTACGTCACGCTCATGAACGAGAGCTATGCGCAGCCGTCCATGCCGGAAGGCGCGAGGGAGGGCATATTGCGCGGGATGTATGCGTTAGGCGGTGGGCGGTCGGCGGTGGGCGGGGGTGTTCGCTTGCTGGGTGCGGGGACGATCCTCAATGAAGTGATCGCGGCAGCGCAGTTGCTCGAGAAGGACTGGAACGTGAACGCGGAGGTGTTCTCGGTGACGAGCTTCACGCAGCTGCGGTGGGACGGCATGGCGGCGCAGCGGACGAATGCGCCCAGCTGGGTTTCGACCCAATTGCCGAAGAGCGGCGTTCCGGTCATCGCCGCGAGCGACTACGTTTCCGCTGTCGCGGACCTGATCCGCCCCTGGATCGCCGACAAGTATGTCGCGCTCGGCACCGACGGATTCGGGCGCAGCGACACGCGAGCGCAGCTGCGCAGGTTCTTCGAGGTGGACCGCCACGCCATCGCGGTCGCGGCGCTCTCGGCGCTGGGCGACAAGCGCGCCGCCGAAGCGACCCAACGCTACGGCATCGACCCCGCGGCGGCCCCGCCGTGGTCGCGGTGATCCGGCTTGCCGCGGCCGCCCTCGTCGCCGTCTCGCTCGCCGTGAGCGCCGCCGACAAGCCCAGGCGCGCGCCGGCGCCGGTGGCCAAGGCGAAAGCGAAGGCCGCTTTCGACATCGTCGAGGCATCCATCGCGGAGTTGCAGGCCGCGATGGCGAGCGGCAGGATCACCTCGCGCGAGCTCGTTTCGCTCTACCTCGCGCGCATCAAGGCGGTCGACAAGGCCGGGCCGAAGATCAACTCGGTGATCGAGCTGAATCCCGATGCGATCGCCATCGCCGAGGCGCTCGACAAGGAGCGCAGGCAAAGTGGCGCGCGCGGAGCGCTCCACGGCATCCCCGTGCTCATCAAGGACAACATCGCGACCGGCGACCGCATGCAGACGACCGCCGGCTCCCTCGCGCTCGAGGGCGTGAAAGCCCCGCGCGATTCGTTCGTCGTCGCGAAGCTGCGCGAGGCGGGCGCGGTGATCCTGGGCAAGACCAATCTGTCGGAGTGGGCGAACATCCGCTCGATCCGCTCGACCTCGGGATGGAGCTCGCGCGGCGGCCTCACGCGAAATCCCTACGCGCTCGATCGCGATACCAGCGGGTCGAGCTCCGGATCCGGTGCGGCGATCGCGGCGAGCCTCGCCGCGGCGGCCATCGGCACCGAGACCGACGGCTCGATCACGTCGCCGTCCTCGGTGAACGGGCTCGTGGGCATCAAGCCCACGCTCGGCCTCGTGAGCCGCTCGGGAATCATCCCGATCGCGCACTCGCAGGACACCGCGGGCCCGATGGCGCGAAGCGTCGCCGACGCGGCCGCGCTCCTCACGGCCATCGCCGGCACGGACCTGCGCGACGACGCGACGCGGGATGCCTCTCCCAAGGCCGCCGACTACACGAAAGTGCTCGACCGCAATGCGCTGAAGGGCGCGCGCCTGGGCGTGGTGCGCAGCCAGTTCGGCGGGCGCAACGACCTCGTGTCCATGGAAATCGAAAAGGCGTTGAAGGTCCTCGAGGCGCAAGGCGCGGTCCTGGTCGAGATTCCCGAGATCCCCAATGCAGGGAAGTACGGCGCCACCGAGCTCGAGGTGCTGCTCACCGAGCTCAAGGCCGACCTGGCCGCGTACCTCAAGGAGTGGGCCCCCGACGCGCAGGTGAAGGACCTCGCCGACATCATCGCTTTCAACGAGGCGAACAGGGAAAAGGTGATGCCGTACTTCGGGCAGGAACACTTCGTCAATGCCCAGAAGAAAGGCGGCCTCGACTCGAAGGAATACGTGGAGGCGCTCGCCAACAACCGCCGGCTCTCACGCGCCGAAGGCATCGACAAGGTGATGAACGACAACAAGCTCGACGCGCTGGTGGCGCCGACGGGCGGCCCTGCGTGGCTCATCGATTTCATCAAGGGCGATGCGAGCGGCGGCAGCTTCACCTCGCCCGCGGCCGTCGCGGGCTATCCGCACGTCACGGTGCCGGCGGGCCTGGTCCAGGGATTGCCGTGCGGGATCTCCTTCGTGGGCATGGCGTGGAGCGAGGCGAGACTCATCGCGCTTGCCTACGCGTACGAGCAGGCAAGCCACGCCCGCAAGCCGCCCACCTACGTGAAGACGATCAACTCCTGGCAGTAGCGAAGTCCCGCGTGAGGCGCTGCAAGGCGGCGCTCCAGTCGCCACTCGCGTCCTGGCGATACACGGTCGCGCGCGGGAACCATGGCGATGCCTCGCCCGATTCCATCCAGCGCCACTCGTAGGGAAAGGGCACGAGGATTCGCGCGGTGCGGTCCACGCCCGCACGCAGATGGACGAGCGTGCTGCTCACGCCCACGTAGTCGTCGACCTGGGCGAGCAGCGCGAGCGCATCCTCCAGGTCGGCGTTCACCGCGGTGAAGTCGTGCACCGGCGCGCCGATCGCCTTCGAGAGCGCCTCGATTTCCCCGGCGGCCGGGTCGCGCTGGATCGCGAGCCACGTGGCGAAGATTCCGCGCAGCGAGGCGCCGAGCGCATCGATCGGAATCTCCTTGAAGAGGTTCTCGATGCGCCCGGAGCGGGGCTCGCCCGCGCGCCACGCGAGCGCGATGCGCGGGGCGGGACCCAGTGCCGACAAGCGCTCGCGCATGGAAGAAACGCGCGCGGAATCCGCCGTGAGCGGCAGCGGCGGCGGAACCGTCGCCGTGGCGCGGGCGAGGACCGGCAGGTCGCCCGCGAGGACGACGTCGCGATCGGCCGCGGGCAAGTCGCCCAGGCGAGCCGCGAGGTCCGAGAAGAGCTCCGTGCGTGCGAGCATGGGATGCAGGCGAACGTCACCCACGAAATCGAGCGTTTTCCCGGGCAGCAAGGCGGCGAAGCGCAGGAAGAAGAGGTTGTCGCCCAATCCCTGCTCGGCGTGGATGGCGATGCGATCGCGGCCTTCGGAGCGCAGGAGCGCCGCGTGCTCGCGCTTCTCGCGCCGCCATGCGTACCCGGTCCATGCGTCCTCGAAGCGACCCGAGATGAAATGGGCGAGCGCCAGGTTGAAGTGCGACTGCGCATCGCCGGGGCGAAGGCGGATCGCTTCGCGGTAGTGCGTCACGGCCTGCGCGTGCCGGCCCCGCTTGTGATGGAGCGCGCCCACGTTGTAGTGCGCGGAGGCGAGCGCCGCATCCAGGGCGAGCGCGCGCTCGAGGCTCGCGAACGCTTCCTCGTCGCGTCCCATGGCCTGCAACGCGATGCCCATGTTCATGTGCGCGATGGCGAAGCGCGGATCGATCTCCACGGCGCGCGCGAGGTGCGAGCGGGCTTCCTCGTGTCGGGCGCGGTCGATGGCGACGAGGCCCAGCGCGTTCCAGGCCTGCGCGAGCGCAGGATCCATCGAGATCGCCTGCTGCGCCATGCGCTCCGCGTCGTCGAGACGGCCGATGCGCTGCAAAGCCGTGGACAGGTTGGCCCAGCTCGCGGCCGTGTGCGGGGCGATGGCGAGCACCACGCGCAAGTGCGCGATGGCGCGGCCCCAGTCGTCGGCCTGCGCGGCCGCCATCGCGGCTTGCGTATGCGCGCCGATGTCGAGCGGCGTCGGAGTCGGGTTTGCCATGTAAGCTCGGAATTATGACGGCCTATTACATCGAGCGTGCGCGCCGGCAGTTCGCGGCCCGCGACCTTGGCGCTGCGCTCGAATCCTGCCGGCTCGCGGTACAGGACGAGCCGGGCTCGGCCGATGCGTGGTTCCTCAAGGCCACGCTCGAGATGGCCCTGGGCGAGCGCGAGGCGGCGGTTGTGAGTGCCAGGCGCGCCACGGAGCTTGCGCCGGCCGACGCGAAGGCGTGGTACCTGCTGGGCAATGCCCAGAGCGATCGCGGCGCGCGCCAGGCCGCGCTCGCCGCCTACCTGAAAGCCGTGGACGCGGCGCCTTCCTGGAGCATCGCGCTCAATCGCCTGGGAACGATGCTCATCGAGTCCGGAGACGTTCCGGGTGCCGAGAGCGCCTTCGCGCGCGCGGTGCAAGCCGATCCGGGCCACGCGCGCTCATGGAACAACCTTGCGCATGCGCGGCTGGAGCAGGGACGCTGGCAGGAAGCCGAGGAGGCGTTGAATCGCGCGCTCGCGATCCAGCCCGACTACGACGTGGCCTTCGCGAACCTCGCGCGGGTGGAAAGCGCGCGCGGCAACGCGGCGCGCGCCGCCGAATACGCGAGCGTCGCCGAGCGCCTGCGCCAGCTGCCTAGCGCCCGCGATAGCTGATGCGGTAGATCGCGTCGCCGGTGTCGTCGGAAACCAGGAGCGCGCCGTCGGGCATCACCTGCACGTCCACGGGGCGTCCCCACGACTCGTCGGCGTCCTTGTCGAGCCAGCCTTCGGCGAAGACGCCGTAATCCACGACTTTTCCGTTCTCGACCTTCGCCTGCATCACGCGATAGCCGCTCTTCTTCGAGCGGTTCCACGAGCCGTGCTCGGCGATGAAGATGCGGTTGCGGTATTCCGCGGGAAACATGGAGCCGGTGTAGAAGCGCATGCCGAGCGAGGCCACGTGCGCGCCTTCCTTCTGCGCGGGCGGGGTGAACTCCGAGCATTTGCGCTTCGAGCCGAATTCCGGGTCCGCGATGTCGCCGCCGTGGCAGTACGGATATCCGAAGTGCATTCCCGGTTTCGGCGCGAAGTTGAGCTCGTCGGGCGGCACGTCGTCGCCCAGCAGGTCGCGGCCGTTGTCGGTGAACCACAGCTCGTGGGTGCGCGGATCCCAGTCGAAGCCGACGCTGTTGCGAACGCCGCGCGCATACACTTCCACCGCGGAACCGTCGGGCTTGAGCCGCGTGATCGACGCATAGGGATCGGGTTTCTCGCAGATGTTGCACGGAGCGCCGACGGGCACGTAGAGCCAGCCATCGGGGCCGAAGCGGATGAATTTCCAGCCGTGGTGCTTCTCGGTCGGGTATTTCCGGAAGACCTGCACCGGCTGCGGCGGCTTGTCGAGGCGCTTTTCGATCTCGTCGTAGCGCAGGATCCGGTCGACCTCGGCCACGTAGAGGGAACCGTCCTTCATCGCGACGCCGTTGGGCATGTTCATGCCGCGCGCGATCGTGATCACCTGGGTGGCCTTCTTCCCGTCGTGCTTGATGGCGTAGACGTTGCCCGCGGTGCGCGTGGAGACGAAGAGCGTGCCTGCCTCGCCCAGCGTCATGGAGCGCGCGTTCTTCACGCCTTCGGCGAACACCTCGATCTGGAAACCCGGCGGGAGCTTGATGCGTTCGAGCTGGATGCGGGCGAGGGCGGCGGTGGAGACGACGAGCGATACGGCAAGGGCGATGGCGGTCTTCATGCGGTTCTCCGGGATTTGAGCGTGGACCATGCGGCGAGCGCGGAGATTCCCGCGAGCAGCGCGCCCGCCCAGAACGTGGCGGCGGGACCGACAAATTGCCACAAACCGCCGGCAAGCGCGCTCGCCGCGAGCATCGCGATGCCGCTCGCGAGGTTGAAGACGCCGAAGGCGGTCCCGCGCAGCGCCGCGGGCGAGGCCTGCGCGACCATCGCGGAGAGGACGCCCTGCGTGAAGCCCATGTGCAGGCCCCAGAGGGCCACGCCGACGGCGAAGAGCGTCAGGTTGGACGCGAGCGCGAGCGCCACGTCCGCGGCGATGAGCACGCCCGTGCCGATGAAGAGGAGCGTGTTCGGCGACATGCGGTCCGCCAGCTTGCCGACAGGATAGGCGGTGCCCGCATACACCACGTTCATTCCGACCAGCACCAGCGGTGCCAGCGCGACTTCGAGGCCCAGGTCCTGGGAGCGCAGGATGAGGAACGCCTCGCTGAAACGCGCGAGCGTGAGGGCCGAGCCGATCATCGTCACGGCCCAGAAGGCCATCCCGAGGCTTCGCATCGTCGCCCGGTCGAGGCGCACCTTGTGCGCCTTCACCTTGCCCGCCGCGGGCGGCTCGCGCACCGCGAGCGCGATGAGCGCGAACGACAGGATCGCCGGTATCACCGCGACCCAGAAGACGGCGCGAAAGTCGTCGTGCCACGCGAGCATGAGCGCCATCGCGAGGAGCGGCCCGGCGAAGGCGCCGACGGTGTCGAGCGATTGCCGCAGTCCGAACGCCGCGCCGCGCACCTCGTCCGGCGTGAGGTCCGCGATCAGCGCGTCGCGCGGCGCGCCGCGGATTCCCTTGCCGATGCGGTCGAGGAATCGCGCGACGAAGACGAGCATCGGCCCGGTCGCCAGGGCGAAGAGCGGCTTCGAGAGCGCCGCGAGCCCGTAGCCGAAGGCGGTGATCGCCTTCCTCTTGCGCCAGCGATCCGAGAGCGCGCCGGAGAAGACCTTCACGATGAGCGCCGTCGATTCGGCGATGCCCTCGATGATCCCGACGGTGAGCGCCGAGGCGCCCAGGCCGACGGTGAGGTAGAGCGGCAGCAGGCCGTGGATCATCTCCGAAGAGACGTCCATCAGCATGCTCACGAATCCGAGGACCCAGACGCCGGGCGGGATGGAGGGCTTCGGCTTCATCGCATCACAGTTTCAGTTAGCATCGCCGTTTCGCCAAGCCCCGTGAACCACAATGGCCGAAACGACCATCACCGAGAAGACCGAGACCGACAAGACCGAGAAGAGGGTCGAGCCCACCGACCAGATCTCCATCACGCGCCATCGAACGCGCATCGGCAAGCGCCAGCTTTCGTACACCGTCACCTGCGGCACGATGGTGCTCAAGGAGGAAAGCGAGAAGGAGGGCAAGAGCGAGGGCGAGAAGGCCCGCGCGAAAGTCTTCTTCATCGCGTACACGCTGGACGATGTGCCCGACAAGGCGAAGCGGCCGGTGACCTTCTCGTTCAACGGCGGGCCCGGATCGAGCTCGGTGTGGCTGCACTTCGGCGTGCTGGGTCCCCGGCGCGTGGAGCTCGACGCCGAGGGCTTCGCCTCCGCGCCGCCCGGAAAGCTGGTGCCCAACGAGTTCTCGATGCTCGACGTGTCGGACCTCGTCTTCATCGACCCGGTCGGCACGGGATACAGCCGCATGGTCGAGGGCGAGAAGGTGAAGGAGTATCACGAGTACAAGCGCGACCTGGAGAGCGTGGGCGCGTTCATCCGCCTGTACGTCTCGCGATACGGCCGCTGGGCGAGCCCCAAGTTCCTCATCGGCGAGTCGTACGGCACGACGCGCGCCTCGGGGCTGTCCGGGCACCTGCTCGAGCGCTACGGCATGTACCTGAACGGCGTGATGCTGGTGTCGTGCGCGCTCGATTTCGCGGTGCTTCGGTTCGATCCCGCGAACGACCTTCCGCCGACGCTTTTCCTGCCTACGTACGCCGCGACCGCGTGGTATCACAAGCGATTGCCCGCGGACCTGCAGAAGAAGCCGCTGCGAAAGCTGCTCGACGAGGTCGAGGCGTTCGCGGCGGGCGAATACGCCGCGGCGCTTTTCCAGGGCGCGCGCCTGCCCGCGAAGGATCGCAAGGAGATCGTGCGGCGCGTCGCGCGCTACACGGGCCTCACGCAGGACTACGTCGAGCGCACGGACCTGCGCATCGAGATCTTCCGCTTCTGCAAGGAGCTCCTGCGCGACAAGGGACGCACCGTGGGCCGCCTTGACAGCCGCTACACCGGCGTCGATCGGGATTCGGCGGGCGAAAAGTTCGAGTTCGACCCCGCGATGGCGCAGATCTACGGCCCTTACGCCGCGGCGGCGAACGACTACGTGCGCAACGACCTCAAGTTCGAGGCCGACACGCCCTACGAAGTGATCAAGCCGCTGTACATGGACTGGGGATGGAAGGATTACGCCAACCGCTACGCCGCCGTGGGCGAGACCCTTCGCAAGGCGATGGCGATGAACCCGCACATGCGCGTGCTGGTCGCGAGCGGCTATTTCGACTTCGCCACGCCGCACTTCGCCGCGGATTATTCGCTCGACCACCTGGGGCTTGCGCCGGAGCTGCGCGACAACATCCGCGTCACTTATTACGAGGCGGGCCACATGATGTACGCGCACCGGCCATCCCTTGCGAAGCTCGCCTCCGAGCTCAGGAAGTTCGTCGCGGGGTAGCGTGGCGGGCGAGGGCCCAGCTCACATGCTCGCGCACGAGCGCCGACGGGTGTCCGGCACGGCTTTGCAGGGCGGCGACGACCTCGGCTGAGGTCGCCGCGTTTCCCAGCGCCACGGCGATGTTGCGCAGCCACCTCTCGTGGCCGATGCGCCGGATCGCCGAGCCCTCGAAGCGGCGCATGAATTCCTCCTCGGTCCACGCGAAGAGCTCCACGAGCGAGGCGCGGTCCAGGGCGTTGCGCACGGCGAAGTCGGGATCGTTCGCGGCGCGCGCGTACTTGTTCCATGGGCACACGAGCTGGCAGTCGTCGCAGCCGTAGATGCGGTTGCCCATGAGGGGGCGCAGCTCCTCGGGAATGGGCCCGTGGTGCTCGATGGTGAGGTAGGAGACGCAGCGCCGTGCGTCGAGCTGGTAGGGCGCGACGATCGCCCGCGTGGGGCAGACCTCGATGCATTTCTCGCAGCTGCCGCAATGCGCCGTGACGGGCGCGTCCCTCGCGAGGTCGAGGCTCACGAAGAGCTCGCCCAGGAAGAACATCGAGCCGGCGTCGCGCGACAGGAGCAACGTGTGTTTTCCGCGCCAGCCGAGCCCTCCCATGGAGGCGAGCGAGACTTCCATCACCGGGGCGCTGTCCGTGAAGACGCGGTAGTGGAAGGCGCCCAGCTCCGCGGTCATGCGATCGGCGAGCGCCTGCAGCTTCGCGCGCAGCACCTTGTGGTAGTCGCGCCCCAGCGCGTAGCGCGACACGAAGGCGCTGGCGGGGTCGTCGAGCGTTTCCCACGCATCGCGCGTGCCGGGCGAGGTGTAGTTCAGGCGCGCGGTGACGATGGACACCGTGCCCGGCACCAATTCCGCCGGGCGCGCGCGGCGCGCGCCGTGGCGCGCCATATAATCCATCTCGCCGTGCCATCCGCGGCCGAGCCACTCGATGAGTCGCGCCTCGTCGCGCGCGAGGTCCGTGCCCGCGATCGCCACCGCATCGAACCCGAGCTCGCGTCCCCAACGCTTCACGCGCGCTTCGACGCTCGATTCCGACACCGTTTCCATTTCCCGATGGTAGCCCTGAAAGTCGAACTTCCCGAGGAGCGCGCCACCCTCGCATTGGGCGGCGTCCTCGCGACCACGCTCGAGCCGGGACTGACGATTTATCTGAGCGGCGAGCTGGGCGCCGGCAAGACGACGGTCATCCGGGGGCTGCTTCGGGCGTTGGGTCACGAGGGGCCGGTGCGAAGCCCTACCTACACCCTGGTTGAAGTTTATGCAGTTTCGAGGTTAGACTTGCATCACTTTGATTTTTATAGATTCCGGGATTCAAGGGAATGGATCGACGCGGGTTTCCGGGAGAGCTTCAACGGGCGCACTGTGAGCCTGATCGAATGGCCGGAAAGGGCCGGTGGCCGGTTGCCGCCCGCGGACGTGGAAATCGCCCTGGAATTGCTCGCAACGGGGCGCAGTGCCGTGCTCACCTCGAACTCGATTCGCGGGCAGAAATGCCTGGCGCTGCTCGAGGAACGCTGGCCCGGTTCATAACGCTCGCGGCCTTCGCGATCGCGCTCTTCATGGGCACGGCCGTCGCGCTCGCGGCGGAGAAGATCGTCTCCTCGCGCGTGTGGCCGGCGCAGGAATACACCCGCGTCACGCTCGAGTCGGCGCGCGCGCTCAAGCACCAGTTCTTCTTCGTGACCAACCCCGAGCGCCTCGTGGTGGACCTGGAGGGCGTGGATCTCGACGATGAGCTGAAGGCGCTGCCCGCCCGGGTGGGCGCGAACGATCCGTACATCCAGGCCGTTCGCCTGGGAATCAACCGGCCAAACGTCGTGCGCATCGTGTTCGACCTGAAGACCGAGGTGAAGCCGTCGGTGTTTCCGCTGGCGCCGGTGGGCGAATACAAGCACCGCCTCGTGCTCGACATCTACCCGAAGAATCCCGCCGACCCGCTGCTCGCGCTCCTCGCGCCCCCCACCGATCCCGTGGGCGAGATCGCGAGGGCGCCGGTGGTGACGAGCGACGGGCCGAAGGCGGAAACACCGCCGCTGCCCGTCGTGAAGCTGGAGCCGAAGAAGGACGGGCTGCCGGCGAAGGCGCCGGACAAATCGAAGGCGCCCAAGGTCGAGCGACTCGTGATCGTCGCGGTGGACGCGGGGCATGGTGGCGAGGACTCGGGAGCGCGCGGGCGCAAGGGCACGAAGGAGAAGGACGTGACGCTCGCGATCGCGCGACGGCTGAAGTCCCAGATCGACAAGGAGCCGAACATGCGCGCGGTGCTCGTGCGCGACGGGGATTACTTCGTGCCGCTGGGAGACCGCGTCTCGAAGTCGCGGCGCGTGCAGGCGGACCTCTTCGTCTCCATCCACGCCGATGCGTGGGTGCGCCCCGATGCGAAAGGCTCTTCGGTCTTCGCGTTGTCCGAACGCGGGGCCACGTCCACGGCGGCGCGCATGCTCGCGCAGCGCGAGAACCAGTCGGACCTGATCGGCGGCGTGAACTTCGGCGTGACGGACCCCAACCTCGCCCGCACGCTCCTCGACTTGTCGCTTACCGCGACCATCAACGATTCGCTCAAGCTCGGGCGCGCCGTGCTGAACGAGCTGGGCGACGTGAACTCCCTGCACAAGGTCGCCGTCGAGCAGGCGGGCTTCGCGGTGCTGAAGGCGCCCGACATCCCGTCGATCCTGGTCGAGACCGCCTTCATCTCGAACCCGGACGAAGAAAAGCGCCTGAAGGACTCCGGCTACCAGGACAAGATGGCCTCCGCCATCCTGGGCGGCATCAAGCGCTACCTCGCGCAGAACCCCCCGCTCGCGCGCAGCAAGTTCGCCGCCAACTAGGCTCTCGCTTCATCGAAGTGGCGGCAAGGGTCGACCCGGCCCGATCGTTCCTCCAATCACCGTCTCGCTCGCTCCGACCCCTCACGCTCGAAGTGGCCGCACCGTCGCCCTGGCGATCACCGGTGACGCGGTCCTCTCGCCCCTTGCCGCCACTTCGATGAAGCGAGAGCCGAGGGTTTAGCCGACCGCGGATTGCTGCTGGGACATCGGCGTTGCAGCCTGGGCCTTCAGCATCGCGGTGGCTTCGAGGGCGGTGACCGGGCGGGAGAAGAGGTAGCCCTGGAAGGCTTCGCAGTGGTTCGCGCGCAGGAAGTCGAGCTGCTGGCGCGTCTCGACGCCCTCGGCGATGCAGCGCAGCTTCAGGCGCTTGGCCATCGCGATGATCGCCTCCGTGATCGAGCCGCTCGATGCGTCTTCCGGCACGTTCATGATGAACGAGCGGTCGATCTTCATGCTCGAGGCGGGAAGGCGCTTCAGCTGGCTCAACGAGGAGTAGCCGACGCCGAAGTCGTCCACCGCGACGTGCATGCCCACGGAGCGCAGGCGCGAGAGCGTCTCGATCGACTGCTCCACGTTGCGCATGATCATGGTCTCGGTGATCTCGAGCTCGATCAGGCGCGGATTGGCGCCCGTGTCGCGCACGATCTGCAGCAGCGTGGACACGAGCTTCCTCGACATGAACTGGCGCGGCGAGATGTTGATCGAGACCGTCACCTGCGGCAGCCCGTCGTCGGTCCATTGCCGGATCTGCTTGCACGCGGTGCGGAAGACCCACTCGCCGATCGGCACGATGAGGCCCAGTTCCTCGGCCACGAAGATGAAGTCCTTCGGGAAGATCTCGCCCTTCTGCGGATCGTTCCAGCGGATGAGCGCCTCCATGCCGCAGATGCGGCCGGTGGCGATGTCCACCTGCGGCTGGTAGCGCAGGAAGAACTCCTCGTTCTCGATCGCCTTGCGAAGGCGCCCCTCGATCTCGAGGCGCTTGGAGAGCAGGAAGTTCAGGTCGTTGGTGAAGAAGCGCACGGTGTTGCGCCCCGCGTCCTTCGCCTGGTACATCGCGTTGTCCGCGTGCTTGAGGAGCTGGTGCACGTCGGTCGCGTCGTTCGGGTAGTGGCTGATGCCGATCGAGGGCGTCACGTGGATCTCGTGGCCGCCGATCTCCACCGGGCGCGCGAGGTCCTTCAGGATCTTGTCGGCCACGACTCGCGCATGCTCGGGGCGCTCGAGGTCCGGGAGGATCATCACGAACTCGTCGCCGCCCTCGCGCGAGACCGTGTCGCCCTCGCGCACGCAGGAGACCAGGCGCCGCGCCACGTCCTTCAGGATGAAGTCGCCGGTGTCGTGGCCCAGCGTGTCGTTCACCACCTTGAAGCGGTCGAGGTCGAGGAAGAGGACGCCCACGTGGCGCTGCTTGCGGCGCGCGGCCATGATCGCCTGGTTCAGGCGGTCCTGCATGAGCCGGCGATTGGGCAGGCCCGTGAGCGCATCGTGGTGCGCCATGTAGTGGATCGTGCGCTCGGTGTTCAGGCGCTCGGTCACGTCGTGCACGATGGAGGTGAATCCGTTCAGCCTGCCCTCGGAGTCCACCACCGGCGTGTTGTACCACTCGCAATGGATCGCGCGGCCGCTGCGCGTGATGTTGGCGAGCGTGGTCTTGTTGCCCTCGGCCGATGAGAGCAGCTCATCGCACATGGCCTCCATCGCCTGGCGCTCGGTCTCGCTCCCGAGGAGCACGGCGATGCGCTTGCCCACCGCGTCGTAGGAGGGGAAGCCGAAGATCGCCTCGGCCGCCGGGTTCCAGGCGGTGATTCGCGAGCTCGTGTCCCACTCGATCACCGCGAGCGGCGTGCGCTCGAAGTGGATGCGAAGCTTCTGCGACGCGGCCTTCTCGTCGCGCTGCGCCCGCAGCTTCTCGTGCTTCTCCTCGGCGAGGGCTTCGTTCACCTCGGCGAGCCTGCTTCTCTCGCTCACCAGCTCGCTGGAGAGCGTCTCGCGGACTCGGCGGGTGGTGAGGGACTCCACCAGGGCGCGGTGCACCCGCGCGTGCACGTAGGGCAGGATCACCGCGAGGATGAGGATCGCGCCCGAGAGGAACATCTGGTTGCGGTCGTGCGACATGCCGAGCGTGACCGCGAGGGGCGCCAGGCCGAACACGGCCATGATCTTGTATGCGAAGCGATGCGGCGCGTAGTACGCGACCGCTCCCGTGATGAGGAGCAGCACCAGCATGACCACGGAGAGGCGCTGCACCATCCGGCCCGGATCGGGAAGGAGCGCGCTCCCGATCATCGCCCAGCAGACTCCCGCAAGGATCGTCCCCGCGATGAAGCGGCCTTCCCAGAGCTTCAGCTCCGCGTCCGGGGGATTGCCCTGGATGAACGCCTTGTAGAGGAGATAGCGGCCGACGGCGACGAGCGAGGTCGCGACGAACCACATGAAGAGCGCGGGACGCGCGAGGTCCTGCCAGAGGATGCCGCCCAGGATGAAGATCACGAGCAGCGTGGCGAGGTGGCCCACCACGGAAAAGCGGAACAGCAAGCGCAGTTGCTCTGCTTGCAGGGCGGGATCCGCGGCGTCGGGAATTTGCGGCACGACAGCGGCTGTCTCTCGGATCATGACGCTCCTTGGCACCATGGGGTTACCGAGGGGAAAGTGCTGCGCTCCAGTGTAACATCCCCGAGTGGGCGTCATTCGAAATCTCCCCGACCTTCTCGTGAACCAGATCGCCGCGGGCGAGGTGATCGAGCGTCCCGCTTCTGCCCTGAAGGAGCTCATGGAGAACAGCCTCGACGCCGGGGCGCAATCGGTCTCCGTGGACCTGGTCGAGGGCGGCGTGCGGCGCATCCGGGTCGTGGACGACGGCTCCGGCATCGAGCGCGACGACCTTCCGCTCGCGGTGGCGCGCTTCGCGACGAGCAAGATTTCCACGCTGGAAGACCTCGAGCGCGCGGCGAGCCTGGGCTTTCGCGGCGAGGCGCTCGCCTCGATCGGCGCGGTCGCGCGGCTTTCGATTTCCTCGCGGCGCGCGGGCGAGCGCCATGCGTGGCGGATAGCCTGCGAGGCGGGCAACCTCTCCGCGCTGGAGCCCGCCGCGCTCGCCGCGGGCACGACGGTCGATGTCGAGGACCTCTACTTCAACACGCCCGCGCGCCGCAAGTTCCTGAAGAGCGAGGC
>Ga0070693_100000615_pt1 | contig 15801 bp, 10 predicted proteins | sample KBSK1103metaG_FD_65472 | JGI IMG/M metagenome (GOLD analysis project Ga0070693, IMG submission 65472) | Corn, switchgrass and miscanthus rhizosphere microbial communities from Kellogg Biological Station, Michigan, USA - KBS K1-10-3 metaG | ecosystem: Host-associated > Plants > Roots >...
CCCAGCCAGTAACGCGTCGCGTTGAATTTTTCCGGATGCTCGTGCTTCAGCCACTGCAGCTTTGCGGGCCAGTAACTCGCGTGAAAGCGGCAACCCGTGCGCGCGTGGTTAGCAAGCTCGTCGAATTGTATGCGCAAGTTTGTCGCGTACTCGGCAGCGCGCGTGTCGGCCCAGGTCAGTAATGGTGTTGTTGCCAGTCCTTCGGCGTCGACACCGATCAGGCTGTGCCAAAATGCTGAGACCGCGATGAGTTCGATCTGCGCCGCAGCGTGAAAGTGATACGTGAGTAGCTCGTCGATGGTCTTTACAACTTCGTCGACGAGCACATCAGCGTCGAGCTCTGCGAAGTCTGAGAGCTTGCGATGTCTGCGCGTTTGCGCGCCGGGCACTTCGTTGCCGCGATCGTCAAACAACGCCGCGCGCACTCCGGACGTACCGACGTCGATGCTCAGCAACATGGAAGGCTTCGTGCCTGCCATGACCGAAACGATTCCCGGCGCCGGCTCGAGTTCGTCCACCACGTCGTCGAGCACGCTGCTCACTTCACTGTTTTACGGACTACGGCGATGAAATCGCGAATGTCTTCTTCCGTCGTATCGAACGACGCCATCAGTCGCACTTCGGAAATCTCTTCGTTCCAAACGTAGAAGAAGTATTTCTTCTGAAGCGTGGGTATGTACCTCGCCGGGACGATTGCGAAGACACCGTTTGATTCCACCCGTTGCGTGATCTTGATTTGCGGAATTTTTGCGAGCTCGGTCGCGAGCATCTGCGCCATGCGGTTTGAATGCGCGGCGCTTCGCTTCCAGAGATCGCCGCCGAGCATCGCTTCGAACTGCGCTGAGATGTAACGCATCTTCGAGGGGAGGTGCATGCCTTGCTTGCGAATGTATTTGAAGTCGGCAGCGAGGTTTTTGTCGAAGAAGACCACGGCCTCGCCGTAGATCATTCCGTTCTTCGTGCCGCCGAACGAGAGGACGTCGACGCCGGCGTCCGCAGTGATTTCTTTGAGACTCGCATTGAGACTCACGGCTGCGTTCGAGATGCGAGCGCCGTCGACGTGCAGAAACATGTCGTTATCGTGAGCGAAGCTCGAGAGGGCTTTGAGTTCTTTCTTTGTGTAGACGGTGCCCATCTCGGTGGCTTGGGAGATCGAGATCACGCGCGGCTGCACGTGATGTTCGTTGCCGAAAGCGTGGAGAAGTGGCTTTAGTTGATCGACGCGAAGCTTGCCGTCGGGTGTCGGGAGAGCGATCAGTTTGCAGCCTGTGAACTTCTCGGGCGCGCCGCATTCGTCGACGTTCACGTGCGCCGTCTCAGCGCAAACGATCGCGTGGTAGGTTTTTGTGATCGACTTCAAACCGAGGACGTTCGCGCCAGTGCCGCCGAAGACGAAGTAGACGGCGATGTCTCTGCCGAAGTGTTTTTGGAACGCCTTCGTCGCGCGCGCGGTGATGTGATCGTCACCATAGGCGATCACGTGGCCGTCATTCGCGGCCTTGATCGCCTCGAGCACTTCCGAATGAACACCGGCGTTATTGTCGCTGGCGAAGCTCCGTTTAGACATGGTTTACAGAATTTTTTGCAGGATTTACATCATGAAAAAATCTTGTAAATCCTGTCAAAACTAAACCTTTCCACCCTTGAAATCACGAGCAATCTCGCGTGCAGCATTGGCGCCAGGGAGTCCCGTCAATCCACCGCCAGGGTGTGTACCGGCGCCGCAGAGATAAAGTCGTTTTAATGGTGTTCGATATTGCGCAAAGCCGATCAGCGGTCTAAAGGTGAAAAACTGATCGAGCGTTTGCTCGCCGTGGTGAATGTGTCCGCCGCTGAGCCCGTAAGTTTGTTCGAGATCGAGCGGCGTGATCACCTGGCTGGCAACGATCAAATCGCGCAGCCCCGGAGCGTACGATTCCAAACGATCGATCACATTCCCCGCAAACTCCTCACGCCGCGCGTTCCAATCGCCTTGCTTCAGCTTGTACGGAGCAAACTGCACGTGAATCGACATCACGTGTTTGCCTTGCGGCGCCAGAGTCGGATCGCCGAGCGATGGAATGTTGATATCGAGATACGGCTCGGATGAAAACTCACCGTACTTCGAAGCATCGAACGCGCGCTCGAGATAATCGATCTCGTGACCGATGTGAATCCGCCCGGCGAGTTTTGTTTGGTCGCCGTTTACGCCTTGAAACACGGGTAATCCCGACAGCGCGAGGTTTATCTTCGCGACCGTGCCCGGCGCGCGGTAGTTGCGCATCTTCAACAAGAAGTTCGGATCGAGATCGACCGGATCGACGAGGTTCAAAAACGTCGTGCGTGGATCGGCGTTCGAAACAACGACACGCGACTCGATCTCCTCACCGCTATCGAGTCTTACTTTTGCACTGTCGCCATCGACTCCCGCGATCTCAGTCACCGCTGCCTGCGTGCGTATCTCGGCGCCCGCGGCTTTCGCGGCGTTTGCGAGCGCATTCGCCAAACCGCCCATGCCGCCTTTCGGATACGAAGCCGGACCGATTGCGCTGCCATCCATCGCCGCTTGCCACAAGAGTCCGAGACTCGTTCCGGCAGACCATGGACCAGCGAACGCGCCGTAGATCCCGCGCGCCGCAACTGTCGCGCGCAACAACTCCGTTTCAAACCACTCGCCGACGAGATCCGCGACCGCCATCGGTCCCCAACGCAACAGACGATACTCGTCTTTTTTCCCGAGACCACGAAACGCGAGTCCGACTTTGCCGAGGTTCCATGCGTCAGCCGCAGTCGGTTTATCGATCAACGGCGGCGTCATCGAAATCAGCGGCGCGAGCACTCGTCCGATGCGCGCGAAGGTGTTGACGAATTCAGGATAAACATTCGCATCGCTCTTTGAAAATTTTTCGATCTCGCTGACGGTGCGCGTAGTGTCGTTGAAGATGCACAGCGATCTGCCGTCCGGCGCGAGTGCCAACACGCGCGCTTCCGGAGTGAACATTTCGAGGCCAAAGCGAGTGAGACTCAGATCGCCGATGATCTGAGGCGCAAGAGGTCCGGTTGCGTGGTCCAACGTTGAACATCGGAATCCGGGATACAACTCTTCAGTGACAGCTCCGCCGCCGACACTCTCGCGCCGCTCGAGCACAAGCGTCTTCAACCCGCCCTTCGCGAGGTAAGCCGCAGCCACGAGACCGTTGTGACCACCGCCAATGATGATTACGTCGTAAGGCATCAGCTTATTAGCCACAGATACACACAGATTGTTATCGGATAAAAATCTGTGTCATCCGTGGTTACAGATCCTTCAATAACTGGAGCGCTGCGTTCCTTCCGGGCGCGCCCATGATCCCGCCGCCCGGATGCGTCGCGGAGCCGCACATGTAAAGACTCTTGATCGGCGTGCGATATTGCGCCCAGCCCGGCGCGGGCCTCAGAAAGAAGAGCTGTTCGAGCGTTAACTCACCCTGAAAAATGTTTCCTTCCGACAGACCAAACTCGCGTTCGAGATCGAGCGGCGTCAACACCTGGCGATCGCGAATCAGATCTCGAATGTTCGGTGCGTGTTCGGCAATGGTGTCGATCACCGTATCGCCAAACTCGTCGCGCTTTTCGTCCCACGTTCCTTCTTTCAAGTTGTATGGCGCGTACTGCACGAAACACGACATCACGTGTTTGCCCGGCGGCGCCACGGAAGGGTCGGTCAAACTCGGAATCACCATGTCGATGTAAGGACGGCGTGAAAAGCGTCCATACTTCGCTTCGTCGTACGCGCGCTCCATGTAATCAACACCCGGCGAAATCGAGATCGCGCCGCGCAGATGCGCGCCTGGTCCAGGCAGCGACTTGAAATCCGGCAACCCGTCGAGCGCGAGATTCACCTTCCCCGACGAACCGCGATACTTGTAGCGTTTGAGATCGACGCAAAAATCTTCCGGCAAGTGTTCCTCGCCAACCATCTTCATGAACGTCAAACGCGGATCGACGCTCGACGAAATCACATCCGCATCGATCTCATCGCCATTCGAGAGCACAACGCCGACGGCACGCCCATTCTTAATGAGAATCTTTGCAATCGGCGCTTCCGTGCGAATCTCAACTCCGGCTTCGCGTGCCGCATCCGCGATCGCGTTTGAGATCGCGCCGGTGCCGCCGCGCGCAAAACCCCACGAACGAAACGCGCCATCGATCTCGCCCATGTAATGATGCAGCAGCACGTATGCTGTGCCGGGAGAACGCACTCCGAGGAACGTGCCGATGATTCCCGACGCCGACATCGTCGCTTTGAGCACGTCAGTTTCAAACCACTGATCGAGAAAGTCGACGGCGCTCATCGTCATCAACTGCACCTGGTTGTACTGGTCTTCGTAAGGCAGTTTCTGAAAACGACGTCCTAAGAACGCCAGATTCTTCCAAGCTTTCGGATCCAGGGTCGTGGGGTCTGGAGGCGTCATGCTCATGATCGGTTTTACGAAGTGGGCCATCTCGATCATGGCTTTGCCGTACTCGTCATAAGCTTCGGCGTCGAGGCGCGAGTGGCGCGCGATCTCGCGGCGCGTGCGCGCGTGATCGTTGACGCGCCACAGATAGTCGCCGTTCGGCATCGGCGTGAACGTGCCGTCGAGCGGAAGAATTTCGAGGCCGTGGCGGGGCAGGTCGAGCTCGCGAATGATCTCCGGTCGCAACAGAGATACGACGTACGAACAGACGGAAAACTTGAAGCCGGGAAACACTTCTTCCGTGACCGCGGCGCCGCCGAGCACAGGCCGCCGTTCGAGGACCAGCACTTTTTTACCGGCGCGCGCGAGATAGGCGGCGTTTACCAGACCGTTATGTCCACCGCCAATCACGACGACGTCGTATTTGTTGTTCATCTTGTTCTTAATGATTTTCTCTGCGGCCCTCTGCGTATCTCCGCGATCTCTGCGGTAAAAAAACCGCTCAACGCAGAGATCGCAGAGATACGCGGAGGGCCGCAGAGATAGATCTGTCTTGCCGCAAGCGCGTTAGCATACTTATAATCGCTCGCCCTGACAAACACGCATGCCTATCGGAACCGCATTTCACGAACGCACATTTCCACTCTGCGAAAGTCTTAGCTATCGCGAGTGGTCTGGCTACTACGCCGTCAGTTCGTACGAGCCGCATCACGAACACGAGTACAACGCGATTCGTAACGCGGCGGCGCTGATTGATATCTCGCCGCTCTACAAATACCGGCTCACCGGAAAAGATGCGACGCGACTCGTCGATCGCATCATCACTCGCGATATGCGAAAAGTGTCTGTGGGCCAGGTGATCTATACGCCGTGGTGCGACGAGCACGGGAAAGTGATCGACGACGGCACCGTGTCGCGGCTCGAGGAAAACACGTATCGCTGGACTGCTGCTGATCCGAGTCTGCGCTGGTTCACGCAAAACGCCGCCGGCATGGACGTAAAGATCGAAGACATTTCGGAAAGTGTTTCAGCGCTGGCGTTGCAAGGGCCGACGTCGGGACGGTTGCTCAAGAGTTTCGTGGAAGATACGGACGTCGCGAATCTGAAATACTTTCGCGTGACGAAAGGCACGATCGCCGGTGTGCCGGTCGAGATCTCGCGAACGGGTTACACGGGTGATCTCGGGTACGAGATCTGGATTCCATCCGAGAAGGCCGTCGCGGTTTGGGATGCGCTGATGGATGCGGGCAGGCCATTTGATATTCATCCCGCGGGAATGCTGGCGCTCGATGTCGCTCGGGTCGAAGCCGGATTGCTGCTGATCGACGTCGACTTCAACAGCAGTAAGAAGGCATTGATCGACGAACAGCGATACACGCCGTTCGAGATGGGGCTCGGGCGGTTGGTGAATCTCGACAAGAATCGGTTTGTAGGGCAGGCGGCGTTGATCGAAGAGCAGAAGCGCGGTGCGGTGCGAGAGATTGTCGGACTGGAGATCGACTGGCCGCAGGTGGAGAGTCTCTACGAGGCAGTTGGGTTGCCGCCGGCTGTTTCGCCGATGGCGTCGCGAGTCGCAGTGCCGGTGTTCAAGGAAGGGATTCAGGTTGGGAAAGCGACGACGACGACGTGGTCGCCGACGTTGAAGAAGATGATCGCTCTCGCGACTGTCAGACGGGAGTACACGCGCCCCGGATCGCGCTTGCAGTTCGAGATCACAGTCGAGGCCGTCAGGCACAACGTGCGCGCGACGGTTGTGAAAACGCCGTTCTTCAACCCGAAACGTAAGACTGCAACGCCGGTGGTCTAACGTATCCTGTAAATGCTGCAAATCCTGAAATCCTGTCCAACTTTTTGACAGGATTTGCAAGATTTTTACGGGATTTGCAAGATTGCCAGTCATGACGTCAACCCTAAACGCGATTATTGGTGGCTACGATCCGAACGCGCCTCTAGATCATGCGGCAACGATTCCCTCAGCGTGGTACACGAATAAAGAGTTTTACGATCTCGAACTACACACCACCTTCTCGCGTTCGTGGCAGCTCGCGGCGCGTTTGGACCAGGTCAGTCAACCTGGTCAATACGTGACGAGTGATATTGCGGGAGAACCGATCGTCATCGTGCGCGGCAATGACGGCGTCCTGCGCGGGTTCTTCAACGTCTGCCGTCACCACGCTGCCGCCGTAATGACCGAGCCCGAAGGCAAAGCCGCACAGCTTCGTTGCCCATACCACGGTTGGACGTATTCACTCGAAGGCGAGCTAAAAGGCACACCTGATTTCTCGGGCGTGTGCAATTTCGATCGCGCGAGTAACGGCCTGGCGCCGATCGAGCTCGCCCAGTGGGAAAACTGGGTGTTCGTCAACCTCGATCAAGCCGGCTCGATATCTGATTTCCTCGGCGATGAGCTGGTCCACGAGATCGCCTTACTTCAACTACACGATCTTCACTGGTTCGAGCGTCGCCACTATAGCTTCGATTGCAACTGGAAAGTCTTTGTCGACAATTACCTCGACGGCGGTTATCACGTGCCTTATCTGCACAAGGGCCTCGACAGCGTGCTGGACTACAGCAATTACATGATCGAAAACGGCAAGAATCATTGTTTGCAGTGGAGCCCGATCGTGAGCGAAGGCGCCGAAGCGCAAACGGGCGCCGTCAGAAAAGGCGACCGCGCGCTCTATTACTGGATTTATCCAAACTTCATGATCAACTGGTACGACGGCGTGATGGACACGAACCTCGTCGTCCCGCGCGGCGTCGATCAAACCGAAGTCATTTTCGATTTTTACTTTCCTGACGTCATCAGCGAGGAAGCTCGTCAAAAGAACGCGGCGAGTGTTGCAGTGGGCCAACGCATCCAGGATGAGGACGTCGCGATCTGCAAATCAGTTCAGCGGGGACTGAATTCGCGCGCCTATGAAACCGGCAGGCTTTCAGTGAGACGTGAAGCAGGTGAACATCTTTTTCACCGCTTGTTGCATGCAGATGTCAGCCACGGACTACACGGATAAAAACCGCGGTCACTTGTTGCGCGTCCTCGGTATCGCGTTTGGCCTCGCCGTGATCGTCGGCAACACGATCGGCGCCGGAATTTTCAAGGTGCCGGGCAGCATGGCGGCGCTTTTACCGAGCACAGTTCCATTTCTGCTCGTCTGGATCGCGGGCGGCGTCTATGCACTTCTCGGCGCGATTTCGTTGGCCGAACTCGGCACAATGCTCCCACGCTCGGGTGGTCAATACGTGTTCTCGCGTTACGCACTTGGCGAATACGCGGGATTCATCGTCGGCTGGAGCGATTGGATCTCGACGTGCGGCACAACAGCCGCTGTCGCACTCGTGATCGGAACATTTTCCGGCGCGCTCGTGCCGGCGCTGGACGGAAGAGCACCTGCGATCGCCGCAGCCGTCGCGATTTTCTTTGCGCTGCTCCAGTGGCACGGCGTGACGTGGGGCAGCAACACTCAAAACATCACGAGCCTGCTGAAAGCATTCGCGTTCTTTCTGTTGATCGTCGCCGCTTTCATTCTCGGCGGCGGTGGCGCGCTCACCAATCCTGAACCACCAACGACTTCCATCGTCACAGCCTCCGCCGTAATTCTTTCGCTGCAAGCTGCGATTTACACTTACGACGGCTGGAGCGGTGTGATCTATTTTTCGGAAGAGGTGAAGAACCCCGGACGCGACATTCCGCGAGCGCTGTTTGTTGGCGTGTTGACGATCGCGGCGATTTACCTGCTCGTCAATGTCGCACTGCTTTACGTGTTACCCATGTCGAAAATCGCGGGGAAGGAATTTGCGGCAGGTGAAGCGGCAAACGTGATCTTCGGTCGTTACGGCGACACGATCTTTCGTTCGCTGGTTATCGTGTCGATGCTGAGCGGTATAAACGCTTACCACCTGATGGCGAGCCGCGTGCTGTTTGCCATGAGCCGCGATGGTCTATTCACGACGAAGGCGGCGGCAGTCAATGAAGGCGGCACGCCCACTGTCGCGCTTTTCCTGAGCGCGCTGGTGGCGGTGCTGTTCATTGTCCTCGGGCAGAAATTTGAACGAGTGATCACGGTGCTCGCGTTCTTCTTCGTCGCGAATTACGTGCTGTCGTTCATTTCGCTGTTTGTTTTGCGGCGGCGCGAGCCTGACAAAGCGCGTCCGTACAGAGCGTGGGGTTATCCAGTGACACCGGGGCTCGCGTTGATCGGATCCATACTTTTTCTTGCGGGCGCGATCTGGGTCGACCGAGAGAACAGTCTATATGCGCTCGGGTTGTTGGCGGTGAGTTATCCGGTTTTTCGCGTGATGCGACTGCTCAAATAACGCGGCAGCCTTCGTTATCCACTTCGAGTGTCCTCACGTTCGATTCGATCTTATGCGCACGAAAGCAGTCCGCGATGCGTGCGCCAATCTCATCGTCGTGATCGTCGACTAAAGCGACGATACTCGGACCAGCACCACTCAAAGCGATTCCTAACAGTCCTTGCATTCGCGGCAGTGCGAGCGCTTCGGACAGTCCGGGCACGAGTGATTCGCGTTGCGGCTGGTGAAGCCGGTCGTGCATGGCTTCCCAAAACACGTCGTACTGCTGTTGCGCGAGGGCCGACGCAAAAAGCGCGGTGCGTTGAAGGTTGTAGACGGCGTCGACGCGGCTGACCATTCGCGGAAGCGCGGCGCGCGCGACGTGCGTTGGCAGTTGTGTGTGAGGCGAGACTACGACGACGCGAATGTGAGCGGGCCAATCGAATTTTGCCGTGACGACACTGCCGTCACTGCACATGCAGCTCGCGAGAAAACCTCCGTACAACGAAGCGGCGACGTTGTCGGGGTGTCCTTCAAATTCGGTCGCGTAGTTTTGAATCGTTTGATCCGGTATTTCGTGGCCTGCAATCAAGCCGGCTAATTTGATTCCCGCGACGATGGCTGCGGCACTGCTGCCTAAGCCGCTGGCGAGTGGGATTTCGTTGTGAACAGCGAGTTCGACCGGAGGCAGCGAGATTCCCTCGCGTCGCGCCGCGAACGACATCGCGCGATAGATCAGGTTGACTGCGTTGCGCGGCAGGGCTTCGTTTTCCGGCGCGCCGGTTGTCGTCACCCGACACGGGTCTGAAGCACCAGGGTCTGCCGTTGCGCGAACGGTTAGATACAACTCCAGCGCAAGGCCGAAGCAGTCGAAGCCTGGGCCAAGGTTCGAAGTTGATGCTGGAACGCGAACTTCAACCGTCATGTTTGTAGACAGGATTTACAAGATTTTTCAAGATTCATTTTGCAAGTCTTGTAAATCCTGTCCTTGAATGGGTGCATTAGTAAAGCGGCCGCGGATTTGCTCGCCATCTGGACCAACCAGCGTGTTGCCGTGATAACCCATCACGTAATCCGTGTCTTTCAACAAGTGCCCCGTCAAAACGCCGACAACTGTTTCATCCGCTTTGATAACGCCTTCTGCGACGAGCTTCCGCATTCCCGCCACGGTCGTGGCCGACGCTGGCTCACAACCGATGCCATCGCGTCCGATCATCGCTTTCGCGTCGGCAATCTCCTGCTCGGTTACTGTTATAACGCTACCGCCCGTCTCATGCACTGCGCGCAACGCCTTCCGCCACGAAACGGGTGCGCCGATCTTGATCGCTGAAGCCAACGTCTTCGGATCCGGCTCGTTGATGAGATTCGAGTCGTCGTGTTCAGAATACAGACGAGCAAACGGCGCCGCGCCCACTGCTTGCACGACTGTGATCTTCGGCTGGCGATCGATCAAACCACTTTGCAGCAGCTCGCGAAAGCCTTTGCCAAACGCCGAGCTGTTCCCGAGGTTTCCGCCAGGCACTACCAGATGATCCGGCACACGCCACTCGAGCTGTTCGGCAAGCTCGAAGGCCACGGTCTTCTGCCCTTCAATGCGAAAAGGATTGATCGAGTTGACCAGATAAACCGCGCTGTCTTCCGAAAGCTCGCGGATGAACGACATGCACGTATCGAAGTTGCCGTCGATCTCCAACACCTTTGCGCCGTAGTCCAGCGCCTGGGCCAACTTAGCGTGACTGACTTGCCCGCTCGGAACGATGATCGCGCACACGAGATTCGCGCGCGCCGCGTACGCCGCCAGACTCGCGGCAGTGTTTCCCGTGCTCGCACACGCAACAAGGCGCGCGCCGAGTTTACGCGCCTGCGTGACGGCGACGGTCATTCCGGTGTCTTTGAAAGATCCGGTCGGATTGTTGCCCTGGTGTTTGAGTTGTAGCTGGCGGAGTCCGCAGTAATCGGCTGAGCGAGGTGCGTCGTAAAGCGGCGTGTTGCCTTCGGCGAGCGTGACGATCGGATCTTCGTCGTTAAACGGGAGGAATTCTCGAAACCGCCAAACGCCACTGCGATCGCGCGCATCGCGCGAAGTCAATCGAGCTCGCCACAACTCGCGCAGTGCTGCGGGATCGATCGCGCTTGCATCCGTGCGTTCGATATCGAGCAACCCACCGCAGCGCGGGCACACATAGAGGCGATCATCGATTTTGTAATCGGCGCGACAGTCAGGCGTGATGCAACGCTGGATAAACATGCGGAATGATTATAGCCGCAGATTTACGCAGATGAACGCAGATCAAATCTGCGTTCATCTGCGTAAATCTGCGGCTAAAATCAGAAACTGAACCGGAGGGACGCATCGATCCGGCGATTGTAGGCGGGATTTCCGGTGCCAAAACCACCAAAACCACTCGTCGAAGTCGACTGCCCAAAGAACGATGAACCGAGATTCCCCACCGGATTCGCGAAATTCGGATGATTCAGCAGGTTCTGAAAATTCAGCGAGAACGTCAGATTGTAACGACCGCTTCCACCACCGCCGCCGGGGAAACCGCCGCCACCGCCTGGCCCACCAAAACCACCACGCGCACCACCGGCGCCTGGACCACCGCCGCCCGGCCCGCGTCCACCCGCCATTCCGCCACCGATCATCGTGCGCTGTTGTCCGTCGTTCCGCTGTCCATCCTGACGATTCTGCCGGTTCGCATTCGCACCGCCTTCGGAGCCAAACGACCATGTCTTACTAACGCGCACATTGAAGTTGACTGACCCCGGGCCTTCTGCGAAGTTGCGCGGAATCATTACGTCGTTCGGGCCGAGATTCAATTTGAAGTTGCCAAACGCGGTGCACCTGATGTTCGGATCGGAACAGCTTGCACCTGCCGGAGCCAATGCGGGACGTTCGTTGTTGATCGTGTCGTTGTTGAGGTCTCGTCCGAGCGTGATGTTGAACGGCCGTCCGGATTGCAGGATGACGAACGGATTAAACGTGATTCCCCACAGCGTACGCAAATTAGCCGTCAGCCAGACACGATGCCTGATATCGCCCGAAGCACGTCCGTACTCGGTGCTGAAGTTGTAGGGATCTGCCGCGAAACTTCCCGAACCGTCAGTGTCGCTGTTGGCCTTACCCAAAACGTAATAAGCATTGAGCGTGCCTACGCGACCGAGACGGCTGCTCATGTTCACGATGAATTGATTCTGGTTGTAGCGCCCGCTCGACTCGTACTGAAAAATGTTGCAGCGAGTTGAGGGATTGATGTCGGGCGGTATGAAGTCGGCGCAGTCGAGCGGCCGGACGCCGGTCGTGGGCACGCCGGGAATGAAGGTGCCCGGCAAAGGCGCATTCAGTTGTCTCGTGCGCAACACATGCAACGTACGAACGTTGATGTAACTGGCTGCCACTGTAATATTCCGCTGCAACTGGCGCTCGACGCTGAACACCGCTTGCATCGTGTAAGGCGCCTCGAGTCCTTCAGCAAGTCGATAGACAGTTCCCGGAGCCGCAAACTCAATTAACTGATCCGCCGTCGGTATCAGCGGGAAGAAGTCGGGATTGATAACCGTGAACTGTTGTTGATTGACTCCATTCAACTTGATCGCTTGCAGCGTCAGGCTCTCGCCGACGCGTTCGTAAAAGACACCGTAGCCGCCGCGAAACACCGTCTTTCCCTGTTGCCTGCCCGGCGACCACGCGAAACCCACGCGCGGCGCAAAGTTCAAATTGCTGTCAATGTTTTTCTGGTTCTCGTAACGCAGCCCAAGACTCAGCGTGAAGTTCGGGCGCACTTTCCAGTCATCCTGAAAGAAGCCGCCGAAATCCCATTGCGTAACTTCCGTCTCGGGATTGCCCGCAGAGAGTCGAAACTGACTTGCACCACCGCCGAGGAGTCGGATCTCTTCCGGAGTCAGCCCATTCTCGAGACCAACGATCGTGGTTTGATACCGTTCGATACTGGGTATGGCGGCGCTACCGAAGAACGAATAAGTGCCGCCGAAGTTTTGCGGTGAGAACTGGTTTGTGTCTATCCCGCGAATACGCGCGCCGGTCTTGAACGAGTGCGGACCCATCGCAAACGAAGTGTTGTTGGTCAACTCCCACTCTTTTTCAACGGTGTGCGTTTCCCCCGCCTGAGATCCACCACCTGTAAATGCTTCCTGCACGTCGATCGTCGGAGTCGAATTGTCTGCGTCGAGCGAAGTGTCGTTGTGATCAAACTGAAAGCGTGTTTCGTTGACGATCGTCTTATGAATGACGGATGTTTCCGTAAGCTGAATGCCCTGCTCGATGTTCGTTGTGTTGTACGCGCGCGATGGCAGCGAAAACTGGCCCACACCGGTCAGGCGAGTGTTGTGCAGGTAGTTGTACCGCGCCACCAGCGTGTTGTTCGGGTTGAGAGAAAAGTCTACTCGGGGACTGAACGACGTGCGGCGACTCGGAATCGGAGCGGTGTCAATGAAGTCGACGATGTTGTTGCCGGCGTCGAGCACTTTCGCGACGATGAGTGTTTCGTCATCAGTGTCGCGCTTATCGAAGTCGACAAAGAACGACGCTTTTTTCTTGAGTAGTGGACCACCGTAGTTTCCACCGTACTGCCGTGTTTGCAACGGCGGACGGCTCGTCGCAAACGGGTTTCGCGAATTCAATGCATCGTCGTTGAAGTTGAAGGAGACCTGCCCGCGAAAACGGTCGGTGCCGGGGCGTGTGAGAATCTCCACACGGCCTAAGCCAAGGCGATCGTATTCAGCGGAAAACGGATTCGAGTTGATGCGGATCTCGCGAATCGAAGCGCGTGGCGGCAAGCGGCCACCGGTGAAACCGTCAACAAAGATCTGACCGCCGTTTGGACCAGCCGATGGACCAGCTAAAGCCTGCAACGCTGCGGCGAGATCGTCCGGGTCGTCCGGCAGTGCATCGATGTCTTCGCCTTTCAAAACAATGGCGCCCGCGTTGTTTTCGGGTTCAGTGCTTAACTCGCGATTGTCCGTCGCGATCGTGACTTTCTGCTCTTCGATAGCGACTTTGAGAGTGATGTCAAATTGTTGTGCCTTGCCTGCGACGACTTCGACGTCGGCGGTTTCGGTTATTGCAAAGCCGGCATTGACGGCGCGAACGGTGTATTTGCCGGGAGCGAGTCCGTTGATCGTGTATGAGCCACCGTCGTTGGTGACAACTGTCTTTTCCACGCCCTTCGAATCGATCGCCGTCACGGTGGCGCCGACAATCGCACCGCCCAACTCGTCAAGCACCTGTCCCCGCAAAGACCCGGGGCGTTGCTGCGCCACCAGGAGTCCCGGGAGACTCGCGCACAGGGCGATTGCCAACACAATTTTCTTCATTCCGACGCTCCTTCGAATCCAGCCGCAGATTTACGCAGATGAACGCAGATTTGATCTGCGTTTGATCTGCGTAAATCTGCGGCTGGATTCTATTCAAAATCGTCGTAAAGAGTCTGTCAATGGAATGTAAAGTTTTGTCAGTTCTGTAAAGTTTGCGATTGACACTTCTTTACGCACGAAAATGGCCGATTCCTGTAGGATTGCGACGACTTGCCTTAGGTCGTCCATATGTCCTTAAATCTGGCCAAGCAACCAATGGAACGCGTTCTTGTAATCGACGACGACGTCGGTCTTTGCGAGCTGGTCGGAGAATACCTGGAGCCCGAAGGCTACACTGTCGAAGCCATTCACAACGGCGAACGCGGCATCGACCGCGCGCTTTCCGATGAACACGATCTCGTTGTGCTCGACGTGATGTTGCCGGGCACAAACGGCTTCGACGTGCTGCGACGAATCAGGGCAAGGTCGCGCATTCCTGTTCTCATGCTGACTGCTCGCGGCGACGACGTCGATCGCATTGTCGGCCTCGAGATCGGCGCAGACGATTACCTCCCAAAGCCGTTCAATCCTCGTGAGTTGGTCGCTCGAATTCGTGCCGTATTGCGGCGCGCCCAGCCCGTTGAGTCAACTACTTCAGCGCGGGAAACCATTCGTGTCGGCGACATCGAAATGGACAGTAACACCCGCAACGTCCGCCGCTCGGGAGAAGTAGTTGAACTCACCGGTGTCGAATACGACCTGCTCGAGATCCTGCTGCGCAGTGCCGGTCAGATCGTCAAGAGAGAAGACCTCGTGAAGGAAGTTTTAGGACGCGAACTCTCGCCGTTCGATCGCAGTATCGACATGCACGTCAGCAACCTGCGCAAGAAGTTGGGCCACCAGTTGAACGGTCTCGAACGAATCAAGACTATTCGCGGCGTGGGCTACATCTACGGTGCGACGACGGAAAGATCGGAATGAAGAATCCATTTACCAGTCTGTATCTGAAGATCTTCATCTGGTTCTGGGTGGTGATGATCATCATCAACGTCGCGCTCTTCGCGTGGTTTGCTCTCACGCGTCCGACTCCGACTGGCAGGTCGTGGCGAGATCTCACCCAGATTGGTCCAAATGCGCAGAGGGCCGGCGAGATCTATGAACAGTCGGGTGCGGCGGCACTGACGGCTGCGCTTCATGCGACGGAAAAATCCACTGGCGTCAGCGCGACTTTTTTCGACGCGAATGGAAACGAACTTTCCGGACGCACGGTCCACGCGGGCGCCGAGGAACTGATCGCGCGCGCTACTCAAAGCCGCGAGATAGAATTCAACTTCCAGGGGCGAGACACGCTCGTCGCTCGGCCCATCGTTACCCCGAGAGGCCAGCGCTACACGTATGTTGCTTACATTCCGCGGCCGCCTTTTCAGCCGATTTGGTGGGGGCTTGGTCTGCGGCTGCTGGTGAGTCTTGTCATCGGCGGCTTCTTCTGTTTCTGGTTGGCGCGCTATCTCACGACGCCACTCTTGAAACTCCGCTCGACGACGAACGAGCTCGCCGAAGGAAACCTCGGGGCGCGCGTAGCGACTACGCTCACTAAACGACGTGACGAGGTGGGCCAACTCGGGCGCGATTTCAACGTGATGGCTGAGCGTTTGGAATCGATGGTGAATGCTCAGCAACGTCTGCTCGGCGACATCTCACACGAACTACGATCGCCGCTGGCGCGTCTCGGAGTCGCGCTTGGTTTGGCGCGGCAGCGTTCGGGTGCGGAAGC
>Ga0070693_100000621_pt1 | contig 15751 bp, 13 predicted proteins | sample KBSK1103metaG_FD_65472 | JGI IMG/M metagenome (GOLD analysis project Ga0070693, IMG submission 65472) | Corn, switchgrass and miscanthus rhizosphere microbial communities from Kellogg Biological Station, Michigan, USA - KBS K1-10-3 metaG | ecosystem: Host-associated > Plants > Roots >...
TACACCCGCGTCACCGACCTGCCGGTCGACGACTTCAGCCGCAAGGCGATGGACAAGACGCTGGCCGAGCTCGAGGAAGAGCGCGCCGGCGTGGCCAGCCTGCTGCCCTGAGCGGGGCTGCCCGGATCGCGCGGCGCTGGCCGCGCGGCCCTGAACCCACGGCCCTGACACCGCGGCCGTGACCGGCGCCAGCGGCGACCACGCCGCGGCGCCACTGCAAGGAACACACATGCACGAAGCTTCCGCCGGTGCGCGCTTCCGCGCCGCCCTCGCCGCCGAATCCCCGCTGCAGGTGATGGGCGCGATCACCGCCTACGCCGGCCTCATGGCAAAGCGCACGGGCTACAAGGCCCTGTACCTGTCCGGCGGCGGCGTGGCCGCCAATTCGCTGGGCATGCCCGACCTTGGCATCAGCACGATGGAAGACGTGCTCATCGACGCGCGCCGAATTGTCGATGCGACCGGGATGCCGTTGCTGGTGGACATCGACACCGGGTGGGGCGGCGCCTTCAACATCGCGCGCACGATCCGCAACTTCGAGCGTGTCGGCGTGGCGGCGGTGCACATGGAGGACCAGGTCGGGCAGAAGCGCTGCGGCCATCGCCCGGGCAAGGACGTCGTGCCGCTCGGGGAAATGGTGGACCGCGTGAAGGCCGCCGTGGACGCGCGCAGTGATGCGGGCTTCGTGATCATGGCGCGCACCGACGCCGCCGCAGTCGAGGGCATCGATGCGGCGATCGAGCGCGCGGTTGCCTACGTCGAGGCCGGCGCGGACATGATCTTCCCGGAGGCGATGAAGTCGCTGGACGACTATCGCCGGTTCAAGGCCGCGGTGAAGGTTCCCATCCTCGCCAACCTGACCGAGTTCGGCTCGACGCCGTTCTTCACCACCGACGAGCTGCGCGAGGCTGGCGTGGACATCGCCTTGTACTGCTGCGGCGCCTACCGCGCGATGAACAAGGCGGCGCTGCATTTCTACGAGACCGTGCGCCGCGAAGGCACGCAGAAGAACATCATCGACACCCTGCAGACGCGCGACGCGCTCTACGACTTCCTGGGCTACCACGCCTACGAAGACAAGCTCGACGCGCTCTTTTCGAAGCCCCAGTAAGGACGCTGCCATGACTGACACCCCGCAGACCCCGACCGCCGCCGCGACGCCAGACGCCGGCGCGCCGAAAGTGAAGAAGTCCGTCGCGCTGAGCGGCACGCCCGCCGGCAACACCGCGCTGTGCACGGTCGGCCGTAGCGGCAACGACCTGCACTACCGCGGCTACGACATCAAGGACCTCGCCGAGCAGTCGACGTTCGAGGAAGTCGCGCACCTTCTGGTGCATGGCACGCTGCCGACGGCGTCGCAGCTCAAGGCGTACCGCACCAAGCTCAAGCGCCTGCGCGGCCTGCCGGCGGTCGTTTCCGACGCGCTCGAACTCGTCCCCGCCAATGCGCACCCGATGGACGTGCTGCGCACCGGCTGCTCGGTGCTCGGCACGGTGCTGCCCGAGCGCGAAGGCCATGCCGACTGGGAGGCGCGCGACATCGCCGACCGGCTGATGGCCAGTTTCGGCTCGATGCTGCTGTACTGGTGGCATTACACGCGCAACGGCGTGCGCATCGACACCGAGACCGACGACGACTCGATCGCCGCGCACTTCCTGCACCTGCTGCACCGTCAGGCTCCGAGCGAGCTGCACGCGCGTGCGCTCGACCGCTCGCTGATCCTGTATGCCGAGCACGAATTCAACGCCAGCACCTTCACCGCGCGCGTGATCGCCGGCACCGGCAGCGACCTGTTCAGCTGCATCACCGGCGCGATCGGCGCGCTGCGCGGCCCGAAGCATGGCGGCGCGAACGAAGTCGCGATGGAGATCATCAGCCGCTACGACAGCGCCGACGCCGCCGAGGCGGACATCCGTGCGCGGGTCGAGAAGCGCGAGGTGATCATCGGCTTCGGGCATCCGGTCTACACGATCGGCGATCCGCGCAACCCGATCATCAAGGAAATCTCGCGCGAGCTCTGCGCCGAGGGCGGCAACAAGGTGCTGTTCGACGTCAGCGAACGCATCGAGACGCTGATGTGGGACATGAAGAAGATGTTCCCCAACCTCGACTGGTACAGCGCGTCGGCGTACCACATGATGGGCGTGCCGACGGCGATGTTCACGCCGCTGTTCGTCATCGCGCGCACCAGCGGCTGGTCGGCGCACGTCATCGAGCAGCGCAACGACGGCAAGATCATCCGGCCGAGCGCCAACTACATCGGCCCCGACGATCGCGACTACGTGCCGATCGCCAACCGATAGGGATCCGACGCAAAAACCGCGGTCGCAAAAACCGGGGTCAGAGTCGACTTTTCCCGGCGCGCGCGCTGATCGCGAGAGTTCGCGGAAAAGTCGACTCTGACCCCGGTTTTCGACCCCGGTTTGCTACTGCAGGCGGTCGACGGCGTAGAAGGTGTGCGCGCCGATCGTCGCGACCGCCGGGGCGTCGCGCCAGGACGGGCGGGCGGTGGACAGCGCGAAGTGGCTCGCGCCAGGCACCAACGGATTGCGCGGGCCTTCCGGCGAACGCCAGTCGTCCTCGGCCTGGAAGGCGATAGCGAGTGCGGCCTGCCAGTCGCCCAGCGAGTCGATCTCGAAGTTCGGGTTCACCGTGGCCGGGGCGAACTGGTGCGGGGCGGTGACCACCTCGCAGACCGAGTCGCCCCAACGCCCGTCGGCTTCCCGGCGCATCGCCACTTCGGCGACGGCACGCTGGCCCAGCGTGGACTGGTCGCGCGCCTCGAGGTAGACGGTGGCGGCCAGGCACAGGGGATCGGCGGCGGGCTGCGGCAGCAGGCTCGAAATCCACAACAGGAACGAAAGCTTCATGGCGGTCCTTGCTCCTTGGGGCGGCGTCCAGCGCGAGGCGACGGGACCGACAGGGGATGGGGCAGGACGGGGTCACCAGTCCGACAGCGACGCTGTCGACGGCCCGCATTCCCGCCGGCGGGCTCGAAGGGCCGGAACCGGGAATCACTCCGCTGCCAGGGCGGGGTGCCAGAGAGGCGGGGCCGATGGTCCAGGCCGCCGCAGGTCGCGCATTCTACCGGGCGCTGAACCGAGCGGGTTAAATGTTCGTTCAGCCAGCCGGCACGGTGCCGGGCGTGGCTACAGCGATGCAGCCAGGCGGGTTCCCTGGGCGATCGCGCGCTTGGCGTCCAACTCTGCCGCCACATCGGCGCCGCCGATCAGGTGCGGCTTGCGGCCAGCGGCTTCCAATGGCGCGACGAGCGCGCGCAAGGGTTCCTGCCCGGCGCAAACGACCACGTGGTCCACGGGCAGCAGGCGGGTCTCGCCGCCGACGCGGATGTGCAGGCCGGAATCGTCGACCCCCAGGTATTCCACCCCGCCGAGCGACACCACGCCCTTCGCCTTCAGCGCCGAGCGATGGATCCAGCCGGTGGTCTTGCCGAGCTTCGCGCCGGGCTTGCCGGCGCTGCGCTGCAGCAGCCATAGCTGCCGCGGCGCCGGTTCCGGTGCCGGCGGCCGCAGTGCGCCCGCACCCTCGAAATCGGCGCGCACGCCCCATTCGGCCATCCAGCGCGCCAGGTCCAGGGTCGGCGAGGGCGCCGGTTGCGACAGGAACTCGGCCACGTCGAAGCCGATGCCGCCGGCGCCGACCAGGGCCGCGCGCGCGCCAACCTGCACGCGGCCCTCGATCACGTCGGTGTAGCCCACGACCTTGGGATGGTCTGCGCCGGGAAACGCGACGCGACGCGGCACGATCCCGGTCGCCAGCACGATCTCGTCGAAGCCTCCGGCGAGCAGCGCATCGGCATCCACGCGCGCACCCAGCCGGCGCTCGACGCCATGGCGCGTGAGCGCATCGTCGAAGTAGCGCAACGTCTCGGCGAACTCTTCCTTGCCCGGGATCCGGCGCGCGAGGTTGAACTGCCCGCCGATCGCCGAAGCGGCATCAAACAGGGTGACGCGGTGCCCGCGCTCGGCGGCGCTGCTCGCGCAGGCCAGGCCCGCGGGACCCGCACCCACGACGGCAATGCGCCTGGGCGCGGCCACTGGCCGCAGCACCAGCTCGGTTTCCGCGCAGGCGCGCGGGTTCACCAGGCAGCTGGCGACCTTGTTTTCGAAGGCGTGGTCGAGGCAGGCCTGGTTGCAGGCGATGCAGGTATTGATGCGCTGCGGCGTGCCGGCGCGCGCCTTCGCCACCCAGCGCGGGTCGGCGAGCAGCGGACGGGCCATCGACACCATGTCGGCATCGCCCCGCGCCAAAATCGCCTCGGCGACCGCCGGCATGTTGATGCGGTTGGTCGCCACCACCGGCACGCGCACCAGCGGGCGCAGCTTGGCGGTGACGCCTGCAAACGCGGCGCGTGGCACCGACGTGGCGATGGTCGGCACGCGCGATTCGTGCCAGCCGATGCCGGTGTTGATGATGGTCGCGCCGGCCGCCTCAACTGCCTTTGCCTGCGCGACGATCTCGTCCCAGTCCGATCCGCCGGGCACGAGCTCGGCCATCGACAACCGGTAGATGAGGATGAAGTCGGCGCCGACCGCCTCGCGGATGCGCCGCACGATCTCGACCGCGAAGCGCATGCGCTTTTCCGGCGTCCCGCCCCAGGCATCGCTGCGCGTATTCGTGCGCGCGCTGAGGAACTGGTTGATCAGGTATCCCTCCGAACCCATCACCTCGACGCCGTCGTAGCCGGACTCGCGCGCCAGGCGGGCGCAATTGACGTAGGCCCGGACCTGGCGCTCGACGCCGCGCGCCGACAGCGCGCGCGGCTTGAACGGATTGATCGGCGCCTGCACGCCCGTCGCCGACACGGTCAGCGGGTGGTAGCCGTAGCGGCCGGCGTGCAGGATCTGCAGGCAGATCTTCGCCTCGCTCGACGCGGCGTGCACTGCCCGGGTGACGATCCGGTGCTTATGGATCTCCCACGGCCAGCTCAGCTTGGCCGCGAAGGGCTTGAGCCAGCCGACCAGGTTGGGGGAGACGCCCCCGGTGACCATCAGGCCGACTCCGCCTTCGGCGCGCTCGCGGAAATAGGCGGCCAGCCGCGGATAGTCGCGGCTGCGATCTTCCAGGCCGGTGTGCATCGAGCCCATCAGGACGCGGTTGGGGAGGGTGCAGAAGCCCAGGTCCAGCGGCGCGAACAGGTGCGGGTAGGCAGGCGAGTCCATGGGCGCGGCGCAAGGCCGATACGGAGGCGTAGGGAAGCGCGCACGATGCCCGAGGCCGGGAAGAGGCACAAGCGCGGCGCTCGACATCGCCGGGCTTGGCAATTCCATTCAGGTTCACTTCACGGGCGGTAGTACTACTGCCCCGGTATGGATTGACTACCCAGATCGGGCGCCGCCGCCGGCGCGCCGAGGGCATCCCCGTGCTCCTGGAGAAGTTCGCCGAGACCATCGCCGGGCAGCTACCTGCGGCGGGCGTCGCCCCCATGCGGGTACTTGCCGCCCACGTGGCGCGGCCTGGATGAGACCGCGGTCCATGTATTCATGAAGCTTTTTGACTAGTGACGTTGTTGCGCCATTCAGATCAGCTTGTTATATTCGAGTTAACGCCCTCTCCGACTTAACACGGACGTTACGTGGTTAAGGCATGGCGCTCGCTTGGCCGACTAAAGAAGCCAATTTTTTTCTACCAGTGACAATGGAGTTGAATATGAAGAAGAAACTTCTGTGCTGCGCCCTCCTGGCCGGGATGAGCATCGCCCAGTCCGCGATGGCCCAGAGCTACGATGACCGCTTTTACATCACCGCCGGCGCCGGCGTGGCCTTCTTCGACGAAGACCGCGATGCCTCGGACGAGGTCTATGGCACCCTCGGCTTCGGCCGGTTCGTCACGCCGAACATCTCCCTTGACGCCGAGCTGTGGCACACCAACCCCGACCTGAACACCCCCGGCGTCGCCGGCGTCGGCCTGAGCGCCGAAGTCGTCGAGCGCAACTGGGAGCTGCTGGGCCTGACCCTGACTGGTCGCTACCACTTCATCCAGGAAGGCCGTAGCTGGAACCCGTACATCGCTGCCGGCATCGGCGCGCAGGAGCACCACGACGGCACGCGGACCCAGCCGTTCGCGCTGGGCTTCAACAAGAGCCGCGTCGGCACCGACATGGTTGCCCTGCTCGGCCTCGGCGTCCAGAAGGACCTCGGCTACGCGAGCATGCGCGCTGAAGTTGGCGTCCGCTTCGACATGGACGATGAAGGCATCAGCAACGACTACTACACCGATGGTTACCTCGGCGTGTCGTTCCTGTTCCCGATCGGCCCGGAAGCGGTGCCGGTTGCCGAAGTGGTCGCGCCCCCGCAGAAGACCTGCGCGGACCTCGACGACGACGGCGACGGCGTGAACAACTGCGACGACAAGTGCCCCGGTTCGCCGGCTGGCGTGGCTGTCGGTGCGGATGGTTGCCCGGTCCCGGCTCCCGAGCCGGTTCCCGAGCCGAAGCCGTTCCGCGGCTGATCCAGGCGACATTGCACGACGCGAAGCCCGGCGAAAGCCGGGCTTCGTTTTTGTGCGGACGGGCTTGGGCGGGGTCGGGGGCGTCCGGCCGGCCGCGGTCGCCGATCGGGGAAGCGCGATGCGTGGAATCCGGCCAGGCCAAGGTTCGATTGCGGCACCTTGCCTGCGCCTGGGCGCTGGGGCCCAGCGGGAACGCCTAGTTGGCGGCGTTGGACGCCGCCGGCTTCGCGGGAGCTTCGAGCCCGGCCGCACCATGCTGGCCGCCGGCCACGGCGGTGGTGCCGGCTGCCGGGAACCCGAACATGGCGCTCGCCGAGCTCGTCTCGGGGAGCACGTACACGACGCCGCGCCTCCGGGCGAAGGTCGGGCTGACGATCGTTTCGTAAAACCGGACCGGCACGTTGATGCAACCGTACGAGATCCGGTTGTCGCCAGAGGTGGGGGTTGCGATGCGCTCGGCGCGCCGTTCCTCGGGGGTGCCCTTCACGATCGCATGCAATGAAATGGACGCGTCATAGTCCAGGACGAGGAGTTCCTTGCCGTGGGAGTCGATCGCCAGCCGCGCGACGAACCGACCCGCCGGCGTGATGCGCACCGCCGGCGGCATGGCGGACATCGGCGCATCGTCGGGCGCGAGCAGGCGATCCCCCCGGGCCATGCCGAGCAATGCGGGCGTCGCGCCCAGGAACTCGCCGGCGGGCGTGAAGGCGAACACCTGCGCGTTCGCCTTGTCGATCACAAGGTGGGGCATCCCGGCGTTGTCGTGCGATTCGGCGATCCAGCGGACGACGCGCTTGACCTCGTCCGAAGCCGACGCCAGGGGATCGACCGGCATTGGGGCCGCAATGGCGGTCGGATCGGGCGCGCTCTCGGCGGCGGACAGCGCCTCCGCCTCACGCGGCGAGGGCGCCAGCGGGGCCGAAGCCAGGCTGATCGGTCGTGGGGGGGCGGCGGTCGCGCGCGCGGGCGGCGAGGGTTCCCAGCGCAGCGAGCGATCCACCGGCGGCGCCGCGGCAAGCGTCCCTGGCGTCGCGCCCGCCGGCATCGCCGCGCAGGCAACGAGCAGGGCCAGCGCCAGCGTCCGGACCGGGGGTCGAACGTGGGTGTCAGCGGGGCGGGAAGTGCGGCTGCGAGTCATTTGGCCGCCATGATACGTGTGTCGGCGGCGCGTTCCGAGCCGCGCGCGCGCCGCCGACAATTTTGCGTTCAGGCTACCGCTTCGCGAAACGGTAGTGCGCGACCAGCCACTCGTTCCCGTCTGCATAGGCGAACAATTCGGCGCAGGCCATCCAGAACATCCGCCAGCGCTGCGCCCACAGGCGGCCCTCCTCGGGCCCGTAAGCCTCCGCGAGCACGCGTGCGACCTCCCCACTGTGCGCGTCCTGGTTGGCCAGCCAGTGTTCCGCCGTGCGCGCGTAGTGCGTGCCCGGCACCAGCCAGCGCTCCTCCAGAACGACTGCCTGCTGGAAGTGCAGCAGCGTGTCGGCCGCGGGCATCAGCCCGCCGGTGAAGAAATGCCGGCCCATCCAGTCGTCCTCGCCGGCGGTCTCGAACGGATACATCAGGTACCGGTGGCAGAACACGTGCACGAACAGCTTGCCGCCCGGCGCGAGCCAGCCGGCGATCCGCGCGAGCAGCGTGTCGTAGTTGCGCATGTGCTCGAACATCTCGACCGACACGCAGCGGTCGAAGGCGCCGGCCTCGAGTTCCAGCGTGTTGGCGTCGCGGGTGAGCACGCGCACGTGCGTCCAGCCGCGCATCGCGCAAGCCGCCTCGATGTGCGCGCGCTGCGTGGCGGAATTGGACACCGCGGTGATGCGCGCGGCCGGGTAGTGCTCGGCCATCCACAGCGTCAGCGAGCCCCAGCCGCAGCCCAGCTCAAGGATGCGCTGCCCGTCGGCCAGGCCGGCGCGCTCGCAGGTGAGCGCGAGCATCGCCTCCTCGGCCTCGTCGAGCGACTCGGTGCCGCTGGCGTAGAAGCAGCTGGAGTATTTCAGGCGCCGCCCCAGGCACAACTCGAACAATCGCGTCGGCACCTCGTAGTGCTGCGCATTCGCCGCGGCGGTTTCGATCGCGACCGGGCTGTGGCGCAACGCGTCGAGCAGCGTGCGATAGCGCTGGTCGGCCAGCGCGGCGTCGCCGGCACCCTCGTCGCGCAGGCGCTTCGCGCACAGGCTGCGGATGCCCGCGCGGATCACCGCGTCGGGCAGCCATCCGCGTTCGCTCCAGTCGATCAATGACATGTCTTGCCGGCCTCAGGATGCGCCGCGGGGCGGCAGGGGAAAGAAGGCGCTGACCTGCCGCTGGTAACGACGATAGTCCTCGCCGCGCGTGCGCAGCGCCTGTGCCTCGGTCCAGGGGATGCCGCTCACGCGGTAGAGGAACAGCAGCATCGCGATCGGCCCGATCCAGCTCCAGGCCGCCAGCGGCGCGCCCGCGGCGAGCAGGACGTAGGCGAACCAGTGCAGCCACTCGAAGAAGTAGTTGGGATGGCGCGACCAGCTCCACAGGCCCGCGCGGCAAGTCCGGCCGCGGTGCGCCGGGTCGGCGCGGAAGCGCGCCAGCTGGCGGTCGGCCAACGATTCGCCCGCGAGCGACAGGGCCCAGCAGGCGGTGGCCGCGCCAAGAAAGGCGCCATGCACGTCCGGCTGGCTGGCTGCGGCGAAGAACGGGACCGCGAACAGCGCCACCACCACGGCCTGCGCCTGGAAAAAGGCGAAGAAGCGGGCCGGACTACCCTGCCAGCGCGCGCGCAGCGCCTGGTAGCGACCATCCTCGGGTTCGTGCAGCACGCGCGCGAGCAGGTGCAGGGACAGGCGTGCCCCCCAGGTGCTGCCGAACAGGGCGACCAGGGTACGCGGCACTTCCGAGCCCATCGCCAGCGCGCCGGCGAGCAGCGCGGCAAACGCCATCAGCCCGGCCCATACGACGTCGACGAAGCCGGCGTTTTTCACGTGCATCGCCATCCACCAGGTCAGCGCCATGGCGATGGCCGAGATTGCCCAGACCAGCAGCGAAAACGCGAGCAGGCTCATGCGACGTCCGCCGTCCGCCAGGCCAGGCCGGTATCGGTGCCGCGATGGCATGCCTGGGTGCGCATCACAGGCCCGGCACGTAGTCGGCGCGGCGTTGCCCCGGCGCCGAGAACAGCAACTGGACGTCGCTGATGGCGCGTTCGAGGAACCCGCCCTCGCAGTAGGCCAGGTAGAAGCGCCACAGGCGCACGAAGCGCTGGTCGTAGCCGAGCGCGCGCACGGCCTCCTGGTTGGCGTCGAAGCGCCGCCGCCATTCGCGCAGGGTCAGTGCATAACTGTGGCCGAAATCTTCCAGGTTGATCAGGCGCAGCGCACCGGCCGATGCCGCCGCCCCGACCAGCGCGCTCGTGCAGGGAATGAAGCTGCCCGGGAACACGTGGCGCTTGATGAAATCCACCGAGGCCAGCGCGCGCTGGTAGCGATGGTCCTCGATGGTGATGGCCTGCACCAGCGCCAGCCCGCCCGGGGCGAGCAGGCGCGCGCAGGTGGCGAAATAGGTGTCGAGGTATTGGTGGCCGATGGCCTCCACCATCTCGATGGACACGAGCTTGCCGTAACTGCCGCGCAGGTCGCGGTAGTCGCTGAGCAAAACGGTGACGCGATCGCCCAGGCCCGCCGCCTGCACACGCGCGCTGGCCAATGCGTGCTGTTCGCGCGAGATCGTCGTGGTGGTCACGCGGCAGCCGCGCGTGCGCGCGGCGTGCAGCGCCATGCCGCCCCAGCCGGTGCCGATCTCCACCAGGTGGTCGTCCGGGCGCAGGTCGAGCTTTTCGCAAATGCGCTCGAGCTTGCGTTGCGAGGCCTGCTCGAGGGTGTCGTCGTCGCGCGCGAACAACGCCGAGGAATACATCAGCTGTTCGTCCAGGAACAGTCGGAAGAAGTCGTTGCCGAGATCGTAGTGCGCGGCGATGTTGCGGCGGCTGCCGCCGCGCGTATTCCGCCGCAGCGCGTGCAATGCGCGCATCGCCAGGCCACCCAGCCGGGCGGCCCCTCCCTCCATGCCGTCCAGCAGGTCGCGGTTGCGCACCAGCAGGCGGACCAGCGCGACCAGGTCCTCGCTGTCCCAGTCGCCGTCCATGTACGCCTCGGCGGCGCCGACCGAGCCGTTGGCGGCCAGTTGCCGCCAGAAGCCCGCGTCGTGCACGCGCAGCTCGGCGCGCAGGGGCGTCTCGCCGTCCTGCCGGCCGAGCAGCACGTCGCCTTCGGCGTCGCGCAGCTCGAGCTGGCCGCCGCGCAGCCGGTCTAGCGCGCCCAGGCTGCGCCTGCGCAGGAAGCGGTCCAAGGTCGCGCCGGCGCTCGCGGGCGCGGCGCGGACGGCGAAGGTGTCAGCGGGGCTGCTCATCGGGAACTCCGGTCGTGTTCGATGCATGGGATCGCGGGTGCGGCACGAACGGCACCCGCTTGAGCCACAGGCGCGCGGCCTGCCAGTAGATGCCGACGGCCACCTGCGCGGTCAGCAGCGGATAGCGCACGAGCGCGGAGGCCAGCGCGCGCGGCGTCCAGTCGCGCCGCGCGAGCACCAGCGTCGCGTCGAAGTCGCGGTTCGCGGCGTCGTCTCCTGCCGGCCCTTCGACGGCGATATGCACGCGCAGGTGCTCGCCCGGGGGCGTCAGCGCCCAGAGGTAGCGGCGGTCCATCGGCAGGAAGGGCGACACGTGGAAACGCTTGTCGAAGCGCCAGTGCAGCGCGGCGCCGTGCGCGCGCGCATCCGCCACGGGCAGCAGGTAGGCATGGCGCTCGTCCCAGGGTGTGTTGGTGATCTCGGCGAGCACCCAGGCCAGCGTCTCGCCGTCGGGCTCGAAGCCGTAGTAAAGGCTGACCGGATTCATGCGCACGCCGAAATAGCGGCCATGCGTGAGCAGGCGGATCGGCCCGGGGTGCGGTCGTCCGAGTTCCGCGGTGACGTGCGCGCGCACTGCGTCGGCGAGTGGCACTGCCGGGTCGCCGAAATAATCGGCGCGGCGGAACTGCGCGACGTTCGCGCGCCCGAGCGACCACAGCCAGCGGCCGGCGAACAGGCGCGGCAGTTCGTCCAGGTCCAGGTAAAGCTGGAACATCCGATAGCGGAATTCGTGCGGCACCGGGCGCAGCCGCCGGTGGCGGATCGTGCCCTCGTACAGCGCGCTGGCCAGCGGCTTCACCAGTCCACCCCAAGCGCGCGGGCGACGTCCACGCCGCTGCGCAGGCCGTCTTCGTGGAAACCGAAGCCCCAGTACGCGCCGCAGAACCACGTCGCGCGGCGGCCCTGCACGTCGGCGCGCCGGCCTTGCGCGGCGACGCTGGCATGCGTGTACAGCGGATGCCGGTAGCGCATGCGCGCGAGCACCTTGGCCGGGTCGATGTCCGCGCTGCGGTTGAGCGTGACGACGAAGGGCTCCGGGGACTCGAGCGACTGCAGCAGGTTCATGCAATAGCTCACCGTGCAGGGCGCGCCGGGCGTTGCGGGGACATGGGCATTCCACGCGGCCCAGGCGGCGCGCCGCGTGGGGAGCAGGCGCGCGTCGGTGTGCAGTACCGTCTCGTTGTCCTGGAAGGTGAAAGCGCCGAGCACGGTGCGCTCGGTGTCGTCGGCATCCGACAGCAGGGCGAGCGCATCGTCGGCATGGCAGGCGAGCACGACCTGGTCGAACGCCTCCTCGCTTCCATCCGCGGACTCCAGCTTGATGCCGCCGCCGGTGCGACGCAGACGGCGCACCGGCGCCGCCAGGCGGACCTGCACGCGCCAGTCGGCCTGCAGCGCGCGCACGTAGCTGTCCGAACCGCCGGTGACGACGCGCCACTCCGGCCGCTCGGCCACCTGCAGCATGCGGTGGTTGGCCATGAAGCGCACCAGGTATCGGGCGGGGAAGGCGAGGATGGCGTCGGTGGGCGAGGACCACAGCGCGGACGCCATCGGCACGATGTGGTCGCGCACGAACATCGGCGAATAGCCATTTGCGTGCAGGTAGTCGCCGAGCGTCGGGCCCTCGCCCGGACTTTCGAGCAGCGCCGGGCTTTCGCGGTAGAAACGCGTGATCTCGTGCGCCATGCGCAGGAACTGCGGCGACACCAGGTTTCGCGGCTGGCAGAACATGCCGCGCAGCGAGGTGGCGTTGTACTCCAGGCCGCTACGCGCGTCCTGCACCGAGAAGCCCATCGTGGTGGGTTGCGAAGCGACCCCCAGTTCCTCGAACATGCGGGCCAGCAGCGGATAGTTGTGTGCGTTGTACACGATGAAGCCGGTGTCCACCGCGTACTCGCGTCCGGCCTGCGCCACGCGATGCGTGTGCGTGTGGCCGCCGAGCCGCGCATTGGCCTCGAACAGCACCACGTCGTGTGCACGCGACAGCAGCCAGGCCGCGCCCAGGCCGGCGATGCCGCTGCCCACCACCGCGATCCTCACGCCATGCACCCGAGGTGATGCATCGTCGAGCGCGTCAAGGCGAGGCCAGCCGGGCGTGGCGCAGCGCCGGGGGCATCGACTTCATGTCCCAGACCAGGCCCATCCAGGACAGTGCCTTCAGGCCATACCAGGTCAGGTCCAGCTCGTACCAGGCGACGCCCTGGCGCACCGAGCCGGGGAAATGGTGGTGGTTGTTGTGCCAGCCCTCGCCGAAGGTGAGCAGGGCTAGCAGCCAGTTGTTGCGGCTGTCGTCGGGCGTGGCGTAACGCCGCCGCCCCCAGCGATGCGCCAGCGAGTTGATGGTGACGGTGACGTGGAAGAGCACCACCGTCGACACGAAGAAGCCCCACACCAGAAGTTGCGGACCACTCGTGCGCAGGCCCGGCGCCGTGGCCTCGAGCCAGGCGCCCAGCGCGTACAGCACGGCGGCGAGCGCCGCCGGCACTGCGATGTCGAAACGGTCGAGCAAGCGCAACTCGGGAAAGCGCGCCAGGTCCGGGATGGCGGCGTGGTCGGTGCGGAAATTGCGCGGCGTCAGGAACCAGCCCATGTGGCTGCGCCAGAATCCGCGGCGCGGCGAATGCACGTCCCGCGCAGTGTCGGCGTGGCGGTGGTGGTGGCGATGGTGCGCCGCCCACCACAGTGGACCGCGTTGCACGCTGGCGGCGCCAAGCAGCGCGAAGCCAAACTGGAGCGCGCGCGAGGTGCGGAACGTCCGGTGCGAGAAATAGCGATGGTAGAAACCGGTGATGGCGAACATGCGCAGCGCGTACAGCGCGGCCGCAACGCCCAGCGCGAACCAGGACACGCCGACCAGCGGCACGGCCAGGCAGGCGAGGTGCATCGCGGCGAACGGCAGGACGCGCAGGATGTCCACGCGATCGGCGCGCGGATCGTCAATGGGGTCGTCGCCGGCGGGCGCATCCGGCGCAGCGGTGTCGAACCAGCGCAGCAGGGCCGCGCCTGGCCGAAATCGGTGGCTGGCGGGCTGCACTGCGTCCTTGCTGGTGGGGTCCATGGATCGAATGATGCGAATCGCGCGGTGATGTTGGGGTGAACCGGCCGTGCACGCGCCCTCGGCCCGATGTGTTTGCCACGCGCACGCCGCGTGCCCCATGCTGCCCGGATGCCACGAGAACCCTCCGGGACACGCACGCGGACGCACGCACGCACCAGGGCCGGTTCCCGCGCGCCGACACCACGCGTGGACGCGGCTGCGCGTCCGGTGCGCGCTGCTGGCGCGGTCCCGCGCCACGGCCTGGCGCGGGTGATGTCCAAGCTGGGGCTGGCTTCGCGCACGGTGGCGGCCACCTGGGTCCGCGACGGCCGCGTGAGTGTCAACGGCAAGCGTGTGCGCGACCCGGAATTCCCGGTCGTGCAAGGGCGTGACCGCATCCGCGTCGATGGCGCCGAGGCCGGCGCGGCGACTCGCGTGGTGGTCGCGCTGCACAAGCCGCGCGGGCTGGTCACCACCCGCGACGACGAACAGGGTCGAGACACGGTTTATTCCTGCCTGGACGACCCCGGCCTTCCCTGGCTGGCCCCGGTCGGTCGCCTGGACAAGGCCAGCGAAGGCTTGCTGCTGCTAAGCAACGACCCGGAGTGGGCCGCGCGCATCACCGGCCCGGGCGGGCCGGAGAAGACCTACCACGTGCAGGTGGATGCCGTGCCGACCGATGCCGCGCTGCAGGCGCTGGTTGCCGGGATCGAGGACGAGGGCGGGACCGGCCGCCTGGCCGCGGTGTCGGCGCGCCTGCTGCGCTCGGGCGGGAAGACCGCCTGGCTCGAAGTCGTGCTCGACGAAGGGCGCAACCGCCAGATCCGCCGGCTGCTCGCCGCGCAAGGCCTCGGCGTGCTGCGCCTGTTGCGCGTGCAGATCGGGACGCTGGTGCTGGGCAACCTGGCCAAGGGCGCGTGGCGCCGCCTGGACGTCGGCGAGATCGCCGCGCTCATCCCGGCCCGCTGAACCGCCCGGTCAAGCCACCACGCCGAGCGCGCGCCCCACCCGGGTGAAGGCCGCGATGGCGCGGTCGAGCTGCTCGCGCGTATGTGCGGCGCTCACCTGCGTGCGGATGCGCGCCTGGCCCTTGGGCACCACCGGGAAGAAGAACCCGATCGCGTAGATCCCTTCGTCGAGCAGGCCGGCGGCGAAACGCTGGGCCAGCGGCGCGTCGTACAGCATCACCGGCACGATCGGATGCACGCCGGGCTTGAGGTCGAAACCCGCGGCGGCGAGGCCTTCGCGGAAATGCCGCGTGTTCCCCGCCAGCGTGTCGCGCAGCGCAGCCGCCGCGGGCTCGGCCAGCATGTCGAACACCTCGATGCCGGCGGCGACCACGTGCGGCGGCAGCGAGTTGGAAAACAGGTAGGGCCGCGAGCGCTGGCGCAGCAGCTCGATCGCCGCGCGCGGGCCGGTGGTGAAGCCGCCCAGCGCGCCGCCCAGCGCCTTGCCGAGCGTGCCGGTGACCAGGTCGATGCGGTCGAGCACGCCCTTGACCTCGGCCGAACCGCGTCCGGTCGCGCCCAGGAAACCTGTCGCATGGCATTCGTCGATGTGCACCAGCGCGTCGTACTTCGCAGCGAGCGCCGTGACCTCGTCGAGCGGCGCGATGAAGCCATCCATCGAGAACACGCCGTCGCTGGAGACCAGGATCGTGCGCGCGCCGTCCGCGCGCGCCTGCACCAGCTGCGCCTCCAGGTCGGCCATGTCGCAGTTGGCGTAACGGTAGCGCTTGGCCTTGCACAGCCGCACGCCGTCGATGATCGAGGCGTGGTTGAGCGCGTCGGAAATGATCGCGTCCTCTTCGCCGAGCAGCGGCTCGTACAGGCCGCCGTTGGCGTCGAAGCAGGCGGCGTAGAGGAT
>Ga0070693_100000622_pt1 | contig 15742 bp, 17 predicted proteins | sample KBSK1103metaG_FD_65472 | JGI IMG/M metagenome (GOLD analysis project Ga0070693, IMG submission 65472) | Corn, switchgrass and miscanthus rhizosphere microbial communities from Kellogg Biological Station, Michigan, USA - KBS K1-10-3 metaG | ecosystem: Host-associated > Plants > Roots >...
CAGGGAGCTCGGAGTCGTACGCGAGTCGGTAAATCTTCCAGTTGCCGTCCGACTGTTTCTTCCACACTGCGAGATAGTTGCCGTTGTCGTGCAGCGTCTTTCCCTTTGGCTGCAGCGTCTGTTCGTAGGTCCCGGTCTCGACACCGATATCGCCGAAGACTTGCAGGTCGTCGGTGTGGAGCTTGAGCCCCGTGAACTTCATGGCCGCGAGCATCGCCGCGTTCGTCGCGTCCAATTCGGCGCGGCCGTGGCTTGCCTTCACGTTAGGCGCAAGGACGACTGCATCGTCGGTGTAAAACCCGTTCAACGCCGCGACGTCTCCTTTGACGACGGCGTCGATGTACTTGACCTTGAGTGAGTCGACGACACGCCTCAACTCGGCTGCGGTCGTGGTGCTCGTCGAACTTGCCGCCACAGTCGCCGCTGCGGGAGCGCTCGTGTCAGCGCGGTTCGCGGGTTGCTTCGAGCTGCAGGCGACGCAGGCGACGACGGCCAGGGGAAGGGAAGACATCCGCATCGAACACCTCGCGTAAGAGAGTCCGTCTCGGAAGCTGAGCGCCCTATCATGTGCTCGGATGACTTGCCTGGCAAGTTGATCGTTGTTTCACTCAGCCGACCAATCGCAACTCGCCCGTTATTGCGTCGATCGCTTCGCGGCGTGCGGGACCAATGCCGAGGCAGGTGATGGTGCCCGGAGCGACGACAGTGTGTCCGGCATCCCGAATCAGGGCGGTCGGAAGGTGCGCGTCGTTCGCCTGGCGCTCGAGCGCGGAAAGCTGGATGTCGTCGTCGGCACGCAGCACGACCTTCGGCATTCCCTCTTCGAGCCATTCGCGGAGATCGTCGTGCGATGCGGCGAGCAGTGCGGCCACCGACGCATGCGCCACCTGCGCCGCAAGCTTGCCACGCGGCAGCCGCAGCGCCTCGTTCACGACTATGACTTGCTTCACCCGGATGCTCGTTAGGTCTGCAAACGCCGCAGGTTCGCGCGCGCCTGCATGGACAACCTGAAAAGCTAACGACCTATTTGTCGAGGCGCTTTCTCGCTGCGAGCGCGTCGGCGTAGCCGGGGTAGAGCGCGAGCGCCGAGTCGTAAGCGGCCCGGGCGCGGGCCGGCTCCCCCTGCTTCTCGCGGATCATCCCGAGGCGATAATGTCCGTTCGCTCGAGACAGCGTGTCGCCTGCGCCGAGCAGTGCCAAAAACTTGTGCAACGCCTGTTCCCCACGCTCGAGCGCCTGACCCGAGAGCGCAGCCGTCCGGCCGAGTTGATACAACGCTAATGTGTCGTTCGGCGCGGCGGCGAGGCGCTCGTCGATCGCGGCGAGCGCCTCCGTGTATCGGCTCTGATTCTGCAGCAGCACCGCGAGCGCGATCACGGGGCGACTGCTATCCGGATAGGCGCGTACGAGTGCGCGATACTCCCGTTCCGCGCTCTGCCAATTCTTCGCTTTCTCCGCGATCTTCGCCTGCGCGAAGCCACCGTGGTACGCACTGAGGCCACGAATCCGCTCGGCTTCGGCCGCGGCCTTGTCGGCGCCGCCGCCAGCAATTCCCGGCGCTTCGAGGAAGAAGTCGACACGCGCCTCGGCCGCGGGGATGCTGCCCGAGTCGAGCTCCACGGCTCTGGTGTACTCGGCGCCGATCCGGCGACCGATGATCCCCTTACGGATGAAGTTCGCAGTCGCGAGTTGGCGCGTGTAGCCATGGCCAAGCCAGAGATGGTACTCCGAGCGCTGCGGGTTCAACTCTACTGATCGCTCGAAGGCTTTGACGGCGTCGTCGAACTTCCGCTGACGCATCGCCACCCGTCCCTCCTCGTAGAGAGCGCGGGCACGCGCCGTATCCTGCGACGGAAGGATCGAGGGGAAGAGCGCGAGGCCGACAATCAGGAGGTAGCGCATCGTTTCACTCCGCAGTGCCGCGAGGTGATCTGCCAGTCTTCTCTTGAAGTCGAGAGGAGTATTCGCGTCTGTCCTCTAGAAGTCAAGAGGAGACGCTCTTGTCGCTTTGATGCAGAAGGGCCGCCCCCGGCATCCGCGTCGCGCGGAGCCGGGAGCGGCCCTTCTTCACCACTCAGGAGCTACTTGTCGAGCTCTCGCTCGCCTTTGCCGAGCGTATCCTTTGCCTTGCCCTTCAGCTGATCGAACTTGCCTTCGACCTGTTTGGACGTGTCGCCGGTGGCGCCGCCCCAGGCATCCTTGGCCTTGCCCTTGAGGTTGTCGGCCTTTCCCTCGATCGAATTTTCCGTGCCGCGTTCGGTCAGGTTGTCGTTCTGGTCAGCCATACGTCCATCCCATCCAGAGTTTGAATCGACGAGCCTCCATGCTGGCGCGCTGCGTCGCGACGCCGGCAGCAGTAAAGCAAATGCCAGACCCATGCCTCGATTTGCAGGCAAACACAGGCGCCGGCCTCAGCCTTCTCCGTGGCGCAAGCGACGTGCTCATCGTGACGCAGAAGTGTGCAAACCAACGCGTCGCTGCATAACGACGCGGCGCGCCGGATCGCGCGACTCAGCGCGCGGTGGCCTGCCAGGCTTGCGACTTGAATGCATCGTCCAGCGGCGTCCCAGCGAGTGCGTTGAAGTAGTTGCTGATTGTCTTGAGGCCGATGCCCAGGAGCACCTCTCCCAACTGGTCCTTCGTGAAGCCGTGAGCGAGAAAGGCCTCGACAGTCCCCTCCGACACGTTGCCGCGTGTGCGCACGACGGTGCGGACAAAGTTCACGAGCGCGTCGATCCGCGAATCGTTCGCCGCGGATCCCTCGCGAACAGCGCGCACCGTCTCCTCGTTTGCGCGCAGCATACCGGCTACCGTCGAATGCGCCGCCACGCAGTACTCGCAGTCATTCTCGGCGCTCACCGCGATGAGAACCATCTGCCGTTCGATCGGCGAGAGCGTGCCCTTGTTGAACGCGCCATCCAGCGCGAGGTAGCCCGACAGGAGTGTCGGCGACTCGGCAAATGTCGCGAAGAGATTCGGAATGAAGCCAAGCTGGCGGCGAACTGCCTCGAGTCCCGGTCTGGAGGCGACGGGTGCGGTGTCGACGGTGAGTGGCGAAAGCACTGACATGGAAAGCTCCTCGGTACAACGCGGCCGTGCCCCATTGGCGATCTGGCATGTCCAGATATTTCGCCCGCGTGGCCAGGAATAGATGCTTCAGTAGGATTCGGTTCCCGATCGCTTTCCCAGGAGTGACTCGAGCGAGAACACACCCGGCCCGGTCGCAGCCAACACCAACAACGCGGCGACATAGAGAAGATTGATCTCGTAGCCGGGCGGTCCGAATACCGGACCCGTTGCTGTCAGACCAATGGTGTTCACCGCGCTGAATCCGTAATGAAGGTGAAGCGTGAACATCGCGACGAGCATCGACGCAATGAGAGGCACCGCGGCTATCGCGATCGCTACGCCCAATAGAATCGCCGCGCCTCCACAGATCTCGAGGAGCGTCACGACCCACGCTGACGTCGCCGGTAGCGGGACGCCGATCAGGTGCAACAACTTGCCGAAGTTCGCGGGCCCTCTCGTCAACTTTGCCAGGCCGTGCGCGAGGAAGCCGCAACCGACCACGAGTCGGAGCGAGAGGACAGCCCACTGCCTCCCCGAGTCCAAGGTCCACAGTCGAGCCATCGTTCGAGACTCTCCGGTTGAATTGAGAATGTGAGAGAGTCAAACGCCCCAGCTCCGGCCGTGGTTCCCGTACGAGGAACTGGCGAACCGTGCCTAACGCGACGGACGGGGAGCCCTCGGTCCGTTCACACGGATGGGAACTCGACGTCGGACAACAGCGTTACAGGCGGCGCAAATCTTCCGCACTCATGGCGAGTCACACGATGAGTGCGTGGTGAGACACTCGTTCCCATACGAAAGGATGCTTTCCATGAATACCATGAAGTTGTCGGGCGACGTCCGCTGGCGTGCCGGTGCGAGCGCGCCAGATCGCGCAACGGACGTCCTGTTGCGGAGCGGCATTGCCATACTGCGTTACGGGCTCGTTCTCCTCGTGCTCTGGTTCGGCGTGTTCAAATTCACGCCAACGGAGGCGCAGGCCATCCAGCCGCTCGTCGCGCACAGCCCTTTCCTCTCCTGGCTGTACGCATTGACTGACGTTCGCGGCGCATCTCGCCTCATCGGCCTTGCGGAGATCGCGATCGCGCTGCTCATGGCTGCGCGACCGATATCTGCGCGCGCGTCCGCCGTCGGAAGCATCGGCGCGATCGTCATGTTCCTGACGACCCTCAGCTTTCTCGCGACAACACCGGGCTCGTGGGGCGTCGTAGATGGCATCCTGGTCCCGACCGGAGCAGGGGGCTTCCTGATCAAAGACCTGCTCTTGCTCGGTGCAGCTGTGTGGACGGCAGGCGAGGCGTTGGCCGCACCGGCGGATCGACGTTAGGCGCCGGCGGTCCGGTCGCCGTCATCGGATCTGGCGCACCGGAGGGCCGTGCGGATTCTTCGGCTCAACTCGGCGCGCCGGATCTCGTCGACGTCGGCAAGTGACAACGCGTTCCCGAGCTTTGCCAGCTCGTCTTTCATCGTTCTGGCGAACGCGAAGCGGCGTGCGCACAGCTCACAGGTCGTGAGATGCATGTCGACCTCTTCGCGCGCAACCACGGGCAGCCCCTGATCGATGTAATCCCACAATCGACGAACGGCCTTCTCGCAATCGATGACCGTCGGACGCGACTCAGCGGATTGGTCGGTCATCGTCCGCTCGTGGGATCTGTGTCGCCAATGAGACGCGACTCGGGCCCGCGAAAGCCGGCGTCGCGTGCATACTCGAAGAGACAATCCTGCAAGAGACGCCGCGCCCGAAAGAGCCGAGAGCGAATGGTACCGATTGCGACATCGAGAACTGCCGCCGCCTCCTCGTAGCTGCGACCATCGACGTCGACCAACACGATGACGGAGCGATAGTGCGCGGGCAATGCCCCGACAGCCTGATCGAGGGCCGGCCCGAGATCGATGAGTTCGAGTGAGTGGAGAACACCATCGCGTTCGGCTTGATAGTGTGCCTGCGCCGTCGCGAGCGATTCGAGCTCCGGATCGTCATCGGGTGTGTCGACGAAGCGCGACGCCTCGCGCTCATGGCGGAGAAACGTGTGATGGCAGATCGCAAGCAGCCAGCGTTTCGGGTCAGCGCCGACGTGAAAGGTGTGCCAGCCGCGGAGCGCTTGGAGATAGGTCTCCTGGACCAAGTCATCCGTGCGGGCTGCGTCGCGCGTGAGCGACCGCGCATACCGCACGACATCGCTCAACACAGGCAGCATGAGCCGGTCGAATTCTCCTTCGGCCGGAGGTGCGGGCCAGGATGCGTCACCGGTCGCACTGGGTGCGGTATCGACACTGGTAGAACCGACGGGCATGAGGCCAGAGAACTGAGATGGAACAATAAAGGTTCCCGCGGTGATGTCGTGCGACCGCGGGAACCATCGCCACCGCCGCGGCTACGTGAGAGAACCAGAGCGCATTCAGCGCCCTACTTTTCACGTCTTGTTAGGGAGTGAACCATGTACCTAGTACGTCGTACTCGAGCTCTGTTCATCGCAGGGATCGCATCTGGAGCACTCGTCGCCTGTTCGGATTCGTCAACAGGGCCTGTAGGCGCGGGCATCGCGTCGAGCCTCTCGTTAGGTCGAGCCAGCGGATACGGTGACCCGCAGCAGCCTGGGGCGGTCTATACGCTCACCAATGCCGCCGACGGCAATAGCGTCATCGCATTCCGCCGCGATCCCGATGGCGGACTCGCGCGCATCGGGGCGTTCCCAACGGGTGGCCGTGGTGTCGGAGGAACGGTCGATCCGCTGGAATCGCAGTTCGCGGTCGTGCTGTCCGAGCGCCATGATGCACTCTTCGCGGTGAACGCAGGTAGCAATGAGCTCTCCAGCTTCCGCGTGGAGCGGGACGGCGGCCTGTCGCGGGTCAGTCGCGTGTCCTCTGGCGGCGAGCGTCCAGTGAGCATCGCGGTCCACGAGCGACTTTTGTACGTGCTCAACACCAACGACAACACGCTCGCCGGATTCCGCGTCGCCGCCGACGCGCGCCTCACCCCGCTGCCGAACTCCCGACGGTCACTGGCGCCGGGCGCAGAGGGCGCGGCGGCCGTTCGCTTCACGCCGGACGGACGTCAGCTCGTCGTGTCAGAGCGCGTGAGCAATCGCCTCGAGGTCTTTGTCGTTGGCGACAACGGTCGGCTGAGCGAGCCGGTCGTGAGTCGGGCGAGCGGCGGCGCGTCGTTCGGCTTCGACATCACCTCGCGCAACCAGGCGATTGTATCGGAAACGCAGGGATCGGTCACGTCGTACGCGCTGTCAGGAAACGGAGCGCTGACACCGATCACGTCGTCGATCAGCACGAGCGGCGTCGCGCCGTGCTGGGTGATCATCACGAGCGACGGAAACTTCGCGTATGCGACGAATACCGGCACGAGTAGCATCGCCGAGTTCTCCGTGCAGGCGAACGGGACGCTCACCTCTCTCTCCGATTCGCCGACCGTCGTGAGTGCTGGCTCCATTCCACTCGATCTCGATCAGGTGGATGGACGGCTTCTGTACACGCTGGAAACGGGCAAGGGAACGATCGGGGCCTTTGCCATCGGTCGCGACGGCCGCCTAACGGGCCTGGCTGAAGTGACGGTTGGCGCACCGAGCAGTGGGTTCCAGGGGCTCGCGGCGTTCTGAGCGTGAGCGGAGAGGCGCGTGGTCAGTCCCGGCGCGCGCCTCTCTCCTCTCTCCCTGCGCGGCGCTACATACAATACATCGACACGTCTTTGGCGTGTGCTCATCAGGTCGCCCATTCATGCTCACCATTCGCATCCAAGTTCGCGATGATCACCGGCCGGAGTTGGACGCGCTCCTGGAAGAACGCATCTACGAGTTCAACGCCGCTGCCACTGGCCTTTACGACGGAGCCCTTCTCAACGCGTCCGTCGCCGACGCGTCGGGGAAGGTCGTCGCTGGCGTGTCCGGCCATACGTGGGGTGGCTGCTGTACAATCGTTCTCCTCTGGGTCGACGCGTCGCTCCGGGGCATCGGCGTCGGACGGGCGTTGTTGCAGGCCGCGGAAGACGAAGCAATTCGTCGAGGATGCGGGCAGATGATCCTCACGACCCACAGCTTTCAAGCGCCGCGCTTTTACGAGAAGCTCGGCTTCCGGCGACTCGCGGTGATCCCCAACAATCCCGCGGGGCACGAGGACTTCATTTACGTGAAGGGCTTGTCGCGCGCACCCGCGCTGTTACAGGTACCGGAGCAGAACGAGGTCCTTCCGTCGCGCTTTGACGCCGGCGTACCAGCGGCAGGGGAAGTAGAGCACCACCACCCCGAGGAACCAACAGAGGTAGACGTGCGCCAGCGTGCCGCCGAGTAGCGGAGGCGGGCCAAAGAAACCGCCGGCACGCGGCCCAAAATAGGGTGTGATCGGGAGCCCCGCCGCCGACGTCACGATGAGGCCGCACGTGAACGCCCAGAGCCACTGCAGGAGATAGTAGAACAGCGGAACGCGTCCATACGTGATGAGGCCGCGCGCCAGCGGATTGCTCAGTCTGCGTCCCTCGAGAAATGAGAGCGCGATAAGGCATGGCGCCAACGTGGCAAGCAGATAGAGCAGCGAGGGCGGATACTTCTGCACATTCATGAAATTGCCGATGGACTTCGCGAAGGTGTCCTGAGAGTGCCAAGCGATGTTGTCGCCGTACAGATGTGTCAGGCGGAGCGCGACGAATGCTGCGATGAAGCCGACGCCCATCCGGGCGAGCAGGCGGCGGCGTCGGTCTGCCTTCATCGTCCAGAGATTCGCAAACACGTAACCAACGGCAATCAGGCCAATCCACGGCAGCAGCGGATAGTGCACACGTACCACCGGACCGTCGCTGCCGTACAGCGGGAAGAATCCACCCTGATGCAGGAGGATCCACATCTTATCGGCGACCGTAGGTATGTAATCGGTAGTGCCCTTCCAAGCGGGCACGCTGATTCCGTCGAGCAGATTGTGGCCGCACACGATCAGCAGTCCGGTCACAAGAACGACACGATCGGGGAGATGGACGAGTGCCGATAGTGCGATCATCGACACGCCGATCGCCCAGATGACCTGAAGATTGCCAAAGAACGTCAGATCCACATTGAATGAGGTGACCAAGCGCACGAGCACCAGCTCAATGAGGATGAGCGCGAGCCCGCGCGTCCACAGAAACCTCGAGAGCGCGGAACGGCTGCTGCCGCGCTGCCGCTGAAAGCCGGCGCTCGCGCCGGCCAGGAATACGAATCCAGGGGCACAGAGATGGGTGATCCACCGCGTGAGGTACAGGGACCACGTCGTGGTGTTCACATCCAACGGATTGTGAAGGCCGGCGAGGCCGTCGAAGTGCACGAGGTCCCGTGTATGGTCGATCAACATCAACACCATCAGGATACCGCGATACAGATCGACGGATTCCAGACGTTGACCTGAGTGCTTGATGCTCGCCGTTCGTGCACGAACGGGCGCCGCGAACTTCACCGCGGTGGCAGGAACGATCGTCGGAATCGGGGCTGTGGCAGGCGTGTCCATATCTCTGAAACGGCCTGCGCCCTTCATTCCGGCCAAATCCGGGGGTGGCACTTGACAGCGCAGTTAGCGATCGCTAACTCTGGGCATGGCTCGGAGTCTCCCGTTCTACCTGACCGACGACGATCCGCCGGCGAAGCGCGAGATTCTGCGCGCCGCGCTCTCGCTGTTCGCCGCGCATGGACTGGCGGCGACCAGTATCCGCGACATCGCAAAGGAGAGCCGATACACGAATCCGGCCCTCTACAAGCACTTCGCGAGTAAGGAGGAGCTCGCGCTGTACTTGTTCGAGCGCTGTCATGGCCGCGTCTGGACGACGTGCTCCGCCGCGCTGCGCTGGGGTGGCACGCTGGCCGAAAAGCTGGACGGATACGTCGGCTGCTGGCTCGAGTTTCTCGACGAGGAGCCCGAGGTCATCGCGTTCCTCGCCGACAGCGCGCGTGTGCTCTGGCCGCTCTCGAGCGCGAGTGTGCATCGCCGCACGATGATCGGGCTCGCCCGTTCGATCGTGCGCGAGGCGCCACGGTTTCGCGACGCGTCCGCGCAGGCCGTCGACGCCACGGCCGCCAGCATCCAGGGCACCATCACCGAGTTGGGCCGGATGATTCAAGTAGGCGCGACGCGCGGTCCGGCGCGACGCTGGCGACCAGAGCTCGTTGCCCTTTTTGGGCGTCTTCTCGCCTGACTGTTTTTTTTTGCAGTCGGGGTTAGCGAACGCTAACTCATTCTCTCATCTCGAGGTCCCCATGTTCGCCATCGACCACGCCGCAACGGCACTGCTGATCAAGCGTCGCTACCCCCAAGTCTCCATCGTCCCGATGCTCATCGCGGTGCAAGCGATGGAGCTGGCGTGGGTGGCACTCAACTACCTCGGCGTTGAACGCACCACCACCGAACCGGTAGTCCGGAGTGTCGCCGACATCCACCTCGCGTACATGCCGTACTCACATTCCGTGGGAACGGTGCTCGTCGCCACGCTATTATCGTGGGCCGGAATCGAGATCGGTTTTCGGCAGAAGCTGCTCGGCCGAGCCGTCGCTCTCGGCATTGTATCACATCTCGTGTTGGATCTCCTCACCCACGCGCACGACATCGTGCTCTGGCCGGGGCTCGCGTCGCCCAGGTTGGGACTCGGGCTCTACGATGCCGCGCCGCTCGTGGCGTTCGCCGTCGAGATGGCGTATGGAGTATTCTGCTGGTGGATCTACCGCGGTCGTTTTGCGCTGCTGGTGGTCATCGTCGTCGCCAACCTCGCAAACCTCTCGCTCTTCTCGGCGGCGATCCCAGGGCCGGAGAGCTTGCTCGCGGGACGGCCGCTCACCCTGGTGAGCGTGATCCTCGCGCAAATCGTCGTCACCCAGATGCTGGTTGGCGTTCTGGCCCGCCGCGGTCAGCCCCGCTTGGAGTTCGTACGGGCAAGCGCGGCGTGAAGCGCGGTCGCCAGCTTCGTGGCGTCATCGTTCGCCCAGAAATGCATGAACAGGAGACGCGGCGACTCGTGGAGCATGTGGCTGTGGACCGCGGTGACCTGGATTCCGTTTTCGCGCAGCGTTCGAAGCACCGGATTCACCTCGCTGCCGAGCAGAACGAAATCCCCGGTGATCGCGGCCTTGCCGCCCCCGGTCGGCTGGAAGTTGATCGCGGTCGCGACGCCCATCGACGGAGGTATTTCCTCTCCCATGTCGACGATGCGCTCGGCGCGTGGAACGCTGACCTGATACACGCCACCGTTGACCTTCCCGGTGTAACCGAGCGCTCGCGCAACAGCCGCCGTGTCGAGATCGAGTGGGGCACTCGACGCGGCGGGCGCAGCCGTCGTCAAAGGCGTCTTCGATTCGCCTAACGCGGCCCGTAGCGTCTCAGCAAGCTTCGCCGGCTCACCGACCGCCATGATGTGCATGTACATCACGCGCGGATTTTCGCCGACGAGGTGGTTGTGGACGGCCGTTTGCGAGATGCCTCCTGCCTGGAGACGCTGCATCACGGCGCCGACCTCGTCGCCCGTGAGCACGAGATCGCCGGCGGCCATTGCTCGCCCTTTGGCGACCGGCTTGAACGCAACCCAGCTGCCGAGCGCGAGTGCCGGCTTGAGCTGCACATCGCCGACCGTGACCTGCAGGTCGGTACGAGGAAAGCCGAACTTCACAACGCCGCCCGGGTTCACGGCGCCCTTGCGCCCGAGCATTTGCTCGACGGTCGACAAACCCTCCAGGGTCTGCTGAGCAGACATGGCCGCTGGCATGCCGGCAGTGAGTAGTACAACGAGTACGCGCGCTGAGATTACACGACGAGCTGTCATCGAGTCCTCCAGTCTACCGTGCAAGATAGAGGACTCGATGCCAGCGTGTCGCGAAGATCTGTCAGTGAATCGGCCAGGTCCCGCCGATTGCCTTGTAAACGGCGACCAGGGCCGTGGCAGCCGCGGTGTGGCCAGACGCGAGCTGGTTCTCTGCGTCGAGCAGCGTGCGCTCGGCGTCGAGCACCTGCAAAAAGTCGGTGAGGCCAGCCTCGAACCGTTGCTGTGCCAGCGCCGAAGCGTGCTGACTCGAGCGCACGGCGTCCTCGAGAATGCCGAGGCGTGCGTGCGCGCGATCGTAGTTCACCAGCGCGACGTTCGTCTCCTCGAGGGCGCGGAGGACGGTAGCGTTCTGCTCGGTGCGCGCCTCATCGACGCGCGACTGCGCGAGGTCGACCCGCTGCCTCACTCGACCGAGGTCGAAGAGCGGAAAGCTCACGAAGGGACCGACGAGGAGACGCGACGTCCCCGCCCGGCTCAACGAATCGAAAGACGTTGCGGTGTAGCCAAGACGCGCGCCTAACGAGATGCGCGGTAGGTAGTCCGCCTTCGCCGCGCCGACGAAAAGCTCGTCGGCGGCGAGCGCCCGCTCGGCACGCAAGACATCCGGCCGCCGGCGCACCAGATTCGACGGCGTGCCGACATCGAGCGAGTCGGGTAACCGCGGCAGCGCGCCGGGCTCCCGCAGCGATGCGGGAAGCGCGTCGGGCGTTCGGCCGAGCAGGACGGCGATGCGGCTTCGATCGCGGGCGATCTCCGTCTCCAGCACCGGCATCGTCGCTTCTGTCAGATAGAGAATGGACAACGCGCGCTCCGTATCGAACGCGGTACCGCGACCCGCGGCGAGCCGATCACGCGTCAGTTTGACGGTGCGGCGCTGGTTGTCGGCGTTGCGCCGCGCGACGTCGAGCTGCTGCTGCGCACCGCGAAGCTCGAAGTAGCTCCGCGCCATCTCGGCGGCGACGCTCACCTGCACGTCGCGCAGCCCGTATTCCGCGGACGACACGAGCGCGCCCTGCGCCCGCACGCTTCTGCTGACGCGACCGAAGAGGTCGAGCTCCCACGACGCGTCGAATCCAACATCCCACAACTGCCCGGCTGGAAGCTGACGTGACAGCCCCGGCAGCTGGGCGATCGACGCCTGTTGACGAACGCTGCTCCCGCTCGCCGTCACCGTCGGCGCGAGATCGAATGCAGCGAGCCGTCGCGCTGCCCGGGTGCCGGTCAAACGCGACGCGGCGATCTGGACATCTGTGTTCGCGTGCAGCGCCTCCTCGACGAGCGCGGTCAACGCCGTGTCGTCGAGGGTGCGCCAGAATGGAGCGACGGGCATCGCGGCCGTGTAGTGGACCGAGCGCGCTGGCGCCGCGAGACTCGATTCAGGTGGACAGCTATCGCTCTTCGCAGGAGCAGCAGACGCCGTGACGCTCGTCGTGTACTCGGGGGCGACGCGAACGGTCGGCGCCTGATAGCTGGGCGTGCCGACGCAAGCCGTCAGGACAATCAGAGACAATGATATGACTTTACGCATGCGCGCTGCCCTCCCCACCGGCGGCGATTCGGGCCCAGTTCTGTAAAGACTGAACATCAGTTGGTGGAACGACGCGGCGCTCGGAGCGCCGCGCCGCGATGCCGCGGACCAGCACATAGAAGAGCGGTGTGAAGACGAGGCCGAAGAAGGTCACCCCGACCATGCCGGAGAAGACGGCGATCCCCATCACGTGACGCATTTCGGCGCCGGCGCCACGCGCGAAGACCAGCGGCAGGACGCCCATGATGAAGGCGAACGAGGTCATGAGGATGGGACGCAGACGAATGCGCGCCGCCTCGAGCGCTGCCGTGAAGCGGTCGCGTCCCTGCTGCTCGAGATCGCGCGCGAATTCCACGATCAGAATTGCGTTCTTGCACGCGAGACCGACGAGGACGAGCAGCCCGATCTGCGTGAAGACGTTGTTGTCGCCGCGTGTGAGCCACACGCCCGCGATCGCCGACAACAAGCACATCGGCACGATGAGGATGATCACGATCGGCAGTGACCAACTCTCGTATTGCGCGGCGAGCACGAGGAAGACGAGCAGCACACAGAGCGGAAAGACGAAGATGGCGGTATTGCCGGCGAGCTTCTGTTGATACGTCAGCTCGGTCCACTCGTAGCGGAGGCCATTGGGTAGCGTCTCGCTTGCGAGCCGCTCCATCGTCGCGACGGCCTCACCCGAGCTGACACCTGGAGCCGGACTGCCGCTGATGTCGGCGGCGGTGTAGCCGTTGTAGTGGCTGACCTGGTCCGGCCCGTACGATTGCTTCACGGTGAGCACGGAGCCTAACGGCACCATCTCGCCGTGGCCGTTGCGCACTTTGAACTGCGTGATGTTGTCGGCGGTCGAGCGAAACGGGGCGTCGGCCTGGGCGATGACCTGATACGTGCGACCGAACTTGTTGAAGTCGTTCACGTACTGCGATCCGAGATAGATCTGCAAGGTCTGAAAGAGATCACTCAGTCCGATGTCGAGCTGTTTCACCTTGTCGCGATCGACGTCGGCGAAGAGTTGGGGCACGTTGACCTGGAAGCTCGAGAACTCTCCGGCGAGGCTCGGCGTCTGATAGGCGCGGCCGAGCAGCGACTGCGTTGCCGCGTAGAGCGCGGAATCACCGAGGCCGGCGCGATCCTCCACCTGCAGCTTGAATCCACCCACCGCCCCCAACCCATTCACTGCAGGGGGAGGGAAGACCGCGACGAATGCATCCTGAATGCCGGCGAACTTCGCGTTGAGCGCTTGCACTATCGCCGTCGCGCTCTGGCTTGCCTTCTTTCGGTCCTCGAAGGGCTTGAGGCCGAGGAAGATCGCGCCCGAATTCGGCTTGTTGCCGAGGCTGCTGATCGAGAAACCCGGGAACGCGACGGCGTGCTCGACGCCATCCTGCTGGAGCGCGATCTCGGTCATCTTGCGAATGACGGCCTCCGTCCGATCGAGTGACGCGGCGTCTGGCAGCTGCGCGATCGCGACGAGATAGCGCTTGTCCTGGCTCGGCACGAATCCGCTGGGAACGCGCGCGAAGCCGAGCACGCCGAGGATAACTAGTCCGCCATACACGACCACTGCGACGCCGGCACGCCGGCTGACCCGATTCACGAAGGACGCATAGCGACCCGATGCCCGCGCGAACAGACGATTGAATGGGCCGAATAGCCAGCCGAGTGCTCGGTTGATCGCGCGCGTTGGCGCGTCGGCGGGCGCGCCGCGCGGGCGCAGCAGCACGGCGGCGAGCGCGGGCGACAGCGTGAGCGAATTGAATGCGGAGATGAGCGTAGAGAACGCGATCGTCAGCGCGAACTGGCGATAGAACTGGCCCGTGAGGCCACTGATGAAGGCGACGGGGACGAACACGGCACAGAGCACGAGGGCAATGGCGATGATCGGGCCGCTGACCTCTTCCATCGCGCGATGGCTCGCTTCGAGCGGCGACAAGCCTTCCTCGATGTGGCGCTCGACGTTCTCGACGACGACGATTGCGTCGTCGACGACGATGCCGATGGCGAGCACCATGCCGAAGAGCGAAAGCGTATTGATCGAGAAGCCGGCTGCCAGCATCACCGCGAACGTGCCGACGATCGATACGGGTACTGCCGCGAGGGGGATGATCGAAGCGCGCCAGGTCTGCAGGAAGAGCACGACGACGATCACGACCATCAGCGTCGCCTCGAGCAGCGTCTGGATCACCTCGCGAATCGAGTCGCGGACGAAGACCGTCGGGTCGTACACGGCGGACCACTCGATGCCTTGCGGGAAGCGAGTTGAAAGCTCACTCATCTTCTCGCGGATGGCGCTGGAGAGCGCGAGCGCATTGGATCCGGGCGCCTGGAAGATCACCATGGCCACGGCGTTCTTGTTGTCGAGCAACGCGCGCAGGCCGAAGTCACCGGCGCCGAGCTCGATCCGGGCGACGTCGCGGAGCCGTGTCACCGCGCCATTGGCCCCCGCCTTGATGATGATGTTGCCGAACTGGGCTTCGTCGACGAGCCGACCCTGGGCGCGCACCGTGAGCTGATAGGCGACCGGGTTCGGCATCGGTGGCGCGCCGACGACACCGGCTGCCACCTGCAGGTTCTGCTCGCGGATCGCCTGCACGACGTCACCCGCCGACAGGTCGTGCGCGGCAACCTTGTTCGGGTCGAGCCATACGCGCATCGCGTAGTCGCCCGCGCCAAAGACGACGACCTGCCCTGCGCCCGGTATCCGCGCCAACTCGTTGCGCACGTTCAAGAGCGCGTAGTTGCGTAGATAGACCGGATCGTAACGCCCGTCGGGGGACGTCAGGTGCACGACCATCGTGATGTCGGGCGACCGTTTGTCCGTGACCACGCCGAGGGCGCGTACTTCTTCAGGCAGGCGCGCGAGCGCCTGGTTCACACGATTCTGCACCTGCACCTGCGCGAGGTCGACCGGCGTGCCGATCTCGAATGTCACCGTGAGGTTGAGGACGCCGTCCGCCGTCGCCGCCGAGGACATGTAGAGCATATGCTCAACGCCGTTGATTGCGTCCTCGAGGGGCGTGCCGACCGTCTGCGCAAGCACCGTCGGGTTGGCGCCGGGATAGACCGCACGAACGGTGATCGTCGGCGGTGTGACTTCGGGATACTCGCTGATCGGCAGCCCGCGGATCGCGAGGAGCCCGCCGGCGAGAATCACCAAGGACAGCACGACCGCGAAGATCGGGCGGTCGATGAAGAAGCGTGAAAAGCGCACTGTGTGTCTCCCGTTCGTGATTGCGAGGCTTACTTTGCCGCCGCGACGTCGTTCGTCATTGCCGTCGTCTGGGCGACGACCTTCATCCCCGGCCGCACGCGCATCTGACCGTTCACGACGACGCGTTCACCGGGCTCGAGCCCCGATTCCACGG
>Ga0070693_100000626_pt1 | contig 15698 bp, 7 predicted proteins | sample KBSK1103metaG_FD_65472 | JGI IMG/M metagenome (GOLD analysis project Ga0070693, IMG submission 65472) | Corn, switchgrass and miscanthus rhizosphere microbial communities from Kellogg Biological Station, Michigan, USA - KBS K1-10-3 metaG | ecosystem: Host-associated > Plants > Roots >...
CAATATTAAGTGTTCCCGTTCCAGCGCCAGCTGTACCACCGGATGTATTATTTAAATAAATATTACAAAAGACAGTATTGCCAATTTGCTTATATCTGCCTACCGCTGTTGAGTAAGTTGGTACTGTATTACCAGAACCACCTACTAATGTAACGGTAGGTGAAAAGGTAGACCATGCTGCAGTCAGAAATGATAGATTACCTGAACCATCGGTAATTAACGGCGCGTTTGCTGAACCATCGGCTCCAGGTAATACAAAGGTTGGGTCAGCAGCAAGCAAAGTAGCAGCTTTGAGCGTAACAGAGTGTGTTGTTGCAGCATTATAAAATTGCAGACCAACGGCAATGGTACTAGTGTTATCTAGTAATTTAACATTTCCATTTTTTGGTCTTAGTGCTAATGCAATCGAAGCATCCGTACCTACAGCATCGATTGGTACTGGCTGACCGGCTACAGAATTGTAAATGCTAAGATAATTAACGGCGCTAGCTGTGTAATTGAATTCTAATACTTTAAGACCAGTGCTACTGACAATGGCAGTAGGATGACCGATTGAACCAGTCAAGCCTGTCATTGAAGTAATGTCACCATTCGCGCCTGAGGCGGCATAGCCTGGAATGGTTAAGCCTGAAGGAAGCGTAGAACTGATTGATGGAACACCACCACTGCTAGTGACTAACACGCCACTGTTTGCAGTTGATAATCCGCTAACTGCAGTACCATTCGCTGCATAGTAAGCAAGTTGATTTTGTAAGCCTGTGTTAACTGTACCTGAGCCTGTAGCTGCTGAAGAAACCCAGTTAGTACCATCTGAAGTTAATACATTACCTGCAGTACCAGGTGCCGCATAAGTTGCAGTTGAGGCCACCCAATTGGTGCCATCCGAAATCATGATCTTATTTGCAGCTGAGGTACTAGCATACGTTGGTGTTGAGGCAACCCAATTCGTGCCATCTGATACGATAATCTTTAATGCGGTCGCACTAGCATTCGGGAATGTTGGTGTTGAGTAAACGTTATTCGTACCATCACTCACAATCATCTTACCGGCTGTGCCACTAGCGCTAGGATAAGTTGGAGTTGACCATGCAGGTATGGCAGCGTTAGCTGATTGCAGCATCTTGCCAGCCACGCCAGGATTGGCTAGGAATGACGGCACACTTAGATTGTTCGTTACTAAAACGCCACCAGCGATAGAACTCAAACCAACAATGGTATTTGTCGAGCTTGAATATAAAATCTGATTAGCGGTTGTAGTGGCAGGATAGACCGCTGTGGTATAAGCAAGACCAGTCGCCGCACCAGAATTTGCTTGTAAAAGTTGACCAGTTGAACCAACACCCAACCTGACATTTCCAGAATTGTAAGTTAGCAAATCGCCTTTAGTGGTTAATGGCGAAATGTTATTAAAGGCAGTCGTGGTATTGGCGACATCACTTAGATTGTTCGCTTTCAGCAAGACAGCGGTTGCTGAGAAGGTGAACTGGCTAAAGAGAATGGGGTCAGTTCCAATAGTACTTACTGACGCTGTTTCGATGAAGGATGTACCAGAATAAAGCGTACCATTGTTTATGATGACCAAATCGCCTGGCTGAATCTCAGCTGGTTGGTCGTAGTCGGTAGCGCGGGTTAATACCCATGCCACTGCTCCACTACCCTGATTGGTTAGAGTATAAATACCATTCTGGAATGTAGTTGATTGGCTCCAGACTAAGATTCGAGCATTAGTGGGTGGCGATGTACCATCAGTTGAGAATGCCGCCAAAGCGCCAGAATTCGTCAAGGTTGCGCCAATACCGGAAGCACCATTGGCGTAGGTGGCAGTTAAGTTGGCGGTCGTAGCAGCGTAGCATGAAGGCTGTACGGTCAAGCCTGTGGCGACGGTATCAACGTAGTTCTTTGTAGCCGCATCTTGTGGATTGGTCGGGTCAAGCAGGTTCGTGATCTTGCTCGAACCCATGTTGATAGCACCTGACATCGTGCCACCTGATAATGGCAAGTAATCGCCTAAGGCTGTATTCAAGTAACTAAGTGTCACGGCATCTTGTGCAGCACTGGGGTCAGTCAAATTGGTAATTTTGTGATTACCCATATTGATTGCGCCGGACATCGTCCCGCCAATCAACGGCAAGAAAGCGCCCGATATCGAATCCACATAAGCACGAGTAGCAGCATCCTGAGGATTAGTTGGGTCAGTCACATTGTTAATCTGGTGGCTGTTCATGTTCAAAGCTTCAGCCATCGCGCCCAGCTTTGTGATGTTGTCCTGAACGGTTAATGGAAGTGTCATTGATAATGAAGGAACGTTTGAACCGTCAGTGACTAGCACACTATTCGCAGCAGGTCCAAGAACAGCGTAAGTATTAGAAGCTGTGGTAACCAGCAGTTCATTACCCGAAGTGATCAAACCAGCAATGCTATCTAAAGCTTCACTCCAGGCTTCAACATTCACGCCAATTTCTAAGCCAAGATTAATTCTGGCTGTTGCAACGTTACTTAAATCAGAAAGATTATTAGCAGCTTTTAGAAAATAGGTTGTTGGCACTTCAGTTGGTAATGCAGTCGAACCGGTTATATTTCCCCAGAAAGTATTGGCTGGCATCGTAGCAAATGAAATTGTGCCAGTAGTGGTAATCGGACCACCAGTTAAACCTAATCCGGTATCGATTTGAGTAATCGTTCCACCACCAGAAATAGTGCTGATATCTACAGCAATAATGGCTGTGTTACCTGCATTTTTAGCCCAGAACTGATTGGCTCCAAGTTTCGGTAGAATGGTATCGACGACATCAACAATCAATTCTGAATAGTTATAACGTGGTGCAATACGCTGATCGACAAGTTGAGCTTGTTGATCAACTAAAGTCAGAATACCGAAATCCTGATTTAACATGTTCGGGGTGAAGTTTGTATTCGAGTAAAGATTCAAACGGTCAGCAGGGGTTTGACGAGTAATCGTGACTCTATCACCAGCGCCAGCACCGACACTTAACAATACTTGCACTTCTTGTTCTGAACCGATAAATGAAACTGAAAAGTCGGCAGGATAAGTTAGTATTTGAGTAACATCATTAGCATCGTCACCAGCTGGAGTAATATAAACCACAACATCTGACGCATAGTTGGCTGTCCAATTCGTCCCGAATAATACTTGCCCTAGAGTGGCTGTAGCTTGCGTATAAGGCAGGATATCGCCGATTACTACCTGTGACATGACTAACTCCTTATGAACTCTGTGCCTTAGCTGCAGCGCGCGTTGGCGGTAATCCCAAATTATCGATCAACTTTTGACTCATATTATAACCCCAAACTGAACCAAAGATAGGCAGCATTCTAGCCATCTGCTTGGCATCTTGTTGGTTCATTTCGCCTGTGCTTAATGCTGAAATAATATCAGCCATGCGGTTTGAGGTACCCCAAACTGGTCCGAGTGCACCTGAGCGCATTCTGTCGCGGTATTTGTCATTCTTGAGATCACCTAACAATCTGTCATCTGAAATTAGGTTCGCCCATGACAAGACATTAGCAATGGCGCTGGTAGCGTTGGAATCGTTAATGGCTTCCCATGCCTTTTGTTTATCGGTGTAGTTATCAGGGTAAGGATTTTCGCCACGAATAATGCGGCGTAGAGGACTGACCAATGCGCCGAAGCCTACGGATAGCATGACACCTAATAATTTTTCAGCATCAGGATGTTGTAGCGCTGGTACGACCATGCGATTGATAGAAGCATAACCCCAGCCAGTAAAGGTATGGAAAATCATCCCTAGCATATTGTCAGCCCAGAATGGCGAATCTAGCATGCCTTTGGTCAGGATAGTATTCTGAATACCTTTGAATACGGCATCACCAAACGCATTGGCCGCTTCATGATCTTGCCATTCCCAAAATTTTGATTGATAGCCGCCAAGTTTGGTTTTATAACCGGCAGCTTCTTTATAGGCATTCACCATGCGCTCACCCCATTTCTCGGGGTCGATACCATACTTGCGTAAGTATAATGATTCTTTATCTGTCATCGTGCCATCGACCGCGGCATGTAGTATGCGCATGAATTCTGATTGGATAACTGAGCCGGATAATCTTTGTAGACCATTATCGATATAAGTGGTCAAGTCAGTGTTAGCTGAGAAATGCGCAAGCTTTTCGACGCCATGAACAATGCGACCAAGGTTAATATATGGCTGCGCTTCCATAGCGAAATTTTTGTCGTTGTAGGCATTTAATACATCTTGTAATGCCATATCTACTGAAGGTGCAGTTTTACGTAGTGCTTCGCTATCAGCCGTCTTTAGAATGCCACCAAGGCTCTCTATGACGGGATAAACTGCATCGCGCACAAATGGCCAGACGCCGTGCTGCAAGCCAATGCTGCCCAAATCTGCAATCTGAGTGGCGGGTAGCATATGTAGATTCGTCATTGCTGTAATAGACATCACAAGACTTCGGAAAGTTTGCTCACCCTGTGTACGTTGTCTGGTGCCCATCATTTTCTGATAGACCTTATTCAGCATGGAAAGATCACCATTGTATTGCGCGGTCATGCCTTTAATTTGTTTATCAATAGCGGCGATAAGTTTTTCATTTTCAGGTGTAGAAGGCTGTTTTTGCAATTCAGCTTTATGTTCATCTAAAGGCGCGCGCATTGCCTGGAATTCTTCTAGGCGTTTTTCTAGGATAGGTTCAAAGCCACCATCGTGAGTGACATCTTTGAAAACATTTTTGAGTGCGGTGCGACGTGATAGATAAGTGACATAATTCGTGACTTTAGCTGGCAAGTCCTTAGTCATGAAGTTATTACGATATAGCACATCATCCGGCAACAATAAGGTTCTAGCCTTAATATGATTCTCGCTCTGATTACCAGTTAATTTACCCATGACCTGAGCGATAGTATCTTCAGGCGTCTGGTTTAATATCGTATTCCAGTAAGCTTCAGCATGTGCATCGCGTGCTTGTTGGTGTGGATAAACATCGCGGAATCGCAAACGGTCATTCGCATCTTTAAATTCAAATGTGTTTGTATTGTAGAGTCTAGGATTAATCTCACCATTGCGCGCGCGTGTATAAAGATCAAACTCTGCATCTGAATGCGCCAACTTTAATTTGCTGAGTTTGGCTTCTTCAGCATCAATTTGTTCTTGAGTCACATCTTGCACTTCAGCATGCTTCTGCGCTGTTTCAACTGTCTTAGCTTTATTGGCAGCAGTTTTCTTACGTGCGCGAATAGTCTTTAATTCAGACACAACTTTTTGCTGTTCATCGACGGCTTGCTTAGCTTTTTCTAATGGCGCTTTAATGCTTTCTAATTCTTTAGCTTCATTAGCTGATAGTGCATTCCAATCTTCAACATGTAATTGTAAATCTGGGTCAATGCGTAAACGATTCTGCAATGATTCAGTTTCATAACGTAACTGCTTACGCATTTGATCTAACTTATCTGAAGATTCTTTGACAGCGATATCGCCAGGATACATTTCACTTTGAAGTTGTGTTAATGCTTCTTGATGAGGACGCATCTGTTCTTCAATATCATTAATACTGGCTGCGTGCTTTGCTTTAGTTTCAGGTTTTTTAGCTGTCCTTAACTTAGCATTAGCTTTATTAAGTTGCTCTTGTAATGGCTTGATCTTTTCTTTTAAAGCATTCTCTGAAGCAGTTTGTTCGGCTGAAGGATTAGGTACTTCAGATTGACGGATTAATTCTGCATGATTAGTTTCATGAGTTTTAATTTGATCTTTTAGGTCATTGATAGGCTGCATATGATCTGCAATGGTTTGATCTGCTTTAGCAAGCCAACCACCAATTTCTGTAACCCATTGGCCTTTATTAACACTAAGATATGGTGTGTCATAAACACGCATCAAATAACCTGTCGCTGTTTTAGGCGGTAACCAATCTTCAGGCAAGTTATAAGCTTGACGATAGGCTTTATATGTATCATCAATTTTCTTTCGATATAGAGAAGCAGCGGCGTTTACAGCGGCATGTTCGCTAGGTTCTTGCGTATATAAAACATATTGTATCTCATCATGGAATTGATCTCGACTAGTAAAGCCATTCTTATCGATATCTTGACCAAGTGCTTTAAGTGTTTTGCTATAAGCAGCCTGACCCATTTCAACGATTGAACCGACTGGACGATTCGTTATATCCCAGCCATTTCTCACAAGATGAAGCGCGTTAACTTGTGTATGCAATGATCTTAATGACGCATAAGTACGCTTCATGAGAGATTCAAATTTGATTGGTGCCGTGCCACCTTCAGCCACGCCTTTGGTGGTGATGAAATGATCGGCAACTCTATCAGCCACACCATTCATCACTTTAGATGTAGAAGTAAGCATCTGAAGTAATGGTGAGCCAACATAAGGTAACGTTTTAAGATTTAATATTCCCGCGCCGACATAGGGAATTTTAAATACACCTGATTTACTAAATGCTGAATTTGCTAAATCCTGTGCATATGAAACTTCAGCCGCGCTTAAATCACCTGTCGCATCAAATGCACGTATACCCTCTACTTCGCCTTTATCGTTAAGGTTGAATTTAAAATCTCCACCCTTAGCTGTGAATGATGAAATCCCTTTCAAATTCCACAATTCCATATGATCTAAAGCCAATGCACCAGCGCCGAGCCCACCAAATAGCACTGTTCCAAATGCTGTATTCACACCAGAATCAATAACGAAATCTTGTAAATTTCCATTTACTCTATCGAGTTGTCTTGCACCACTTTGAATGATGGAAGTAGTAGCAATGCCAGGCAAAGCGCGTGCAGCGCTTTCAATCATTGTTGGGGCAAACTTTGCGTATTTAACCCAGCCGGCGATGGGGATGAGATTGACAGGGTCAGCGGCAGCACCAGCCAATCCACCAATCAATCTTGCAAACATTGAACCATTAGCTAGAGCATCATCATGATCTTGTTCAGCCAAAGCATTATCACGCATTAACTGTAATTCTTTGGGACCACGTGCTTGTAGCATGCCATTAATATATTGCGGTCTAACGCCATAGAATAAACTTGGGTCAGACGTAGGCTTCCAATCAGCCGGTGGTGTATCTTGTAACGGGTCTATTCTTTTAAAGTCACCATAAGCGGCATGGGCTAATTCTGCGGGACTGTTAAACTCATACGCTTCAGCTTCCGCTGTACGCATGAATGAAGGCTTTTCTTGAATGCCAGTTTCAGTGGTAGAAACACCGTAGCCTTGATTATTAGAATTAATCTGAACCGGCATATCAGAACTAAAATTGAAATTCATATCAAATGGAATTTTAGTGCTAGGCGCATAGACATCACCCACGGCTGAAGGGATGACTCTTTCACTGACACCATTTTCAACTACATTATTTTCCATTTTAGAATCCTGATAATGATTTAGATTTTCTCAGATCGTTAATATCAAACTTGGTATTTAATGTATGTTTTGTATAAGCGGCATCAATTGCTTTTTTATCGGGTGTATAAGTAATCGAACCTAGATACGGTGCAATACTATAAAGTGGTCTTACGCCTGAACCAGAATCTACACCTACATCCCAGTTGAATGCTGTACCTGTAACGACAACATTATACTTATCAGTTTTCTCGCTTAAATCGCTTTGTCGTGTATGACGAATAACTTGAACAGGTGCGTAGTTATGGCCATATAATGTGGCATTATTTTTAAATTCACTTGGAACGATATCCCAATATTCGTTGGCTTGCTTTTTATTATAGGCTTCTTTTAATGGCGCAAATCGTTTGCCTAATTGATTTAGTATGTCTTGTTGAATGAATGGAACAACATCACTATTTCCAGCGTAACCTAATATTTTTTCGAGAGGATGACTTGTAACATGTTCGCCGCCATTCACGCCTGTAGCGCCATAGTTTTCAGATACATGTTGTTTTAGCATAGTTAATGCACTATTTTGATCGCCATTCATTAATTGATAATAGGATTTATACTGTTCATAGATTTCATTACCATAAGCATGCGCCATGCCAGGATTTAAAAAATCATCTACTTTCAAACCAACTTGATTTAATGCGAATTGTTGCGGTGATATTTTAGCCGCTCTAGTGTTGTCATCAACTAAACTAAGAAATCTTTCCTGATTCATCTTTTTGACATCAGGGTCTTGATTAGAATTTTCTATAGCTACTTTGGCAGCTTCTACGGGCGGCAATGAAGTACGTAATGCTTTGTACTGCGTATAAATAGCTTTATCTCTATCATTTAGCTTAGATAAAGCTTTCTCGCCATTCATGGAATATAACTCATCCATTTGAGTAACGGCTGAATCCATCATTGCTGGGTTGGAGCTATGTAATTTGTTTTGAAGTGTTTTATTGAATACATCTACTGGACCACCAGCAATTGCGGCTACCTGTACTTCTGCTTCGTCTTGACTAACAGTAATGCCACGCTGTTGCATGGTTGAAATATATTTCTGTGTTAGCAAATCAAAACCTTTATTAATACCTTCAGGTTTAGCGCGAGCAAAAGCAGCTGGGTCATTCCAGGATGAAGCCATTGTCATGGCATCAGCGTCGGATTGCCTGAATGCTTTGACAGCCTGAATATAGCGTAATTGGGTTTTTTGATACTCTAATGGCGAAACATTTTGTTTATAATCCAACATCTGTTCGCTAGAAATATCCATAACATGTTGAGCAATACTGACGTTCATTTTAGCCGATCTAATCTGCTCGTCTTGTTGGTCAAGATTATCCATCATGTTGACGTGTTCTAACGTTGACTGAACTACATGAGGCCAATCAGCATCACTCACATTAGATGGTTTTTTATCTAATGATTTTAAAAATTCTGCTTGTGTACCATTTGCTCTAGCTTGGTCAACTTGTCTTTGATACTGGCCACCTAATTGAGATCGTCTTGCCGTATCAATGCTAACTTTAGCCATTTCAGGTGTGATAATTTTTGCAGCTACTAAAGCATTATTCTGCTTTATGACATTTGCTACCGCTAAATCAGCGGCTTTGCTATTACCTGCCACTTCAAACGCATGGGCATTTTCAGCGCCAACTTGACTCGCATAAGCATTATTATTTTTTAAATCTTCACGCTGTTCGCTAACCATGCGTGTGGTTAATTGTTCGCTTTGGCTTAATTGCTGGCTACCATATTGATATTCTAACTGTGGCTTGATATCAGCGGGCGCGAGATTAAATATCTTTGCCAAACCTTGTGATACTGAAGCGTGAGTTTTCGAGATTAACTCCGGTGTAATTCTGGGTTCTTTGGCTAAGGCAATATTCGAATCAGTAATTAACTGATCTGCTTGTAATCCTAAGGTGGCATGCGCTTGGGTTTTATACGCATCTTGGTAGACTTTATCAAAGTCGGTTACAGACGGCCCTAGTTCACCCTCAGGTTTTTTACCGCGCTCTTGACCCAATTCCATGGCGATAGAATTGGAAGCGTCTGTAGCAACCTTGGAACCTATAGCGGATAACCAATTGGTATCTTCGGCATACTTTGTTACCGGTGATTGAATATCTGGATTGCCTACAACCTGAGCGCTGACTTCACGTTGATTCGCTTCTGGTAATCGAGCGCCAGCTGGCACCTCAGAAACATTATGAGTAAAGTCTAAGTCTGCCATTATGTACCTGCCTCTTGAGTTAATCCGAATGCGCTTTTGGTTTTAGCGATGGCTGACGACCAACCGGCTTCAGTGCTGGGGAATCTATTTAATGTACGTGAAGCAAAGCCTTGCCATAATTTAGAATTATCAGCGGCGCCAGTTAATCGTGATACTAAACCTTGGCCTCGCAATGATGTTTCTTGTGCTAATTCATTCATGCGACGCATGCGTTCATCAGCATTCACATTACCTACTGATTCGTTAATTAAACTGAATGCGCTACCTTGACCAGGATTGGTTCCTCTAGCACCAAAGATAGCTAATTGAGTGCCTAAGTTTTTGCGTAACTTAATCATTTCCTGAAGACTCTGATCTTCAGTTTCAAGGCGTGTTTGGTTGATATTAGCTTCGATACCGGCTTGCTGTACTTTCATACCGAGATTATTTAATTCTTCTTGTTGTTTGGCGCCAATCCAATCCGTCACCATACCGGCAGCTTGCATCGCTAATAGAAGCGCAAAAGGCATTTGTTAACTCCTTAGATATCTACTGAATAAAACACACCTAATAATTCAATATTAAAAGGCTCGTTATGCTCAATAGTATATGTTGGATTGTTGAAATCTTCCCAGCCTTTCATGACTGATAACTCTACAAATCCGCGAGCTGGAAATGGTGGGTCACCAATATGCGCCATATTGAATGGTTCAAGCGCAATAGGAATCCCGTTGATTGTTCCGCCAATGGTATTGTTAAACATGAATCTGACGCTACGAATATGCTTTGGTTTAGTTAAGGTTGTTTCTTTAGCCGATGGACCACTAGCAATGGTTAATGGCATCGGTTCAATAATCGTATTAATCGGGAAGCCGATGTAGGCTTCTGATATCTGTTGTAATTCACCATGTGCATTAAACTGTACTTGATTATTAAATCCAGTAGCATTAAAGCCAAAACCATCACCAATCATTTTTACATCTTGGGCATTAAATAAGGTTCCAGTATTTACTGTGGAAGTGGGCGTACCATCATAAAATACAGCGCAATCTAAAAAGACATCGGTTGTTAATTCTTCTAAAGTAAAATTGACCGATGGAAGCCATGTTTTTTCACTTGATGAAGTACCTGCGCTGGTAAAACTAATTTGATTGACGCCAGCCAAAGCATCATCTTGTGATAGGAAAACCTGAAAGTCATCATTGGTCACGCCAACTGCCCAATAATATTGAGTGGTTGTTATTTGTGGTGAACTCGCAGGTAATGTGCCAGTTGTAATAAATGTAATTGCCGTTGGTACATTGGTCGGTAGATTACTACTAACTGCATGCAATGTTGATGGCACAGTCGGAGTCGCAGCCGTAAAACCTGTAATACTTACGGTTGCCGATAGTGTTGCTATTTCACGACGATTGAGAAACCAAGCACGTCCACTTGCTACACTAGCTACTTGTATGAATCCTGCATTTCCATAGGATTGTTCTAAAATTTGTGGCGTGAATCCTGCTACACTTTCAGAGATCAAAGTTTGGAATACCGCCATTGAACCATCGGCATTCACAATAAATACATAACGACTACCGGCGCGATGCAAATCAGCAAATGCTGTTTCATCCACGGGTGAATTAATTAGTTGTTCGCTGATAATGGAAACGATATTTGATACGTACGCATTATTAATACCATCCCAAAGCAATTGATGAGCATCATTACCCGACAAAACTAAAATCTGATTATCGATAGCCTGTGGTAATAAAACATCGGCAGGAGTTGAATCCTGCAATTGCAGTGTAAAATTGCTAGGAGTAATCGCCGACACATCTGATAAGGGGCTTGAATAAATGCCACTATTAGTATGAACAGTAAGAGAACGATACGGCACAATAAATCTAATGAAATTGATATCGTTAGAAGTAGGAAACCAAGATATAGCATCATCATCATCATTGGTTAAGTCTCCGAAATCGGAATAATCACTGGAAACACTAGCCCAAAAACCATTCTCTAAAAGTCGAGTATTAGCAAAACATGCTCTATTTTGATAGCTAGAACATACTTGTGGCCATCCACGCTTATCACTCCAGGCCGGTTCTGCTAAAAATACTAAGCTACCTTGAATTGGATTGGTTGAATCAAACGCATTTTCTACGGCAACTGTAAATGATGTTGGACTTGCTACGGCTGTGATTCGACTTGTTCCGCCTGCGCCTATAAATGCACCACCAACATACGATGAATCTAATGGTGCATAACCAGCACCGCTTACAGTAATTGTGACAGCGGCTCCAGTTGTCGCGCTAGGAGTGAATGTTAATGTGTCATATGAAGTTGTTGTTCCGTTGAAATCATAGACCGGTAAATTCTTAAAAACAGTTTTTGCAAATGTCCATGTATTCTGAATATGGATAGTTGTTGTTCCTGTACCTGCACTGTTAATCTTGATTGCATCTGTAAGATCGCCAGTTTGAAAATAAAACTTAGCTTCTTGTGCTGTTTCAAACAAAACAACCGTTGTTGTATTTTGAGGTACAGCAAAATAAACGACATCTTCTAAAAGTTGCGGTGTTGTTTGAAGTATCGTTCCACCTACGACGGTAAATGACACGGGGACAATAGTATTAACAGTAAATGGTGCGGAGGAAGCAGCAATACTATTTGGCGATATACTTGTAATAACTGCCGTTGTAGCCGATCTTTTTAAATCGAATGGTGCTTGTAAAATCGTGGTTACTCTAAATGTTGTACTCAATATCGTAGTAATCATCTTACGAATTTGATTGACAGTCATTGTAGTGGTAACAGTAGCTATTAAAACACCTTCGAGAAAGATATCTATAAATCCAGGCGTAAATAAAAGCTGATAAATACATTCATCAAAATACTGCCATGCTTCTAAATCGGCAGCTGTTTCATCTTGAACGTGTGTGCAAAAGGATTGGAATAAAGTACCAAATCTTTTTCCGGCAGCACCAGTTGGATAAGTAAATACATTCTGCGCTGTCTTCAATCCATTGCCGTATTCGGTGACCGTAGCGCGCGCATACATAAAGGGCGATAACTCGCCCTTAGAAAATATATCTTGTGACCATAATTGATAAGCCATGAGATTAACCTATCTGTGGGCCAATAATGCCTGTGATGTTTCGTTTGGTGAGAACGGGTAGTTCCCAATCGATAAATTGAGGTCTGTTCTGTGCATCAGCCGCGGCTGCAATTGCCCATTGAGTATTTTTCTGGGCTACCATGGCAGAGAAATAATCTGGCTTCTGGGCGCTTGATAAACATAAGAAACAGGCTATTTCATAAATGAAATAATTAACAAAGCTCGCTGGTAATTGAGCTACTTCTGGTAGATAGGCAAACTCCATAAAGATAGGTGATTGCGTTCCCCAGTTACACCATATCTGTGAATTCGAGTAAATTTCATAAACATAATTTTGTGGAATAATGCGGATATTTTTTAAATAACCCGCGGGTAATAAATAAATTTGCTGCCAATTTGTTTGCGGGGGTGGCACTTGCGTACTTAATACCAACTGTTCGATTTTCATTGAAAATCGCCAGTTTCCTGTTGCTAAAACACTTGGCAATAGAATATCAAATGCTTGCTCGGCTGCGATAACTAGATCGTCTGCATCGTCTAAAGTTTGAATGGGACGGTGCCCCAATAGCATGACAGCTAAACTTATAATGCTGGTCTTACTGTATGCCATCAGGGCAGTCCTTTAATCTTAACTTACAGCTACAGTACGGTAAGCAACGTATACAGTAAACGTTGAATCGCCAGTAATAAATGGCGCGGTATCGTTACTGATAGTGATTGCCGCATTAGCAGCGGATGCAACCGGTGCGCCTGTTCCTAAACCACCACTTAATTGAAATACTGTGCTTGCAGCAGCAGCATTAAAATCAGCGGCAGCTTCGGTAGAGGAAGCAGCAGGACCAGCCAATGCAGGAGTTGCACCATATTGCAGACCTACAGCACCACCATTAGCAAACTGCGCGCTAACGAATTGCAGGTCAATGATGACTTGTTCCACGACGTTCATTAAGCCAGCACCAGGAGCAGCTAATAATTGGAACGGTGCAGCTTCCATGCCATTCCATTGCGCGGCTGTCATGTTGACGGCTACAACGTTTAAGTAGGAAGGCAGTAATTGTAATGAACCTGCGGCAAAGCTAAGGCCATTGCCTAGTGGGACTTCGACGTATTCAGCGCCAGCGCCGCCACCTGGATTACCGAGCAGTACGTTATCTGCTACAGCATCCTGCAACTTCGCGTAAGTTACGGCATCATCAACGATGTTTGCAGTGCCGATAGAGGTGGTTAAGCCCATGCTAACAACGGTGACCGTAGTTGCAGAGACAGCAGTGACTTGAACGGCAAATGAAGCATCGGTACCACTACCCCAGATAATGTCGCCTACGCTTAAACTTTTCCATTGAGGCAAAAAGTAGTTAGCAGCAACAATGGTAGCGACGGCATCATTCGGGCTTTTATAAGTGAAAACGTTAATCGTATTTTCGACTGTTGGTGAACCACCGAAAGGCGTAACAGTTTCCTGTCCGGCATTCATAGAAGGTTGTTGGCAACCCCAGTTAGCAAGTGTAAACATATTCTATACTCCAATTCATTAGTAATAATTACGATTCCAAGCAATCAATTTCGATGATACCAAGGTTATCAATCGTGACTGCGCCAGCCGAGAAAATACCATTTACCAGCCAAGAGGTTTCGCGTGGCAAATAGTTAATTTCTGTGCGGAAGTCATGACCGATACCCATACCGGTTGATTGCTTATGCCAGAAGAAAGTCTTACGAATGTTGCCGCCTGGGACTGTAAACGGTAAACCGCCTTCAGCCATATTCGGGATGATAATCATATTCACACCGAGATAATCACGTACAAACCCTTTATCTAACACTCTATTCTGAGTATAGAAGGTTGAAACGAATTGATCGGCTTGTAGTAATGATTGGAAGTTGCTTGCTGACATTGCTGCAAAACGTTCTGGTAATGGTACGGCATTATTATCGAAGAACTGAATGGCTTGGGTGTACTTCGTATAAGTCATGTTCGTGCCACCATTCACAATCGTCTGGCCAGGATTAACAGCCAAAGAATCGATAATGATCTGGTCAGAGCGACGGCCTAATGCGTTAGCCACTAACATCGCATTTTCCATCTTTGCATCGAAGTTAACAGTTAATTCTTGCACGCTATCAACTGCGGTTGGTGCAGTATATTTCTGCAAGATTGCTGAAGATTGGGTATAGCCTGGGTCTTGAATAACAACTGTTTGTAAGTAACCAGTCGGTACGGCTTGAATCTGGTTAACCTTGCGGAATGAAACAGTGGCACCAATAACATCGCGTCTTACACGAATCGTGTCACGCAATAAGAAACCGAGTGATTGATATTCGGCCTTAACTAGGGCATCGAACTCAATCTGTTGGACAGCTGTTAAGCTAGTAGACATGGCGTAAGCTCCAAAAAATTTAATGAAAATGAATTTTCACCATTGTTTTTTTTGGGCTTTACGCACATTAGATTGTCGCTTTCGCGGTCAATGCTATAAAGTTGTCCAATATTTCAATTGGTACTGTTTAAGATTATAACAGTTTAAGACCCTACCTTGTCAACGAAGCCTGGGGTGTTCTTAGCCGCGATAGCTAAACGATTCTGCAAATCTTCGCGATACTTTGGGTCAGACTTATACTTCGCCAGATTCGTATTAATTTCCATTTTGATATCTTCAAGACTGGCGACTGGACTGGTTCCAGTGCCATTGCCATTCGGTATAGTAGGATTACTGGACATCATCTTTCCTCTCAGTTCTTCAAGCGCTTTAATTGATTCGGCTGTGCGTGGACCATTTGCTAAAGCTTCAAATGATTCTTTGGATAAATTAGCTTTAGCCCAGTTATCAACTAACTCTAATCGTTCTTTGCCATTGTCGCCAAGTTTTGCCAATTCTTTTGCGGGATCAATTTTAGTTTCATCAATAAATTTATCGACGGATTCTATCATCTTATCGATGACATCTTTGGGCGTGCGTTTTTCTTTTGCTAACTGTTGTAATTCAACGAATGGCGCGTA
>Ga0070693_100000629_pt1 | contig 15643 bp, 15 predicted proteins | sample KBSK1103metaG_FD_65472 | JGI IMG/M metagenome (GOLD analysis project Ga0070693, IMG submission 65472) | Corn, switchgrass and miscanthus rhizosphere microbial communities from Kellogg Biological Station, Michigan, USA - KBS K1-10-3 metaG | ecosystem: Host-associated > Plants > Roots >...
CCCCTTGCGCCCGACGTTCTGGGTAATGGCGGCATTTGCCACGCGCAGAATGTCCGGCGTCGAGCGATAGTTCTCTTCAAGCCGGACCAGCCTGGCCGAAGCGAACTCCTTCTCGAAGTCGAGGATATTCCGGATGTCCGCGCCGCGCCACCCGTAGATCGACTGATCGTCGTCACCAACGACGACGACGTTACCGTGACCGCTGCCGAGGAGCTTGATGAACTGGAACTGGGCGCGGTTGGTGTCCTGATACTCGTCGACGAGAATGAACTGAAACCGGTCGCGATAGCGAGCGAGGGTCTTCTCGTCGCTGCGGAATATCTCGACCGGCAGGACGAGCAGGTCGTCGAAGCTCACCGCGTTGGCCGCTCTGAGGGTGGCTTCCAGCGATTTATAGACTTTCGCCGCCGCCCGCGACACCGGATCCATCGCCAACGATTCATATTCCGCCGGCGGCACGAGGGCGTTCTTGGCGTCGGAGATCAATCCCGAGATAACCTTGGGACTCCACTGCTTCGGCGAGATGCCTTCGCGCTCCATCAGTCGCTTCACGACGCCGAGGCTGTCGTCCTCGTCGTAGATGGTGAAACTGGATGTGCGACCGACCTTCGGCGCTGCACTTCGCAGTATTCTCGCGCCGATGGCGTGGAATGTCCCACTCCACATGCCCTTCGGCTCCTCACCAAGAAGACGCGTGATACGCTCCCGCATCTCGCCGGCTGCCTTGTTGGTGAACGTGACCGACAGAATCCGCGAAGGATCCACGCCGTGGTGTTCGATGAGGCGCGCGATCCGCGTGGTGAGCACCCGGGTCTTGCCCGAGCCGGCCCCGGCCAGCACCAGCATTGGGCCTTCGAAATGGAGCACCGCTTCGCGCTGCGCGGGATTGAGTCCGGCAAGGGGCTCCGCTTTTTCCACTGTCGCCGAGTTTGTTGATTCCGACATCATTACAATCTAGCCGAGCACCATGTCAAAGGTCGCGCCCCGCTCGGTAGGAACGAGAGAAAGGTCGCCGCCGTGACTGTCGCGAACGATGCGACGCGCCAACGAGAGCCCGATTCCCCATCCTTTCTCCTTGGTGGAGAATCCAGGGTCGAAGATCTGGTGACGGATCTCGCGGGGAATTCCGGGACCGTCATCGGAGACGCGTACCCGCACCCTGCCCTCCGGGAGCGCCTCCGCCGATATCTGAACGCGCCCGTCGCGGCCGGCGAGCGCATCGATCGCATTCTTGGTCAGCGACTCGAGAGCCCATTCCAGGAGCACTGCATCGCCCTTCACGACGAGATCTCCCTGATGCGAGGAGCTCACCGTCACGCGTTGCGCCAGGGTGGGAACGCGCGCGCGGAAATACGCGGCAACCCGATCGACCAGCTCGCCAAGGTCCACCGACTCCTGTCGCGGCGGACGCCCAATTCGCTCGAATCTGTGGGCGACGCGCTTGAGACGCTCCAGATCCGCCTCCATGTGATCGATCGCCGCCGTCGTTGTCGGCTCGGGATCCGTCTCGCGCAGCAGCTCGATCCAGCCGCTGATACTGGAGAGCGGCGTGCCCAGCTGGTGAGCGGACTCTCTCGCCATTCCGGCCCAAATCTGCTCACGATCGGCGCGACCGCGGGTGCGCAGCGCGTAGGCCCCCGCCAGCAGGACCATCCCGATGAGGATCGATTGAAGAACGGGAATCAGAATCAGCCCGCGAACCAGCGGCGTGTTTCCAAAATGGACGGTGCCCATTCCCGGCTCGACGATCGGCACGTTCTGGCGATCCAGCTCCAGTATGTAATCTCTCAGCTGCTTCGACTTCAGTCCCGCCGTGAAAGGAAGGTTGGCGGTGTCAGTCGGATTGCCGGCGTCGTCGGCCAGAATCATCGGCACACCCGACTCACGGATATGGCGGGAGAGGTCCAGCAGCGCCGCGTTGGCCGCGTCCGGATTGGGATCGCTCAACCCGTTGTAGACGCGGGCGTACATCAGACCAACCCGCGACGCCTCGATCCTCAGCTCGTGTACCACCGTCCTGGTGTAGATGACGTACCACACCAGCAGCGCGAGAACTCCGATGGTGATGAGCGTGACCGGTGCGAGCCGGCGCATCGTCAGCTCAGGCGCTCGGCGCCGAGATAGGTTCTGAGCGCAGTGGGGACGCGCACACTGCCATCCTCCTGCTGATGATGCTCCAGAATCGACGCAATGATACGGGGAAACGCGAGCCCGGAGCCGTTCAGCGTGTGGACGAAGCGCGGCTTGCCGCCGTCGGCCGGCTTGTATCGAATGTTGGCGCGTCGAGCCTGAAAGTCAGTGAAGTTGCTGCACGACGACACTTCGAGCCACTTGCCGACGCCAGGCGCAAAGGTTTCCAGGTCGTAGGTATGCGCGCTGGCAAACCCCGTGTCGCCGGAGGCCAGTCGGACAACCCGGTATGGCAGCTCCAACAGCTGAAGAATCTTTTCGGCGTGCGAGGTGAGGAGCTCGAGCTGATCGCCGGAGGTTTCCGGTGCGACGAACCGCACCAGCTCGATCTTGTCGAACTCGTGGACGCGCAGCAGACCTCTGGTGTCTTTCCCGGCGGCGCCGGCTTCGCGCCTGAAGCAGGCCGAATATGCGGTAACCGCTTTTGGCAGTTCCGCGGCGGACAGAATCTCGTCGCGGAAGAGATTGGTCAGCGGGACTTCGGCGGTGGGAATGAGGAACGCGTCCTCGTCCTTCAACGCGTACATGTCCTCCTCAAACTTCGGCAACTGCGCCGTTCCAGTCATGCTGGCGCGATTGACGACAACCGGGACCCAGGTTTCCTGGTATCCGTGCTCACGGGTGTGGACGTCGAGCATGAGATTCATCAGCGCCCGCACCAGGGTCGCGCCCTTGTCGCGAAAGACGATGAACCCCGATCCGCTGATCTTGGCGCCGCGCTCGAAATCGATGATGCCGAGTCGAGTCCCAACCTCCCAGTGCGGCTGGACGCGCGCGCCTTCACGGGGTGCGCCCCATGTCCTGACGACCGCGTTGTTTTCTTCGCCGCCGGCGGGCACCTGGTCGAGCGTGATGTTTGGCAGCTCTAGAAGAATTCCCGACAGCTCGGCCTCAGTAGTGGCGAGCTCGCTGTCGAGCCGGGCTATTTCCTCGCCGAGGGCGCGTGACTGGAGTTGAAGATCGTCGGCGGATTCCCCGGCCCGCTTGCGCTGGCCAACCTGCTGGCTGACGGCGTTGCGCGCGGCCTTTCGCTCCTCAACGGCCTGGATGGTTTCCCGGCGATTTTTGTCGAGCTCGACCGCCCTGTCGATCGTTGGCGAGAGCGCGTCGAGAGCTCCGCGACGCCGCATCCCGGCGCGCAGAGCGTCGATTTGCTCCCGCACCATTCTCAGGTCGTGCACGAATCAGAGAGTGGGGATTCCTTCGACAAACGAACGGAACCCGCAGTTCGGATCTACTCCCATGCGCACGAAGAGCGTTCGTGAGGAAAGATTGACGCTGTCGACGGCAATCTTGGCGTAGATGTACGGACTCAGGGCGAAAGCGCAGATATCGCCGCTGGTGTTGTGCGGGGACTGGATGGCGACGGTCTCGTTTGGCGCGAGAACTATCGATTGGTCGGTATTGTATCCGTCCTTGGGGGCGGCAGTGAGCGAGTCGAATTTCGTCGCCACTTTCTGCAGCCCGACCGGCCGCGATGTTCCAAGCGAGCTGACGATCAGCTTCACCGGATAGATTACCGCATTGCCGTTGTCGTCGATGTCGAACGCCACGTCGAAGCTGGCGAAGCCGTCGACACGGACCGGCTGGCTCGCAACAATGGAAATGCCGCTCGGATAAGTCGGCGGCGTGCCCGTGAGGGCAAACACGGACAAGGTGTCCACCGAAGTCGGCAGCGTGGCGTGGAGGCTTGTCGGATCGCCGCAAGCGCCAAGACCGACAACGACAGACATCGTCGCGAGCAAAACGAGACGTGCTTTCATTCAGTATGAGACAGGAAAAAGACTGGAGGGGTTGCTCTCGATAATACCCCGTAACTCACGGCAGTTCAAGCGATTGCCGCGCTTGACTTCACTCTCTCTCATTCCTAGCTTCGCAACTTCTCACCCACCAATGCCCAACATTCGCGATTTCACAACTGCGCTCCGCCAACGGCCGGGAGTCGACGCCGTTCTCGTGCTGGGGAAAGACGGGTTGCTGATCGAAGGATTTGCGGCGCCGGGTCTGAACAACGAAGATCTCGCCGCCCGTGTCCCGGCTCTGGTCTCGGAGGCAGAGAGCCTCGGGCGCGCGACCCTTCAGGGCCCGGTGAACACGGCCATACTGGAGCACCAGAAGGGCTACGCAATCGTGGCCGCGCTTGCTGATGACACCCTGCTGCTGGTCCTCCTCCGTCCCTCGGCCGATCTCGGTGGACTTCTTTTTGACGTAAGACGCTATCGTGGAAACATCGCGTCCCTGATCTGAGATGACCGAGCCCGCAACCCGCCTCTGTCACATCCTCATTGCTGATGATGAGCCGCACATCGGCCGCATCATCAAGATGAAGCTCGAGCAAGGCCCGTTCAAAGTCAGCATTGCCTACGATGGACAGGAGGCTCTCGACATCGTCAATGGCGAGGAGACCGTCGACCTGGTACTGCTAGATCTGATGATGCCGCGGCTGAGCGGTCTCGATGTACTGCGGGAAATCCGCAACCAGGAGCGGTTCAAATCGCTCCCCTGCATCATTCTTACGGCGGGCGGAGATGCGAAACACGAGCGTGACGCACTGGCCCTCGGCGCCACACAGTTTCTGACCAAGCCATTCAGCCCGAAGAAGCTGTACGCGCTCGTCGCTCGTCTGACCGGAGCCCCTGACGAAGCGGGAATAAGCGGCGAGTGAGCCGCTGGGCGGTTGTTCTCGCCGGTGGTGTTGGCTCGCGGTTCTGGCCGCTCAGCACTCCGCAGCGTCCGAAGCAATTGTTGCCGCTCGTAACAGGCAAGCCGCTTCTTCGAGACGCAATCGATCGACTGGGGCCGATCGTGGATCCTTCGCACACGCTGGTACTGACGAACGCCAGCCTTGTCAAACCGATCCGCGCGCTGCTGCCGCCGATTCCCCGCGAGAACATCATCGCGGAGCCACGACCGGCGGGAACCGCCGCGGCCCTTACCTGGGCCGCGTTGACGATCGAGCGGCGGGACGGCAAGGATGCGACGATGATCTCGATCCACGCCGATTGGGCGATAGGAGATGATCTACGGTTCCGTGAGGTTTTGCTGCTGGGAGAAAAAGTCGCAAAAGAGACGCATACCCTCGTCACCGTCGGCGTGGTGCCGACCCGACCGGATCAGGGATTCGGCTACATCCAGCCTTCGGATCCCGATGACCCCGATGGGTCTCCAGTCAAACGCTTTGTAGAGAAACCGGATAAGGAGCGCGCCCGAAAGCTCGTCTCGGAAGGATTTCTCTGGAATTCAGGAATCTTTGTCTGGAACGTCGGCGATTTTCTGGCGCAGGTACGCGAGCACGCCCGCGAGCTGAAAAAGGCCATCGCCCTCGGCCCGGATACGGAAGCGGCTGACTTTTTCGCCGCCGTCGAAACCCCGGTGTCAGTCGACAGTAGCGTCCTCGAGCGGAGCGGAAGCGTCACGGTCCTGCCCGGGGATTTTGGGTGGGACGATGTTGGAACGTGGGCGGCTCTCGGCCGGGTGAAGGCCAAGGATGAGTTTGGCAACGTCACCCGCGGCGAGGTTCACATGGTGGACTGCGCCGAGAATGTCGTCTACGCCGACAACGGACGCGTGGCGATGTACGGCGTTGACAATCTGGTCGTGGTGGTGCACGATGGCCTCACGCTGGTCACGACGAGAGAGAAAGCGGCCGATCTGAAGCGACTCGTCGAATCTCTTCCGGCAAAAGGAAAGGGTGACGCATGAGCGCGCTCTACTTTTACGACGACGCACGGGCGAGGCAATTCGAACCGTTTGCGCTAACACGCCCGGCCTCGGAGCTGCGCGCTGGAACAACGTTGACGCGGCACCGCTGGGAGCGCGCGACTGGGTTGAAGAGTGCGGGCTTCATCAGCTCAGCGCATCTGGACCAGTTTGAAGAGGGTAACGCTCCACCGGCCGTTCCGGGACATTCCGAGATCCCGGCGGGGTCGGTGCTGGTAAATTCGCGCTGCATCGTACCGCTCGATCTCAGACTGGATGCGTTCGACTTGCTGATGGCAGACGGAGTCGCCTGCGCGGTGAAACTTGCCAGAGCGCTGCCGGTATCTCAATTCGCTAATGGGACCGTCGACATCGGCAGCATTCAAACCAGCCTCGGCGGCAGGAAGATCAAGGCACGCTGGATCAATGAGGTCTGGGACTATGTAGCCACTCTGGTCGATCAACTGCAGGAAGACATTCCCGCTAAAGCAAAACTGATCGAGGCGACGGCGAAAACGAACGCACCGACGATCGGGGATCACGGGGTTTTTGTCGAGGAAGGCGCCGACATCGGCCCCAGCGTGGTTCTCGACGCCAAGGCGGGACCGATTCTTATCAGGCGTGGCGCGCTTGTGGCGCCTTTCACGCACCTCGTCGGGCCGATTGCCGTCGGAAAGGATTCACAGATTCTTGGCGACCGGGTGGCGACGTCGTCCATCGGTGATGATTGCAAGGTTCACGGCGAGCTGAGCAACTCGATATTTCTCGGGCACGGGAACAAGTCGCACGCCGGATTTGTGGGCCACTCCTATCTCGGACGCTGGGTGAACATTGGGGCGCTGACTACAACCAGCAATCTCAAGAACACTTACGGTCCAGTTCAGCTCTGGACTCCGTCGGGAGTGCGCGGCACAGGTCAGCAATTTCTCGGGACGCTATTCGGGGATCACTCGAAGACCGGCATTGGTACCATGCTCGGGACCGGCTCGGTGATTGGCGCCGGAGCCAATGTGTTCGGTGGGACCATGCCGCCCAAATGCGTTCCTCCATTTGCCTGGGGAGAGGGCGAACCCTATGACACGTATGACGTCACTAAATTTCTTGCTGTGGTCGAACGGGTGATGTCACGGCGTCACATCGAGCTGGGCGCGAAGGCGCGACAGCAGCTGACGGAAGCTCACAAGAAGCGTTGGAGCGTTTGATGAAGCTGTGGGTGTTGGGTAGTGGCAGCAGCGGAAATGCGATACTTCTCGAGACGGCGCGGACGCGAATACTCGTCGACGCCGGATTTTCTCCGCGCGTCCTCAAGCAGCGCCTCGGCGTCGCCGGCGTCGCGCCCGATTCGATCGAGGCGGTGGTGGTAACCCACGAGCACACCGATCACGTGAAAGGCGTCGCGGCCGCGGCGAAGAAGTGGGGCTGGACAATCGTCTCCACTGCCGGCACCCGTATGATGTGCCCTGACTGGACCGCACTGAGAACGATTCTGACGCCTCGGAAGAGCGAGGTCGTGGTCGGCGATTTTCACCTGGAGACCGTCCCAGTCGCTCACGATGCGAATGAACCGATCGCGGTGATAGTGACGTCGATCGCCGAGGGAGCGCGCGCGGGGATCGTCTATGATCTCGGGCACGTTACTGAAGCAATCTCGAGATCGCTCGACAAACTGGATGTGCTCGTGATCGAGGCGAACCACGACGAAGGAATGCTTCGCACGGGTCCGTATCCGCCATCGGTCCAGGCGCGAATTCGCGGCAAGTTCGGACATCTGAGCAACAGCGAAGCGGCATCGCTGGCCGGTCGCAGCATTCACTCGGGCCTGAACAACATCGTGCTCGCTCACCTGAGCGAGCAGAACAACACGCCGCGTACTGCGCTCGGAACGGTTGGCGACACGCTCCGCCGCGGGCGCTTCAAGGGGCGACTCACGGCCGCCGCTCAGAACACTGTGGTGGGTCCGATTTTCGTCGGGGCGAGCATGGCATCCGCCCAGGCCCCGGTGCAACTGGCGCTAGGTCTTTAGTCTCAGGACTTTGGCCGGCGGCTGCCGGCGACAATCGCGAACATCACCGCCGCCACGATAATAAGTCCGAACAGCCAGTAGAAATTCATCCGTCACCGACCTTCGAGGTCGCGCTCACCCGGGATTTTTCTCTCCGCCCGTCCCTCACCCGGGTGGGACTGCGCTTCGTGAAAGCGCTCGCCCTTTAGTCGCACCGCATCGACGAAACGCTCGTACTCAGTGTCCGAGAGTTCGTCGGCGATGCCCGGCACCAGACCCTTCACCAGAGTGATGCGCTCAGCCAAGGTCAGCTCGTTGACCGCGGTCACCAGCTTGCGCAGCCGCGGGTGATTCATCCACTCCGTTTCCTTGCTCGTTGTCATGACCTTCTCCGAGAACCCTGGCTGACTTCGGGTGATTCCCTGTCGGCAAACTCGTACGTCGTGCTCAGGAAAATGCAATGGCCGCCGGAGACTGGCTAGTCAGATCAGAGTCCCGCCCGGTGGAACGACATTTGTATTAATCACATGTACCGTACCCATCAAACCAACGCGAGCCAACCGGCCAGATGACCATATCACGTAAGAGTTTAGCACTCTTTGCCTTCATGACGGCGGCGATCACCGCCGAGACGGCGTGCGCGCAGCTGGAACTCCCCCGCACAGCCACCATTAGTGGCAGGGACACCTCCTCGCAAACCGATTCGGCGGTATATGCCAGGGCAGCCGCCGAGCGCGGTGAGGAGGGGCCCTTAACCCTCCAGGCGGATCTGAGCTCCCGCATGCTCTTTGTGAAGCGCGGGGAGACGACCATTAAGACGTATCAGGTAGCGGTCGGGCAGGAGCGATACCCGACACCGCCCGGTAGCTACGCCATCAAAAAAATTGTCTGGAACCCCAGCTGGAAGCCGCCTCCGGGTGCGGCGTGGGCCAAGGGTAAGTCCGCCAAGGGCCCCGGCGAGCCAGGGAATCCCATGAAAGTCGTGAAGATCTTCTTCCGCGAGCCGGACTACTACATTCACGGGACCGACGCAGTCGGAAGCCTCGGCGAAGCCGCATCACACGGTTGCCTGCGGATGGATCCAGAGGAAGTCGCCGACCTCGCCAAGCTGATCATGGAGCACGGTGGGGAGCCACACGGCGAGAACTGGTTCTGGCGCATTTTGCATTCACGGCGCGAGGAGAAGGTCGTCTACCTGGACAATCCGATTTCTTTGACTGTCGCCGACTGACCCGAGGCGTAGCAAAAAAGGGCCGACTGCAAGTCGGCCCTTTTTTCATTCCAGTTCTCGCCGCTACACCCTTAACGGTGTTCGCCTTGACGCCCGGAAACCGGCGAAGGCGCCAGCAGCGAGCTTGAGCAGCGAAGCCAAAATGTAAGCACGGGGAACTCCCTGGTGCCCGGCCACCGACCCGCCCACGGAGAGTGCGATTGCCGCGATCGCCACTACCACCCCGTGCGCAATGTGGTTCGCCACCAGGCGCGGCATGAGGAGGCTGGCGAAGAGATAGACGTAAATGGTTCCCGCCAGGACTCCCAATACGGCGCCAGCCTGAGCACCAAAGGCCGCGTACTCAGCATCCGACAGACCGCGACGAAACACGTAGTGGTGCAGCAGCACCGCCGCGATGATGGTGAAGATCGTGGCAATCTCCGCGAGCAACCCGTAACCGATTGCCCGCAGCCAGTGATCCCGGCGCGCCTGGATCACCGGAGCCGTCATCTACTGCTTCACCGTAAACGGTGCGCTGTACTGCCGATCGTCCCAGCTGAAGGTGATGACACCGCCCGGACCTCGCGGCGCGACGCCGATGACGAACTGCTCTACCGGGGGGCTGATCTGCCTGCCCGCCAGATCCACGCGGACAAAATCCTTGTCGGCGTGGTAGTCAGTCCCCCACTGCCCCGTCTCACTGTTGAAAATCAGCTTGGCCCCGGTCGGCGTGGGCACCGTCCAGAGCGTGTACTTGCCGGCCGGAACGACCGTGGATCCGAATGTAAGATCCTTGTCGGTGCTGAAAACCGTCGCTGCATTGGCACCGGTACGCCAAACCTGATTCCAGGGAACGACGTTTCCGAAGATTACGCGCCCACGTTTGAATGGCCGGCTGTAGGCGACGACCACGTTTGCGCCGCCAATCGCCTCCTTCGTCGTATCCGGTGGCGACATCTGACCCATGGTGCCGCCCTTGGCAACTTCGGCCGCCGCCCACGACTTTACGACGTTGTCAAAATCGATGTTGGAAACCCGCTGCGCGACTGTCTTCACCGTCGTGGCGGTCGCGTCGATGCCGAGGATGTTACCGCGTGAATCGACCCGGGCGACCTCCGTCCAGCCGGGGAAGAAGGTGCTGGTGAACGCCACCGAATCCGCGCCGCGCCGCCGCAGGATAATTGATGGAGTTGGTCCGTCACCGGGAGCGATCAACGCATAGGACACAGTGTCTCGCCCGAGCTTCGCGGAGGCGAGCAGTTGTTCGTAGATACCGTAGGACGTGGGCTCGACACCGATCATCGGCGCGACCCCGCCGTGATACGATTTTTTGCCGCTTACCGCCGTATCGGGTTTTCCATTCCGCTGGATCTCGATGACAGCCGTGGTATCGGCGAAGCGGGTCACACTTTGCATTACCGGCGGGCCATTCGGATCAGTGCTCGGTCGGCGAACCGAAGTCGTGAGCGATTTGATCTCACCCTTGGCGCCGAGGTCGGCGACGTAGTGAATCGTGCGTACCCGAGGGTATTTGAGCAGCAGGTCTCCCTCGAGCTTGCTGCTGGAGCGAGTGAAGCGCTCAACTGCGACAGTGTCCGTACCGAGACGGGTGACGATATACGCCGGCTTCGCGGTCTGAGCTGCTAGTGGAACGGCGGCGAAGAAGCCCAACGCGAGTGACGCGATCCTGGCTGACATTTGTGTATCCTGCTATGTGTGAACGAGTTTGCGGCGAGCCCTCTCATAGTGCATCGCCGCACACAGGGTTGCAACACCTATAGGACACCGGCCGGCAGGCGCGCGGTTTCTTCGGTCTCGCTCGGCTCAGCAGCGACGCGGTCCGAAGCGGCAGCGACAGCATCGAGTGCGCCGTTGAGATCGGCGACCAGATCGTCACCATCCTCGATTCCGACTGAGAGTCTGAGCAGCGAGCTCGAAATCCCCGCTTTCGCTCGGGCCGCGTCGTCCATGGACGCGTGCGTCATGGTCGCCGGATGCGCGATCAGGCTTTCCACTCCGCCCAGCGATTCGGCGAGGGTGAAACACTCGAGGGAGTCGATGAATCCTTCAATGGATCCAACCCCGCCGGCGATCTCAAAGCTCACCATCGCGCCGAAGCCGTATTGCTGATTCGCGGCAATGGCGTGTCCCGGATGATCCGTCAATCCCGGATAGTAGACCGTCTCGACCTGTTGGTGGTTGCCGAGGACGTCGACCACCCGCGCCGCGTTCTCGCAGTGGGCGCGGATTCTCGGATGAAGAGTCCGGATTCCACGCAGCGTCAGAAAACTGTCGAAAGGCGCGCCGGTGATCCCCAGGCAGTTTGCCCACCAGGCGAGCTCTTCGACCAGCGAAGGATCGGCCGCCACCACTGCACCACCCACCACGTCGCTGTGTCCATTGAGATACTTGGTGGTTGAATGGACGACTAGATCAGCGCCGAACTCGATCGGTCGTTGCAGGGCCGGCGAGAGAAAAGTGTTATCGACGCATACCGTGGCCCCGGCGTCGTGTCCGGCGGCGACAATCGACGAGAGATCGGTGATTCTGAGCAGAGGATTGCTTGGGGTTTCTATCCAGAGCAATCGGGGACGCTTCGCGGCAACGACGTCGGCGGCGGCCGGCTGCGTCAAATCGACGAATTCAACGTCGAAGTGGCCGCGCGCTGCCAGAGAGCACAGAATGCGATGGGTGCCGCCGTAGCAATCGTGGGCAGACAACACCAGATCCCCTGGCCGCAGCAGCTGCAGCACCAGTGCAACCGCCGACATGCCGGTGCTGGTAATGACCGCGCCCTTCCCTCCCTCGAGATCGGCCAGCGCGCACGCGAGGTAGTCGCGCGTGGGATTGCCGGTGCGAGTGTAGTCATATCGGCCTTTCTTTCCGAAACCGTCGAACGCAAACGTCGAGCTGAGATGAATGGGCGGAACTACCGCGCCGTGATGCAGATCTTCGGCGATCCCGGTGCGGACGGCGCACGTGGCGGGTTTGCGCGATCGCGCCCCCTGACCCTTCGCGATTGTGCTCATGAAATCGCCCCCGCATCCAGCCGAAGAAGCTCAGTGATGAACGGAGCGACGCGCTGCCAGTCGCCGAGGAACGCGTCATGGCCGTAGGAGGAGTCCAGCTCGATCAGCTGGCTTGGTCCGCTCAGCCTTCTGGCCAGCTCGCGCGACTGATCGATCGGCACCAGCCTGTCGCTGCTGACCGCGATCACGGTCGTCGGGACGGTGATGCTTTCGGGTTGCACCGAGTGCAGGTCGAGGGACAATGAAAGAGAGTTGTATCGATCCGACGTCCAGTTGTCGGCGAACTTCTCTCCGCTGGCCTTCAGATAACGCCCGATTCGATCTTCTGTAGATCGCGCGTCGAGCTCCCCGTCGCGGTTTACTCGATCCTCGAAATACGCCGGCGTCAGATAGCTCGTGATCGCGATGCCGCGAGCAATCGAAATAGCGTCTCGCTCGCGGCCGAGGCTCGACCCGAGCTCCACCACCCGCCGCTGGAGATGTCTGAGGGCGGTCGACATGGGATCGCTCTCATGGGCGGCGCTGATGGCGATCACTCTACGCGCGCGACGCGGAAACGCGGCGGCAAAGGCGAGTGCCACCATTCCCCCGTACGACGCCCCGACGATGGAATGAACCCGCTCGATGCCCGCGTGATCGAGCGCGGCAGCGAGGGCGCGAGCCTGGTCGTCAGTCGTCACCGGTGGCTTCTCCGCCGAGTTGCTGATGTAGTCGATCGAGATGACTCGCAATCTTGTCGTGTCGATGGAGCGACCGATTCCAACGACGTCCTCCCACCAACCGGGTCGTTGGTCGGCGGCGAATGACGCAACGTGCTTCGACGCGGAGATTCCGCCGAGCACGGCCACTACTGGCCCGCCGGCGACTCCGTTGATCTCGTAGGAGACAAAGCTGTTATCCAGCGGCGCCTCGCCGGTGAGACAGCAATTGGTCCGGAATCCCTGATCGATCTCGCTCTCGGACGCAGTGTTGGGCAGCAGAACAGGCGTTGTCATGAGCCCACCTCCTCCTTCTGAGCGATCTCGTAGCGCGCAAAGAAAGACTCTGCGCCAAGCTGGCGGAGCGCGGTCACGAGCTGATGAGCCCGGTCGAAGGTCGCCGGGTTGGTGACCAGCCACGACACCCCATCGCGCTCCGCTACGTCGACTGGGGTGAGACGCGCCGCTGTGGCGAGCCCCGTGAAAACGTCGGCGTGGATGCGCGCTCCAACCAGCCAGCGATGACTACGCCAATCCGCGATGGAGACGAATCGCGCCGCGTCTCCGCCGCGATCGTTGGGAGGAGACGAGAATCTCACCAGATCGCTCAACAATGCGGCCGCCGTCGGCGCTCCGCCGGCTCCCGGTCCTGACACGCTGAGCGGTGAACTCCAGCCGAGATCGACCTCGACCCGATTCTCTTCCCGCGTCGTGCGCGCGAAAGAGCTGGCAGGATGAACGATGACGGGCTCGACTGAGGCCGTGATGCGATTGCCATCGAGCTGACTACACTCGCCCAGCAAGCGAAGCCGGCCTCCAGTGTCCGCTGCCAATCGCACCAGTGTCTCCAGGCCGGGTACCAGTGAGACTCGGCGGACGTTCAAGTCGGCCGGTCTCACTCCGAAGGCGATCCAGGCGATGATCGACAGCTTGTCGGCGGCGTCCCTGCCGTCGAGATCGCGAGAGCAGTCGGCCTCCACCAGCCCGCGGTCACGAGCCTTTGCCACTGCGTCGTCGAGGGTCGCGCCCGCCTCCAATTCGGAGATGACGAAGTTCGAGGTGCCGTTCAGGATCCCGCGAACGGATCGCGGCGCCGAGGCGCCCACAAGATCTCGCAGCGTGGAGATCACCGGCGCACTGCCGCCGACCGCCGCGCCAAAATCGAGGCCGGTGCGATTCAGCGTGGCGAGCTCCTGGAGAGTCTCGGCGTGAGCGGAGATCAGCTCCTTGTTGGCGGTAATCAGCTTGCGCCCGCGAGCGAGCGCGCTGATTGCAATTGTTCGTGCCGGCTCTTCGCCGCCGACGGCCTCGATGACGACGTCGGCGTCGTTTGCCAGAAACGAATTCAGGTCGTTGGTGAAGAGCTGCGAATCAATCGGCAGCTGGCGGTCACGCGCCGTATCGCGCACCAGCACACGGGTGATGACGAACCGAACTCCGTAACGGGACGCGATCGCCGCCGCGGAGTCGTTGAGGAGACGGACCAGGCCACCTCCGACCACGCCGCAGCCCGCCAGCGCGATGCGAATGGTTTTCTGATTTTGGAGGTGGGACTGAGTGGAGAACGCCGGCCAGGTCGGTCTCGGTGCCTCTTCGATTTGCTGCAGGGGAGTCATGAGAATTCCTCGTGAAAGACTCCGCGCATAAAGCAGAACGCCCAGGGCTGTGTGGCCGCGGGCGTTCCTCGCTTTTTAGCATTTATTTAACGTGGCTGCAATACGCGGCAAATGACCACAGGACTTCGATTGTTTTGGGATGATATCGAGCACGGGGGATGGCGTCAAGGGCGAGTGCGTTGCACCAATGGCTAGTGCGCCCGTGCTTGCTGGCTCGACCGTAGGTCAAGGCGTATGTTTAGCCCACTTCCCTCAGGTCAGGTCGGTGTCAACGCGCAATCGCCAACGTCGCCGGTGACCGACTCCATCGGCCCCGTCCACGCCAGTGCTTCCGAGCAACCGGCAATCGGCTCAGACCCGCTTGCGCGCCTGCGCGCAGCCCTGAAAAACCGGTACGAAATCCAGCGCGAAATCGGTCAGGGTGCGTTTGCGGTCGTCTACCTGGCGCGCGACACCAGACACGAACGGAGTGTCGCGCTCAAAGTCCTGAACGCTGACCCGAGCTCGGACACGGGCGAGATCAGATTCATTCGGGAAATCAAAGTGCTGGCCGGACTTCAGCACCCCAACATCCTGCCGCTGCACGACTCCGGACACGTCGAGGAGCTTCTCTACTACGTCATGCCGTTCGTCGGCGGCGAGACGCTGCGGGGTTTGATAAACCGCGAAAGACAGCTGCGCGTTGACACGGTGGTTTCCATCGCTCGCGAAGCGGCTGACGCGCTGGCGTACGCTCACGGTCAGGGGATAATTCATCGCGACATCAAGCCGGAAAACATCCTCCTGTCGGCCGGGCACGCAATCGTTGCTGACTTCGGGATTGCTCGAGCAATCGATCTGGCCGGCGTCCGTCAACTCACGCGAACGGGCAGCGGGAGTCCGGGAACTCCAGCCTATATGAGTCCCGAGCAGCTGATGGCCGACGAGGAAATCGACGGCCGGACGGACATCTATAGCCTTGGCTGTGTGATCTACGAAATGCTGACGGGGAAACCACCGTTCGCCGGGAAAGAGGGTCTGGTGCGGCGGTTTACGGAGCCGGCGCCTCTCCCGTCGGCGGTGCGTGCTGGTGTGCCGTCATGGCTGGATGCGGTGGTGGCCAAGGCGCTGGCCCGTCATCAGGAAGAACGCTATGCGACCGCCACCGAGCTCGTGCGGGCACTCGTCGGCGGCCGGTTCGAGGAATCAACGGCGGG
>Ga0070693_100000633_pt1 | contig 15540 bp, 15 predicted proteins | sample KBSK1103metaG_FD_65472 | JGI IMG/M metagenome (GOLD analysis project Ga0070693, IMG submission 65472) | Corn, switchgrass and miscanthus rhizosphere microbial communities from Kellogg Biological Station, Michigan, USA - KBS K1-10-3 metaG | ecosystem: Host-associated > Plants > Roots >...
CATCCACAGATGTATAGCCGTTTGCTTTTACAACTCGATCGCTGCCTTGCGCGAACGCAATCATCGGCAACATCAATAATATGAGGGCGCTGAATAATACTTGTACGGGCGTCCCTCCGTGGGCGCCCCTTTCGGAAACCGAGACGCCGCCGACAACCGAGGGGCGCCCACGGAGGGACGCCCGTACAAGCTGATGATTTTTTTTGTCCACAATCACTTCCTCAAATCTCGAACCATATCGCCGGTCACTTCATTCAACGCCAGGAGGGTTCCCCCGTTCGCGGCGACGAACGCTTCGGCATCGTCTCGCTTTGCGAATGGAAAAAAGTCCGCTCCCATCGGGCCCTCGACCTTGCTCTTGTATGCAAGTCTCGCCTGCAGCGCGTCGATAGGCTGTTTGGTTTGATAGTCCTTCACCATGATTTTCTGAATGTTCGCGCGATCCTTGTGCGCATCATCGACGTTGTAGCTTGCCGGAGAAGTGTAGAACGCGAGCATATCGCCGGGGGATTCGAAGAGCAGTTTCGTGCCGTCTTTGAAGTAGATTTCCGAAGCCCACTCGTCCGAAGCGTTGACCTTCATGTGACAAACCGGACAAGTGCCCATCGTTGCGCTTGCAGTAACGGCGCCGCTTCGGGAACCACACGAGGAGAATGCCAAGGTTGCTATTACCAACAAGAGTACCGACGCGGCTACGCGACTTCCCGGTGATCGAACAAGACACGAACTCAGCACAACAGTCGCCCCGTCGCCGCGTCTCCGCGTCGCCCCAGAGATTCTCTTGGTCATGATATCCACGCACCTCCGACGACAACGTCGCCATCGTAAAACACCGCCGCCTGTCCCGGAGTGATGGCTGCTTGAGGCTCCTCGAACTCGACCTGGACTCGGCCCGATTCGAGAGGAGTAATCGTGGCCGGCGCTTCAATCGCGCGATAACGAATTCGCACGCTGGCTCGCACCGGCTCATCGGGCGGATCGATAGCCACCCAGTTCACACCCGTTGCAAAGAATGAACGGCCATAAAGCTCATCGCGTCTTCCAACCACGAGTTCATTGCGCGGGACATCTATCTTCACAACAAAGAGCGGCTCGCTTGCGGCGATTCCAATTCCACGGCGCTGACCTATCGTGTAGCGATGCAGGCCCGCGTGTTCGCCAACGACGGCGCCTTCTGCTGTCTTGATCTCGCCCGGCGGAATTCCGGATTTATCCATCTCGTAGCGCGCGTAGTTCTCAACGAACTTCGCGTAGTCGCCGTCGGGCACGAAGCATATCTCCTGACTCTCGGCTTTCTCGGCAGTCTCCAACCCAACACTTCTCGCGATCTCGCGTACTTCAGGCTTGGTCATCTCGCCAAGCGGAAACCTCGCGCTCGCAAGTTGCTTTTGTGTCATCTCAAACAAGAAATAAGACTGATCCTTTGATGAGTCTCGCCCTTTCATAAGCATGAAGCGCCCGTTTGACTCATTGTGTTCCACGCGCGCGTAATGGCCGGTGGCTACGGACTCGGCGCCGACCTGCCGCGCGACCGTCACGAGCCGCGCGAACTTCAGCTTGGTGTTGCACGAGACACAGGGAATCGGAGTGCGTCCGGCGAGATAATCTTCGACGAACGGGCGAACAACACCTCGCTCGAATTCATCTTCGAGATTCAGCACGTAGAAAGGAATGCCAAGGTCTTCGGCCACGCATCGCGCGTCGTACACGTCGTCGAGCGAGCAGCATCGCGAAGGCTGAGGCTCCTCATCGGGCGCAAGCCTCCGGCGCTGATTCCACAACTGCATCGTGAAGCCGACGACGTCGTGCCCCTCGCGCTTCAGTATTGCCGCGGCGACCGAGCTGTCCACACCGCCGCTCATTGCTACAGCTACTGTCATTGCGTTCTCAATCTCTTTTTGCCCGCCCGATTATCAAATGCTATCATTCCGCTTCGCTCGAAAGTCAGTAACGCGCGAATGTTGATTTAGAAGCGAAGAATTATACACAGGCCGGAGTCGTAGCGAAAACACAGTGATGCGTGACGAGTGAGGCGCGTAACCTGTAACTTCCGTCGTTCATCATTCATCACTCATCATTCATCATTTATCTTATGACTGTCGATCAAGCCACCGTAGAACAAGCAATCGAAAAACACGTTATCGCTCACGAGCCTTACTACCTCGCCGCCGGCAAGGAAGTCGAGCTGTTCGAAGCGGCGTATCAAGCCAAGCTTCCGGTTATGCTGAAGGGCCCGACCGGCTGCGGCAAGACTCGGTTCATCGAGTACATGGCGTGGCGGCTCAATCGTCCGCTGGTGACCGTTGCGTGCCACGAGGATCTGTCGGCTACTGATCTCGTCGGGCGATTCCTGCTTGAAGGCGACGAGACCGTGTGGCACGACGGTCCCCTAACAACCGCGGTCAAGCACGGCGCGATCTGCTACCTCGACGAAATAGTCGAAGCGCGAAAGGACACGATCGTTCTTATTCATCCTCTTACCGACGATCGCCGAGTGCTGCCCGTCGAGAAACGCGGAACGATTCTTCAGGCGCCCGGCGAGTTCATGCTTGTCGTTTCCTACAACCCCGGCTATCAAAGCGTGCTCAAGGACCTGAAGCAATCGACGCGGCAAAGATTTGTCGGACTCGAATTCGATTACCCGCCGCCGCCGCTGGAAGCTGACATCCTGATGCACGAAGGCAACATCGACGGGCAGACCGCGCGCGATCTGGTGCTGATCGGCCAGAAGGTCCGCAACCTGAAAGGCCACGGGTTGGAAGAAGGCGTGTCAACGCGATTGCTGGTCTATGCCGCGCAGTTAGTGAGCAGCGGGATTCATCCGCACCTCGCGTGTGAAGTCGCGATTAGCAGCCCGATAACCGACGACCTCGAGCTTCAACGAAGCATTCGCGAGATTGTAACGACAGTGATTTGAAGCAGCATCCCTCCCAGCTACTCCGCGAAACCAGGATCAAAGTTTGAATGCTGAACAACACGTCTGTTTCGCGGTATCTTGAAAACACACTCACGGTGTGGCAAGTTGTAATTGCTCCTTCAGCCCAAATCACAATGCGTAGCCGAATGTGCCGGCAGGCAATTGAGCAAGGGTTCGGTTGAGTCGTAATGATTAAAGGTCAGCAGGCTTGGATCAGGATTCGCGGGGCGCCGGATGATCCTGAGTCGTTCGATCTTGCAACATGGAACGGCATCGTTTGGGAGATGCCGCGGCGAAACTCGCTCGGTGACATGATCTACATTCAGATTCCTGACTACATGATCGCCGAGACAATGCCGGCCTCAAGCAAACCCGCCGATCTGTATCGCAAACTGCCTCCAGATGTCCCGCCATCCGAGCGCCCTCTTTGAAGTCACGCGCTTTGCGTGAGTAATCGCCGTACGGTAATATTCCGCTCCTATTCGAAGCGCGAATACAATCCGAAGGAGCGAATCGAAATGCCAGAGCACACGAAACGTGGGGCTCGATTGTCCCGGCGCGACTTCGCACGCGTAGCCGCGGTTACGGCCGCGACGGCCGCGTTGCCGATCGCAAGCAAAGCAGCCGGCGAGCCTCAACCGGCAGAGATTCCTGAAAGCACTCAAGCGGCTCAGTTGCCGCCCGCGGCGGAAGCTCAGTATCAAGCCATCCTTGCGAAGTATGGAAAGCGCCTTTCGGATGAGCAGAAGACTGAGTTGAAGCGATTGATAACCCAGGCGCAGAAGACCAGCGAAGCGCTGCGTGCATTTCCTCTCGAAAACTCGAACGAGCCCGCGATGATCTTTCACGTTTATCGCAAGTCTTAGCGCACCAGGAGGAATCGTGTTAGGCGAAGACATCCTTTATCTTTCAGTGCGAGAGTTGGGCGAGCGCATTCGATCACGCAAGCTCTCGCCCGTCGAGCTTACGGAAAGCTATTTGAAGCGCAGCGAATCCATCGGCTCGCGATTGAACGCCTATGCCGTCTTAACTCGCGACCTGGCACTCGGTGAAGCGAAACAAGCCGAGCGCGAGATTCGAGCGGGAAAGTATCGAGGTCCGCTTCACGGCGTTCCCTATGCGGCAAAAGATTTGCTCGCGGTCAAAGGTTATCCGACGGCGTGGGGCGCGAGGCCATACGCGAATCAGAAATTCGATTACGATGCGACGGTGATAACGAAACTCCGCGCGGCCGGCGCGATCCTGATCGGCAAGGCCGCGATGATCGAGCTTGCGGGTGGGATGGGTTACCGCTTCGCGTCGGCCTCGATCAGCGGAGGTGCTAAGAACCCGTGGGATGAAAGCTGTTGGACTTGCGGCTCATCGAGCGGATCGGGTGCGATTGCGGGCGCGGGGCTCGCCGCCTTTGCAATCGGCACCGAAACGTGGGGTTCGATCGTGTGCCCGTCGGCCTTCTGTGGTGTATCCGGTTTGCGTCCGACATACGGCCGCGTGAGCCGCCACGGAGCGATGGCGCTTTCGTACTCGATGGACAAGATCGGCGCGATGTGCCGCACCGCCGACGATTGCGCGTTGGTGCTGGCCGCGATCTCCGGCCACGATCCGCAAGACCCGGCGTCGTTTCGCGACGCCGCGTTTAGCTACAGTGGGAGCGCGCCGCTCAAACCTCTTCGAATCGGTTGGCTCACAAACGCCTGGAAGAAAGTTACGCCCGAGATCGAAGCAGCAACGCGCGCCGCGCTCGACATACTTAAGAAAAATGGCGTGGTAATAAGAGACGCAAAGCTCCCGGAAGGTCCCTGGGAACCCGCCGCGGGCACGATCATCTCAGTCGAGGGCGCCGCGGCTTTCGAATCACTGATCGAATCAGGCCGCATAGCCGAATTGAACGACCCGCTTGGCAAAGTCGCGGCGTACGTCAATCAACAGATCCCGGCTTCGGACTACGTGCGCGCGGTTCGCATTCGAGCGATATTGCAACGAAAGATCGACGAGATGTTCGACCACTTCGATGTGATCGCCGCGGCGTCTTTGCCGGTGACTGCTTCGCCATTGACGGCGAACCTGGAAACGGATTTGGATTTTTCCGATCCGCTTGGAGGGATCGGAAACGTGTGCGGATTACCGGCGGTAAGCGTGCCGTGTGGTTTCGATTCGAAGAAGCTGCCAATTGGACTGCAATTCGTGGGGCGCGCGATGGACGAGCACAAAGTCGCCGCCGCCGCGCGATTGTTTCAGCAACACACCGACTGGCATCGCCGGCGCCCACCGGTTTCGTAGCGCCGCGCCTTTTGACTCACTCAAATCGGTCAACTGCGCTTCATTGTAGGCCACCTCGCCGGAGCGTCGTTCAGGGTGTTTCGGTTTCGTTTCAGCTTATTCTGATGTGCCACACTGATCGCAAACTAAATGTCTTCGCATTTTCGGCCTCACTTCTGTCGCCGACGACAACCTCCTCGAAGGGCTTTCCTGGCTCTGCTTCCACCTCGACCGTAAAGCTGTCTCCCACCCTGGTCAGTTTGAACGCGGCGGGCACTGTGATTGTGACCTTATCCGCATGACCATCGATTATGATTGGTTCCGGCATTTTGAGTCTCCTCATTACAGTTAGATCGTTGTTAGTTGGCCAAGTCGTCTTCGAAAATACCGGATATCTGACCTGGCTAGATAACCGTTGTACGCTTCGGGGCCCCATTTCTGTGCGAGATTTGAAAGCCGCGTCTCAGCGGTAACGGCGTATTCACGCGCAGCGGTGACATCTCCCAACCGCTGCTTGGCTTCGGCGGCGATCAGCCACGCGCGCCATTCTGAGTCCTGTTGTCCATAGTGTGCGAAGCGCTCCTGCGCCCGCAGGGCAGTTTCCAACGCGCGTTCTACCTCGCCGGTCTCGAGCATTGTTTCCGCGGAGGCCAACAACGCGCTGGACAGTAGCTGAGGGTCGCCGATAGAGGTCGCCAATTCGACGGCTTCCGCGCACGCTTGGCTACCCAAGCGGCGCTCACCGGAGCGAGCCTCCGCTAACCCAAGCGTGATCTTTGCCTGAACGGCTATGTCCTGATAATGCACGTCCGCAAGGTCAAGTGAGCGGCGGCTACTCGATAATGAATCACGGAAGCGCGAACCGCTCAACTCGAGCCGCGCTCGGGCAAGATAGATGTTAGCCAGCAGTTCCTTGTAGGCGCCTTCAGACCGTTCGGCGATCGAGGACGCTTCGTCGAGTGCAGCTCTGGCTTCCGGGTAGCGGCCCAGTTGCGCCAGTACGCCGCCGCGATACATCAGAGAATACCCAAGTGAGACCGTGACATTTAGCGAACGCTTTATGCTGCAGCTCTCGTCGAAATGAGTGAGCGCATCGGAATATTCTTCCTGGGCCGTCAGCACGCTGCCGCTCTCTTGATGCGAGAGCGCCAACTGAGATAGGTCGCCCGTGCGCTGTCCGAGTTGAAGCTGCTCGTCGAATGCACGCAGAGCGGCAGAGTAGTCTCCACGATCCCGGTTGATCCGGCCGAGCAAAATCAACGCTGTCGAGAGCCATTTGCGATAGTCGCCTTTCTCGAAGAAACGAATCGCTTGCTCGATGTAATTCAAAGCCTCATCTGTGTTGCGCTGTTGCGAGCGAAGGCTCCCCAGCGAGAATAATGCCACCGCCTCGTTCATATACCCGTTATCTCGTTTTGCAAAATCGAGCGCCCGCTTGTACGACTTCTCAGCATCGTTGTACTCGCCGCGGAGAAGAAACGAATTGCCAAGCCAGATGAGGCCGCTGGTAGCCTGATTCTCAATGCGGTTGTCCAGCGCTTTCTGGATTGCCTCGCTTGCTTCCCGGTCGGCCTCGGCGGCGTTGCCTTCAGCGGCGGAGACGCTGCTTAGAACCAACTGTGCTCGAATCTGCTGATAGACTGAGATGCCCGCGGTGTTTAGGGCCGCTTCGAGTTGGGCACGCGCATCGGCGAGCCGATTCAGGTTCTTATAAAGAAATCCTCGCTGGTAACAAACTTCCGTCACGCCTTCAAAGTTGAACAAGGCCTGATAAAGTCTCTCCGCTTCCTGAAACGCGTTGCCTGCTGCCCCGAGTTCCTGCCTCCTGCCGTAGAGGATGCCCAGGTGTAACAACGCCGCGGGGTCTTGAGTATCGAGGCGAGCGGCCTGCTCGTAGCTCTCAATTGCGCCCGCGATATCTTCGTTCTTTTCCTGAGCGCGGCCGAGGTCCACATATGCGCTCGCCTTTTGTGCAACCGGAGATTCCTCGACAATCCTGCGATAGTCTTCAATCGCGCGATCAAAATTGCGCAACACTGTATTAGCTATGGCTTGCAGCCGAAGTGAGTCCAGTTGCGGGAGCGTCGGCAGATTGCTAACCAATGATCGAGCCCGAAGGATTTCGTCTCTTGCCCGGTCCGCGTAATCCAGTTCGGTCCACGCCTCGGCCAGCCGGGCATGCGCAAGCACATATCGATCATCCAACCGGACGGCTTGTTCCAACGCCTTAGTGGCCTTGTAGCAGGTACCGTCGCGCAGCGCGGCTGTTCCCATCTCGTACCATCGCAACGCTTCGAGTGACGGTTGATGTGGCGTAGCCGGCCACCAAAAAGGAAGGCTTACAAGAAGGAATGCCAAAAGCGCGGCGGGAAGAAAAACGCGAGGCCGGTGCACAATTCTCAATGCTCCGTGCAGCCCACGCGCTCGCGATGCCCCGATTTGTCGCGGCATTGCCAGCGTCGGTGGAATCTCGTCACTTAAAAGAGCACGCGCTCGGCGAAGCTCGGTCAACAGCTCGTCCGCTGATTGCTGCCGCGCTGCAGGATCTTTCGCGAGAGCTTTCAGTATGAGCGCATCCAACGCCGGCGGCACTCGCGGGTTGATTTGCGAGGGTGGCGGCGGATCGTGGTTAATCACTTGTCCGCAAACGTCGATCCAGCTCGATCCTGCGAACGGGCGTTTGCCGGCCACGCATTCATAAAGCACAACGCCAAGCGAGAACAGGTCGCTGCGGCCGTCGACCGCTTCGCCCTTCGCCTGTTCGGGTGACATGTATGGGGCGGTGCCAACGATCAAGCCGGGCATTGAAAGCAGACTCTCGCGGGAGTCACCGTCTTGTGACGCCTCGCGCGGCTGAATCAACTTTGCCAGTCCGAAATCCAGCACCTTCACTTGCCCGCGACGAGTGATCACGAGGTTTGGAGGTTTGATATCGCGGTGGATGATCCCGTGTGAATGAGCTTCGATGAGCGCGTCGGCCACTTGAATCGCCAAATCGACGGCTTGACCCAGTGTCGGCGGATGGTTTTTGAGTAACGATCCCAATGTCTCGCCGTCGACGTACTGCATCGCGATGAAGCTGCCGTTGGCTGCCTCTCCGACTTCGTAGATAGCGCAGATGTTCGGATGCTCCAGGCGGGCTGCCGCTTTTGCTTCTCGAATCAGCCGTCTTTTTGCCAGCTCATCGGTTTCCAAATAAGGCGGCAGGAATTTGATTGCGACCTTTCTGCCGAGTTTGGGATCCTCAGCAAGATACACGGTGCCCATCCCGCCCGCGCCGATCTCGCGCTCTATCCTGTATGCACCTGCCACGAGTCCGATGATTGATTGGCCCTGGTCAGCGAAAATACCGGCGGCCGCCTCGAAAGCGGGCACTTCAAGAAAGCTCTTTGCCAGGTTGTTAAAGCTCATGAGGGATTCGATTTCCCTGCGATTGTCTTCGTCGCCGGCGCAAGCGTCGTTCAGAAAAGCGGCACGTTGGGCGGGAGGCCGCTTGAGAGCCTCATGCAACAGCGTGTCTATTTTCAGCCAGCGTGCTGGGGTCATACATTGCCTTTAATAGCTAAGGCGCGTTTTGCCCTGGAGTTCTATCACCTGAATGCCGGTCGGGACTGAGCTCGCGCAGCAGCCACGCTTTCGCCGTGCTCCAGTCTCGCATGACAGTGACCGCCGACACCCCAAGCACCTCGGCGGTTTCATCGATGCTCATTCCACCGAAGTAACGCAGCTCAACAATCCGGCTCTTGCGAGGATCGAGCGCCGCCAGGTCCGTCAGCGCATCGTCCAAAGCAATCAGCTCCGCGCACTGCTCGTCAGCAACAACCGTTGCTTCGCTGAGCTCGACCGGCTGCTGGCCGCCTCCGCGCTTTTTGTAATCGCGCGCGCGGGCGTGATCGACAAGAATGCGGCGCATGGCCTGCGCCGCCACCGCATAGAAGTGAGCACGATTCTGCCATCGCATGCCCTTGTGATCCACAAGCTTCAGATACGCCTCATTTACCAGAGCCGTAGTCTGAAGCATATGATCGGGGCGCTCTCGCCGCATGTAGTGGTGAGCCAGCCGGCGCATTTCGTCATAGACCAGCGGCATCAGTCTATCGAGCGCAGACTCATCCCCTTCGCGCCACTCTATCAGCAGTTGAGTAACTGACTTGGCTGAGGATGTCATCGTGCGGAGCCTTTGCAGCGAAATCATTCTTCCTAAGGTGCGCGCATTATAGCACGATATCTGATTCACTAGTTGAAAGCGTTCTTCGATGGCAGTGATAGGAAATACCGTCGAAACCCGCCTTAAGCTCATGAGGGCGGCGCCACAAGCGGCCAGCGCGCGCGTCGACGCGCGCAAGTTTCGCTGTGGACCAAAGCAGAAAATCGTAAAGAGAGACTTAACGAGGACTCTCACGTATACCTCAAGAGAAATGGTTCTGCGCTCAAACAGCATTACGAGATGAGCGGAGCGTCGAAGCTTATCACTCTGATGGAAGATCAAACTTACAATGAGTCGCTAAGAAAGGAGAACGTATATGCTCACTAAGACACCGGTTGGATTGGATGAAATCGTTCAAACATTTGGAGACTCCAGTGATCCAGATTTTGAAACCAAAAATCTCAAACTGTTTGACCTGCCGTATCCGTTGATCTTTGAGGGTCAGACGGTGAAGCACGCGCGTTGTCACAAGTTGCTTGTTGACAACTTCCTCCAGGTGTTCCGGGAAATCCAGGCGGCGGGGTTTGAAAGCCAGGTTAAAAACTTCGGCGGGATCTTCAACAAACGCCAGCAAAAGGGTGGAACCAAACCCTCGACTCACTCGTGGGGCATCGCGATCGATCTCGAGACCAAGAAATTCCCCCTCGGAAGTTCGGATCGCTTCCCTGACGAGGTCGTCGCGATATTCAAGAAGGCCGGCTTCTTTTACGGAGGCGACTTTGTATCAAGAAAAGACCCGATGCACTTTCAATTCGCGGAGAAGTTTTAGTTACTGCCGGCGACTCGATTCCGCAGTGTGCCGATTCCGTCGATGTTGATGGACACCTCGTCGGCTGCTCTCAGAAACACCGGCGGTTTCATGAAGACACCGACGCCGGAGGGAGTGCCCGTGGTGATGATGTCGCCCGGCATCAAGGTCAGGTCCTCGGAGATGAATTCGATCAACTGAGGAATCTTGAATATCAGATCGGCGGTGTTTGAACGCTGTCTGGTTTCGCCGTTGACCGTTAACGCGATGCCGAGCGAATGAGGATCGCGAATCTCATCCGTCGTTACAACCCACGGGCCACAAGGGGCGAATGTATCGAGTCCCTTTGCGCGAACCCACTGACGTTCGCGCTTTTGAAGATCGCGAGCGGTTACGTCGTTCATGATCGTGTACCCGGCTACGTGCTCCATAGCGCTTGCGGCGGTGACTGATGTGGCCCGCTTGCCAATGACGACTGCAAGCTCCGCTTCGTAGTCGATCATCTCGCTGATGCGAGGCAGCTTGATCTCATCTCCAGGTCCGGCCAATGCGGTTACACACTTTGCGAAAATGAGCGGAGACTCAGGCGGCGAAATATTCTGCTCGGCGGAGTGAGCCGCGTAGTTCAAACCAACGGCGAGTATTTTTCCGGGCGCAATCACAGGCGGATTTAGCGTTACCTCCGAGAGCGGCTTGAGCGTTCCCGTGCTTCGCAATTCGCCGATCATAGCGGGCGCGCTTTCGACTCTTGCGACAATCCCGGTGAGCCATTTGATTCCCCGGCGATAGAGGTCCATCGCGTCGCAATACGAACCCTCGATGTGCTGAAATTGCGAGTGGCTCGTATCGGCTTCGATCCATTCGCCCTTGGCTTCCAGGATCTCACAGAAGTCGGTAACATCCAGCACATCATCACCGAGCAGGATTCCGGCGCGATCGTGACCTTCAAGTTTCATTGACAAGAGCTTCATTGGTTCCTCCGCTTTTGCTTTTTGCCGCGAAGATTATAGCAAAGAGCGTTGCGTGGTTTGTACGCGCCGGCGGCTGCTCATCGCTTGCCGCGTCCGAACGGTTAATCTATGCTGTCATCCACAAATTTTGCGGAGGAAGAATGATCATTCCGTTCAGCGAAGTTCGCAGCCTCATACCGCCTTACATCTTCAACGAATTTGGCCAACTCACAGGCCACTTCGTTCGCTACGATGAGATCATCTGCGAATCCGCGGAGGGCCGGATCAAGATATGGCTCAATCAGGACGCATTCAGCGAACGAGATCCGGAACGGTTGATCTGCGATTACTCCGAGTATGATTTGAAAGGCGTTTGAAACCACAGATGAACACAGTTAAACACAGATTGGGACCGAAGCTACTGCGTAAAGCTGTTCGCATAGTTTTTCTTTGATCTTGTGTTTATCCGTGTTGATCTTTCGTTTCCTTTAGTCCAACGCGGGCGAGAAAACAGGAGACGCGATGAAGCTCGAACAGTTTCAGATGGAGCGCATGCAATCGACCTGGGAAAACCTGGTCCGGTACAACTTGTCTGAGAGCGGAGTGCATCCGGTTGCGATCGAAGAGTTGATTCCCGATCAGTCCGAACGCGGCCAACTGCTGAAGATCGAGTTGGGCTACAGCCAATCGAACGGCACGCCGGAGCTCAGACGCGCGATCGCGGACCTCTATTCCGGAGCGAGCGTGGAAAACGTCATCGCAACCGTCGGCACCGCGGAAGCGAACTTTCTTGCGGGCTGGAAGCTGACGGAGCCGGGCGATGAGATCGTGATGATGCTCCCGAATTACATGCAGCTCTGGGGAATCGTGCGCGCCTTCGGAGCCGAGTTAAAACCGCTGCCGCTGATCGAAGAACTCGAATGGGCGCCCGACCTGGACGCTCTTGAACGCGCTGTCTCACCGAAGACAAAACTGATCGCGCTCTGCAATCCAAACAATCCAACCGGCGCGATTCTTACCGAGCAGGAAATGGAGCGCGTAGTCGCCACCGCGCGCCGAGCGAATGCATGGTTGCTGGTCGACGAGGTATATCGCGGAGCGGAACTTGAACGCGACATTACGCCGAGTTTTTGGGGAATGTACGAGAAGCTGATCGTCACAAGCGGATTGTCCAAAGCTTATGGACTGCCGGGATTGAGGATCGGATGGATTGTGTCGGCTCCGGAGTTCGTGGCCGATGCGTGGTCGTATCACGACTACACAACGATCGGGCCAGGTCCCGCGAGCGACTTCCTCGCGCGCGTTGCGCTGCGTCCAGAGAACAGATCGAGACTACTGGACCGGACCAGGAAAATTCTGAACGCAAACTATCCCATCTTGCGAGACTGGGCCCAGGGAAATGACCTGTCATTCATCCCGCCACAAGCGGGCGCCATCGCATATTTGCGTTATCATCTCGATATTGGATCTCTCGAATTCGTCAATCGCCTCAGGGAAGAAAAGAGCGTGCTGGTCGTGCCCGGCGAACATTTTCTAATGGGTAAGTACCTGAGAATCGGTTTCGGTTCGAACGCCGGCTACCTGCGTGAAGGGCTCGAGCTGATAAGCGGCTTCATCGAAGAGTTGTGATGACCGTTGCTACTGCCCACCGCCCACTGATTGCAGTTGTGGGCGTGCTCTGTGCTGACTAAGATAAAGCTGGGGGCATTAAGCATGGCATCACGACTTGTCGAAGGCTCGTTAATACTCGTCGACGTTCAAAACGATTTTTGTCCGGGGGGCGCGCTCGCGGTGGACGGCGGCGATGAGGTCGTGCCGATCATCAACAAGCTGATTCCTCATTTTCCTCTGGTCATCTCAACTCAGGATTGGCACCCGGCAGATCACATCTCGTTCAAACAGCGCGGAGGCCCGTGGCCTCCTCACTGCGTGCAGGGTTCACACGGCGCCGATCTCCATTCGGATCTGAGGACCGGCACTATTGCTCATTATTTTCGAAAGGCCTCGACGCCGGATAAGGACGACTATTCGGAGTTCGCCGGAACGGATGACGAAGGACGCACACTCGACGAGGTACTTAAGAAACAGGGAGTGAACAGGCTTTACGTAGCCGGGCTTGCGACGGATTATTGCGTGCTTGAAACAGTGCTCGATGGTTTGAAGCTAGGTTACGAGGTCTACGCGGTGACTGACGCGATGAGAGCGGTGAATGTGAATCCTGAGGATGGAGACAAAGCGTTGCGAAAGATGTCAAACAACGGCGCGAAGCTGGTGCACAGCGATGAAGTTTTGAATCTGGCTGGCACTTCCGTGACGGCAAGCTAAGCGAACCTGGCTTGCGAAAGCAGACTCGTCGACTGCTTTATTACCCCGCTGTCAATTACGACACCCTTCTCATTGATCGACTTGAAATTCATCTGGTGCTCGTCGACTTCGATGAGCATGAACGAGTTGTCTTCATCATAGCTCATAGCTCGCAAGGTACTCCTGGGGTCAATGTCGCCACGACGCATTTTGCCGCCTGCGCCGGTGACGAAATGCTGGATTCCCTGCTGCAACTTGAGCCGCTCGTAAAGGTGATCGTGACCCGCGAACACGACTTGTACCTGATACTTTGTGAGCATCGGCTCAAGGATCGTCCGCAGTTTAAGATTCGAGCCGTGCTTTTTCCCGGATGAGTAAAGCGGGTGGTGAAGCGCGACAACTTTCCATACGGCGTGAGAGTTTCGCAACCCGTGCTCGAGCCAGTTTGCTTGTCCGGCGCCGAAGTCCGTCGAATCGAGCATAAAGAAGTCAATCAATCCATTGCCCCGGCTGATCGAGTAATATGCTGAACCGCCCATATTGAAGAGCGAATAATTGCACTGATCCTTGCGGCCTTCTTCGACATCGTGGTTGCCGAGCACCCCGTAAAACTTTACGCGTTCCTGCAGCAATCCGGCGAAGGGTGCTTCGAAATGCTTCGCGAAGTATTTCGCGTTCCCATTCGGATAAATGTTATCGCCGACCGTGAGCACGAAATCGAAATCCGACTGCTTAAACTCTTGAAGCATCTGAGCGGCGACGGCTATTTCGTCGCTCTCCCCAGTGCCGAAATCACCGAGCACGGCAAATCTTGTTTTGCTATCAACTACTGAGTAGGCGAGCGTCGAAATGGGTCTGAGTAGCGTTCCAGTCGCCAGGGTCGCCAACGAAACAACTGCCTGGCGCCTCGTAATTAGAGTGGGTTTCCTTTTTTCCATATTCCTTTTTCGAACGATCCGGATCCATTAAGCTTCGGCTCTCGGCGTCAGTTGATCTCTACTTGTTCCTGCCTATTTTGTGCCGTTAGATTACCCGACCCGACTCTGCCGGGCAAGCGCAAAGACTCAATAGTCAGTCAACGACAACGCGTCTGCTTGACACGCGAATTCGGCGGCCCGTACCATTTCGCGTTAATAAGACGGGGGCCGAGATTGAATACGGACGATGGGAGACCAATTTGCAAACCACCAAAAAGCGTACCCAGCCCGACATCCGCGCTATCGCTCGACTCATCCCAGCCAGCGGTAATCTGGTGCAGGGTCAGAACGATGTAGCGCTGCACCCTGCGCTCGCCCAGGCTTTGAACGAAACCGTCGCCGAAGGTTTGAATCATTACAGCTTTTTTGAAGGCGTCGATGAGTTGCGGCGCGCCGTAGTTGAAGAGCTGCGGATCTCATCCGGAGTTTCGCTTGATGCCGAGCGGCGTCCCCTCGAACTCATCATCACACCGGGCGCCACGGGAGCCCTCGTAACAATCGCGCATACCTTTCTGCGAGACGCGTCAGCGATCGTTTTCGAGCCTTACTATCCCTATCACAAGCGGACTGTCGAAACCGCTGGGGGCAGGACAGACGTGGTGAAACTCCGCGGCGAGAATCTCGATTTGGATGTCGACGAGCTGCGGCGGGTGTGTCGAAAGGGAAAGTCTCGAAACGAGCAGCCGCTCAAGGCAATCATCGCCTGTTCCCCGGCGAATCCAACCGGCCGCGTGCTGACACGCTCGGAGATGGAGGCCATCGTCGCCTGCGCAAACGAGTTTGATTTATTACTGATTTCCGATGAGGTCTATGAGCATTTCACGCTCGAGGCGGCTGATCATGTGACGGCCGCTTCCCTTCCCGGCGCATTCGAGCGCACGATCACCGTGAACTCTTTCTCAAAGTCGTGGGCGGTCTCGGGCTGGAGGCTTGGGTATGCATACGGCCACGGAGCGCTGATCGGAAAGCTCACCCAGCTCGGAAACATATATTACGTTTGCACGCCAACGCCGCTCCAGCACGCACTGGCCCGGGTGCTGCTCGCCGACCCGAAGTACTATGACAAGCTGCGCGCCGATTTTGCGCGGAAACGCGGAATCATAAACACGGCGCTGGAGGCGGCGGGGTTTCGCGTCTATCCATCGCGATCGAGTTTCTATACGTGGGCTCGGATACCG
>Ga0070693_100000635_pt1 | contig 15524 bp, 14 predicted proteins | sample KBSK1103metaG_FD_65472 | JGI IMG/M metagenome (GOLD analysis project Ga0070693, IMG submission 65472) | Corn, switchgrass and miscanthus rhizosphere microbial communities from Kellogg Biological Station, Michigan, USA - KBS K1-10-3 metaG | ecosystem: Host-associated > Plants > Roots >...
AGGCGCTCGCGGACGACGCGCTCCATCCGGTAGAGGCCGATGCGGAAGGCCTCCTGGATCAGCTCGCCGACCGTGCGCAGCCGGCGGTTGCCGAAGTGCTCATACTCGTCGAGGTGCTCGTTGACCGCCTCGCGCGGGTAGGTGATCGCCTCGGCCGCGTAGTCCTTGATCGGGTTCTCCTCGTCGATCTCCTCGGGGATGCCGAGCAGCTTCGGCAGGCTGACCAGCTCCTTGACCAAGGCGATGATGTCGTCGTGGGTGAGGACGCGGGTGTCGAGGTCGATGTCGAGGTCGAGCCGCGCGTTCAGCTTGTAGCGGCCGACCCGGGTGAGGTCGTAGCGCTTGGGGTCGAAGAAGAGCTGCTCGAGCAGGTTGCGGGCGGCGTCCACCGAGGGCGGCTCGCCCGGACGCTGCTTCTTGAACAGCTCGATCAGGGCGCCCTCCTCGGTCCTGGTCGCCTCGGTGTCGGCCTCGATCGTGTGCCGCATGTAGACCGAGTCGTCGAACATCGAGAGCAGCTTCTCGTCCTCGACGTAGCCCATCGCGCGCAGCAGCACCGTCACCGGCAGCTTGCGCTTGCGGTCGATGCGGACGAAGACCTTGCCTTTTTTGTCGATCTCGAGCTCGAGCCAGGAGCCGCGGGCCGGCATCAGGTTGGCGATGAAGACCTGCTTTTCGGCATCCTTGGGCGCCATCACGTAGGCGCCGGGGGAGCGGACGAGCTGGGTGACGACGACGCGCTCGGTGCCGTTGATGATGAACGTGCCGCGCTCGGTCATCCAGGGGAAGTCCCCCATGAAGACGGCCTGCTCGCGGATCTCGCCGGTCTCCTTGTTCTGGAAGGCGACCGTCGCCGAGAGCGGCCGCGAGTAGGTCATGTCCTTCTCGCGGCACTCCTCGATCGAGTGCGGCGGCTCCTCGAATTTGAACTCGCCGAAGACGATGGCGAGGTTCCCCGTGTAGTCCTCGATCGGGGATATGTCGTCGATCGTCTCCCGAAGACCGCCCTTCTTCGGGTCCGTCAGCTCTTCGAACGAGCGACGTTGGATATCGATCAGGTGCGGGACTTCGAGCGGGTTTTCTAGGCGGGAAAAGCTCCTACGGGTTACGGGGGCAGCGTTCGAACGTGCCAAAGTCGGCGACTCCTCAGACGGTCAGAGGGACGTTAAAAAAAGCGCAGATATTGGGCAGGGACACAACTGGCGCGCGACCGCGAAAAATAACACACGGCCGCGCTCGACCGCCCGCTTGGCTCCCTGCCTGGGTTCCAAACGCGGTCGATGCGGGCTTTACTTGAGCTCGACGGTGGCGCCGGCCTCCTCGAGTTCGGCCTTGAGCTTGTCGGCCTCCTCGCGCTCGACGCCCTCCTTGATCGCCTTCGGCGCCTCGTCGACGAGGGCCTTGGCCTCTTTCAGGCCGAGCCCGGTCGCGCCGCGCACGACCTTGATCACGGGGACCTTCTGGCCGCCGACCTCGGTGAGCACGACGTCGACCGTCGAGGACTCTTCGCCGCCGCCGTCGCCTTCGTCGCCACCGCCGCCGGCCGCGGCCGGGGCCGCAGCCGCTACCGCGGTAGCGGAGACGCCGAACTCCTCCTCGAGCGCTTTGATCCGCTCGGAGAGCTCCAGGACCGAAATGCCCTTCAGCTCTTCGATCCAATCCTCAGTTGAGATCTTGGTTGCCATCTACTCCTCTTCCTTTTGTGCGTCGTCAGTTTCATCGGCGCCCTCGTCGGCCGCCTCGTCAGCTTTTTCATCCGCCTCCGCAGCGGGCTCCTCAGCTTCGGCCTCAACTGCCGGCTGGTCGGCAGCCCCAGCGGCCTCGTCCTGGGGACCATCCTCCGTATCTCCGGCGGGTGGCGTGGAGGTGGGCTCCTCGCCCGCAGCTTGCGAGGACGAGGAGTCCTCCTCCGCGACAGGACCCGCCGGCGACTCCGCCGGAGCCTCGCCAGTAACGAGTCCCTTCTCGGCGATCTGACCCAGCTGCAGGGCGAGTCCCTGAATCATGGAACCCAGCCCGCGGACGAGACCGGTCAGGGGGCTGGCGACGACGCCGGCGAACTGGCCGTTGAGCACGTCGCGGGAAGGCAGCTTGGCGATCGCCTTGAAGCGTTCCTCATCGAGGCTGGTTTCGCCCATGAAGCCGCCGCGGTAGGTGAGCACTTCGTGCTCTTTGTCGAAGCTCGTGATCGCCTTCGCCGCCATCGCCGTGTCGCCGCGGACGAAGGTGAGCGCAGTCGGGCCGTGCAGGAGCTCGGAGAGGCCTTCCTGGCCGACTTTCTCAGCGGCGATCTTGGTCAGCCGGTTCTTGACGACGCGGAAGCTGGCATCCGCTTCGCGCAGTTTGGCGCGCAGTTCAGCCGCCTGCGGGACGCTGATCCCCCGGTAGTCCACGGCGAAGATCGCCTCGGCCGCCTCGATCTCGGCCGCGATCTCCTCTATGGCTTGTGCCTTCTCTTCTCGGTTCATGAGTCACCTGCACCGGGCTTTCGCCGCCGATGGGCCTAAATCAGCATTCATGCTTCTGATTTCGGCCCACCGGCAGCCGCCGGTGGTCTCGGGTTGCGCGGCGGCGCAGTTTAGGCGGTCGCGAGCTCCGGCGCTTTGACGGTGGCGTCGACGCGGATGCCGGGGCCCATCGTCGTCGTCAGCGTGCAGGAGACGACGTAGCGGCCTTTGGCCGCCGCGGGCTTGGCGCGGATGATCTCGTCCATCACCGCGGTGAAGTTCTCGAGCAGCTTCTCGGCCTCGAGGCTGGCCTTGCCGATCGACATGTGGACGATCGCCTGGCGGTCGGTGCGGTATTCGACCTTGCCGGCCTTCGACTCTGTGACGGCCTTCTCGACGTCGTCGGTGACGGTGCCGACCTTCGGGTTCGGCATCTTGCCCTGCGGGCCGAGGACGCGGCCGAGCTTGCCGACCGTGCCCATCATCTGCGGGGTCGCGATCGCGACGTCGAAGTCAGTCCAGCCCTCCTCCTCGACTTTCTTCGCCAGGTCATCGCCGCCGACGAAGTCGGCCCCGGCCGCTTCGGCGTCGCGGGCCTGCTGGCCCTGGGCGAAGACGGCGACGGTGACGTCCTTGCCAAGGCCGTGGGGCAGGGCGAGCGTACCGCGCAGCTGCTCCTCGGCGTGGCGGACGTTGACCCCGAGCAGGACGTGCAGCTCGACCGTCTCGTCGAAGTTGGCGCTCGCGGTCTCCTTGATCAGGGCGACCGCCTCGGCGGGCGGGTAGGCGCGCTCGCGCCGCACCTTGTCGAGCTGTTTGCGGTAGCGCTTGCCGTGGGCCATTCGTCTCCCCTACTCGACGTCGACGCCCATCGAGCGGGCGGTGCCGGCGATGATCTTCGAGGCGGCGTCGAGGTCGTTGGCGTTTAGGTCGGGCATCTTGCGCTCGGCGATCTGGCGCACCTGGTCCATCGAGATCGTCCCCACCTTGTTGACGTGCGGCTCGCCGGAGCCCTTCTTGATCCCGATCGCCTCCTTGATCAGGACCGCGGCGGGCGGCGTCTTGGTGATGAAGTCGAAGGAGCGGTCCTCGTAGACCGTGATCTCGACCGGGATGATCGTCCCGCCTTCGGACTGGGTCTGGGCGTTGAACGCCTTGCAGAACTCCATGATGTTGACGCCGTGCTGGCCCAGCGCGGGACCGACCGGCGGCGCCGGGTTGGCCGAGCCAGCCGATATCTGCAGCTTGATCTGGGTGAGAACCTTTTTCGCCATCGGGATCGGGGAGGGTAGCTAGATCTTCTTGACTTGGTCGTAGCTGACTTCGACCGGGGTCTCGCGACCGAAGATCGAGACCAGCACCTTGAGTTTGGCGGCGTCCTCGTTGATCTCGGCGATCTCGCCGGAGAAGTCTGAGAGCGGGCCGGAGACGACCTTGACCGATTCGCCGACCGAGAACTGAGCCTGCGTGCGGGGTCGCTCGGCGGTCTCGCGGTGCAGCAGCCGGTCGACCTCGGCTTTGGAGAGCGGCACCGGCTTGCTGGCCGGGCCGACGAAGCTGGTCACGCCGGGGGTGTTCTTGACCACGCCCCAGGCGTCGTCGGTCATCTCCATGTTGACCAGGACGTAGCCGGGCATCGTCTCGCGCGCCTTCGGTTCCTTCTGGCCTTCTTTGTTGACCTCCATCACATCTTCGGTCGGGATGACGATCTGGCGGATGTACTTGCCCATGTCCATCGTCTGGACGCGGTGCTCGAGGTTCGCCTTGGTCTTTTTCTCGTGCTTGGAGTAGGTGTTGATCACGTACCAGCGATACATCGTCGGGAGGGCCTTTTCTTCGGGATCCGGTTAGAGGATCTGCTTGATCAGTTCGTTGAAGACGAAGTCGAGCAGGCCGAGGTAGGTGGCGGCGACGGCGACGAAGACGATCGTCACCGCGGTGGCCTGGACCAGGGTGTCGCGGTCTGGCCACTGCACCTTCTTCAACTCCGCCCAGCAGGAGGCGATGAAGCCGATCGCGCCGCCGCGCGTGCGTTCGGCGGCGGCCTGCTTCTGCTTGCGGTCGAGCTGCTCGCGCTCGTGGCGCTTCTGTTCGTCGCGCTTGCGCTTCTCCTTCTCCTTCAGCGCCTTCGCCTCGGCGCGGCGCTCGGAGCGCGAGGGCTTCGGCGCGTCGGGGGTCTCCAGCCGCGCCTCCGGGGCGCCGACCGCGATCCCGGCCTCGACCGCCTCGATCTCGGCGACGTCGCCGGAGACCGGGACCTGGGTGCTGTGCTGAGCGCGTGACTCGGCGTCGCGCTCGGCGGCAACCTTGCCGTCGCCGGAGCGCTGGCGCTCCTGCTCTTCGCGGGCGCGGCGCTCGGCCTTGCGCTGTGCGCGGCTCTTGGCCATCGCCTCTAGCGCGTCTCCTTATGCGCGGTGTGCTTGCCGCACCAGCGGCAGTATTTGCGCATCTCGATCCGATCCGGAGTGTTCCGGCGGGACTTGTTCGTCTGGTAGTTGCGCCGCTTGCAGTCTTCGCAAGCCAGCGTCACCGCGATGCGGACATCTCCGCGTGCCATCTAGATCCCTCGATTGCGTAGGCGCCTTACAAGAGAAAACCTCGGGCCGAGGCGCGAGGCTGAGCCGAAGAATAGCGCTCCGAGGGCCGCGACGGCACGTCCTCAGCCGGCACCGGCGGCGGCCGCGCGGCGCGCCTCCTCGAGGCCGAGATAGGGGGTGAGGACGAACTGCACGGCCTCGGGGACGAGCGCCCGCAGCTCGGCGGCGCGGCCCTGGTCGACGCGCTGGGCGATCAGCATGATCAGGCCACCGGCGAGCGAGCGCTCGAGGATCTCGGGCAGCTGCTCGTTCTCCGCTCGCAGCTCGCGGCCCGGGGCCAGGAGACCGGCGCAGTAGTCGACGAGGCGGTTGTAGCGGGCGAAGCCGTCACGGCCGCGGGCGATCGCCTCGTTGGTGAGGACATTCGCCGTCCCTGGATCGTCGGCCGCGAACTCGAAGCCGGCGCGGATCGCGGCGGCGATCCGGACGGGCCAGTCCCCTGGGGCCCCGTATCCCTCCTCGACGACGACCTGCAGGCGCGCGAACGCGGCCTCGAAGGCATGCGAGAAGTCGTCCGGTTGCGGGCTGGGGAGCACCTGAACCTGCCTGGCCGGCGCAGCGCGCGGGGCAAGCTGACCGTTGCCCCCGCGGCACCGGTCCGGTGACTATAAACATGAATGTCTGTTTGCGCGGTCAGGCGGCGCGGCGCATCTCCTCGGCGGCGGCGGCCGGCCCTATATATGGAACGAGCATGGCGAAGAGCAGCTCGGGGAGCTGGGAGGGAAGCTGGGCGCCGCGTTCGGCGACGAGCTCGTCGAAGATCAGGGCGGAGACGGCGCCGGCGGCCATCGTCGAGATGTGCTCGGGCAACTCGGCCTCGGGGTGAAGACGGCGGCCGCCGTCGAGGTAGGCCGTGAAGCGGGTCAGGGCGTCGGTGTGCTTGCGGCGGGCTTCGGCACCGGCGCCGGCGACCTCGACCACGGCGGCGCGCGCCATCTCAGGCTCCTCGGCGAAGAAGTCGAGCAGGGTCGCGAGGCCCTTGCGGACGCGGTCCACCCACGACCGCCCAGCGTCGCACTCGCCGACGATCCGGGTGAAGACGCGGTCGATCAAAACGTCATAGGCGGCGAGGAAACACTCGTGCTTGTCCTCGAAGTTGCGATAGAAGGTCGTCCGCGTCGTGCCCGCCTCCTCGATCACGTCGGCGACCGAGGTCGCCTCGTAGCCCTGACGGCCGACGACCCGCACCATCGCGGTGAGGATCTGCTCGCGCTTGCTCTCTATCTCCACTGCCATCTCGGAAGACTGGAAACGTGAATGTCTTCCCATGATAGCGCTCGGTGTACGACGAGGTTTATTTCTTGGCGGGAGCCGCACTCTTCCCCACCTCCCTGGCGGCCGCCTCGGGGCCGAGATAGGGCAGGCAGGTGGCGAAGAGGACCTCTGGCAGCAGCTCGGGGAGGCGCTCGGTGCGCCCCCCCTCGATCTCATCGGCGACAAGGCCGATGACGCCACCGATCGCCATCCGCGAGGTGTTGGCGGGCAGGGCCCGGCCGTTCGGGGCGTAGTCGCGGCCCTCGTCGAAGAACGGCGTCATCCGCTGCAGGGCGGCGCGGTAGCGGCGCTGGGCGGCTGGCCCAGCCGAGCCGACGTCGACGAGGGCGAGGCGGGCGAGCCGCGGCTCGGCGGCGAGCGAGGCGAGCAGCGCTTCCAGCCCGGCGCGGACCCGTGCCGGCCACCCCTGCTCGGCTTCGAAGGCGGTGGCGATACGGCGCGTGAGGACGTCGACCGCGGCCTCGTAGGCGGCGAGGAAACAGGCTTCCTTGTCCTCGAACATCTCGTAGAAGGTGGTGCGGGAGATGCCCGCCTCCCTGGTCAGGTCGGCGACCGTGGTCGCGGCGTAGCCCTTCTCGGCGACGACCTCGATCGCGGCGGAGAGCAGCCGCTCGCGCTGCGAGCGGGCGATCACCTCGGGCGGCAATCGGTGCCGGCCGCGTGGCGGCCGCCAGTGCTCTCGCCTCTTCCCCCCCGCCGGCCGCGCCAACTCAGCTGTCCGCCGCGGCTCGCTCACGTTCCGCCTCGCGGGCCTGGCGCAGCGCCTCCTCCTGGCCGAGATACGGCACGGTCGTGATGTAGACGACGTCGGGCAGCAGCTCGACCAGGCGCTCCGTGTTGCCGGCGAGGATCTGGCCGACGATCAGCGACTCGGCGGCGGCGAGCGCGGCGCGGGCGGCGCTGGAGGGGATCGCCTCTTCCTCCATCGGATCGTCGCGACCGCGTTCGAGCAGCGACTGCAGGACCCGCTTGCCCGAGGCGTAGAGCTCGTAGGAGCGTCCGCCGGCGGACGGCGCCTCGATCATCGCCATGCGGGCGAAGGTCGGGCGGCTGGCAAGCAGCTCGAGGAAGGCGCGGGCCGCGTCGCGGACCATCTTCGCCCACGGCTTGTCGGGCGAGTAGACGGCGACTATGCCCCCCATCGCGTCGGCGAGCGAGAGCTCCATCGCGGCGTGGAAGCAGTCGTCTTTGTCCTTGAAGAGCTCGTAGAAGGTGGCGCGGGAGACGCCGGCGGCGGCGCAGATGTCGGCGATCGTGGTCGCGCCGTGGCCCTTCTCGGCCGTCGTCTCGGCGATCGCGACGAGCAGCCGTTCGCGCTGGGAATGCGGGTCGAGCGGCTCGATCAGGTCATCTCGCCCGGCCGGCAGGTGCTCGTCCTCGAGCAGGACGTCGAGGTCTTTGGGGCCGGTCGGAGCGGGTGAGGAGCGTGGCATACGGGCCATCCCAGGTAGACAACGGTGTTTCGCGTAAACGCGATTGTACACCTGGAGAGAGACCCCGGTAGATGGCGGCGTACCGAACTAGGAGGCCAGCAGGTTAGGCAACTCACTCGCTGAAGCGAGCGGAGTCGTGTCACCGAGATCAGCGCGTCGGAGTTGGCGAGGCGGGCGAACTCACCGATACGCCACCAAGAAGAACGGCGCTTCCACCTTCACTCCCCCGTTCCAGGTCTGCACCTCGACCTGGGGCGAGGGACAGGACGCCGCGCCGCCGATGCGGGCGAAGGCGTCGGTGGTGCCGATGCCGTTGTACTGGGGGGTCACCTGGGCGCCCCTGGGCGTGAAGGAGACGGTCACGCAGTAGACCCCCGCTTCGGTCTCTTTGACTTCGGCGACGCCCTTGGAGGAGGGGCCGTCGAGTTTGCCGGCGGCGCTGACCTTGGCGAAGGCGGCGGGGTCGGCGGCTTCGGCGAAGGAGGCGGTGTCGGCCCTGGCGGCGGAGGGGACCTGGCCCAGGGTGGACTCCGCGACCTTCTGGCCGGTGGCGGAGTCATCGGCGAGCTTTTCGGTGATCACCGATCCGTTGGCGAGCTTGGGCGTGGTGACCGAGGAGTCGGCGAGCTTTGAGGAGGAGACCGCGCCCGCGGCGACCTTGCCCTCGAGCACGGCTTCGGCCTTGATCTTGGGCGAGGTGACGGCGCTCTTCCTGAGCTTGGCGGCGGTGACCGCTCCCGGGCGCAGCTGGCGTTCGCCGACGGACTTCGGCGCCAGCTGGGAGGCGGCGTAGGCGCCGGAGGCGGTGAGGGCCACCGCGAGCGCCAGGGTCGAGGCGAGGTTGGCGTAGCTGAGGTGGCGGCGGAGCCCTCTCATCCGGCCACCTTGCAGCTTCTGCTCAGAGTGGTTCCCAGCGAGAGCCCGCCGGCGAACTGGAAGCTGGTGCGGGTGAGGGGGAAGGAGGCCCCGGAGAAGCCGCTCGGAGCCGGGCAGCCGGCGCTCAGGTAGCTGTGGGTGGCGCCGTGGGAGCGGTAGGTGCGCCCCAGTGTCATCGAGACCTTGGTGATGTTGCCCCATTCGCCGGCGATCTGGGGCAGGTTGGCCTCCAGCAGCAGGCCGTAGGTGCCCTTCGTGTGGGTGACCCGGAAGGGCAGGGTGTAGGAGATCGAGGCGGGCTGGGTGCCGTAGACGTGGGCGAAGATCGCCGGTTTGCCCCGCAGGCGGCCGTTGAAAGCGAGCATCTTGCCCCTGGAGGGGAAGGGGGATTGTTCGGGCAGCTTGACGTTGGCGGCGAACTCGCCGGTGCCGACAAGCGAGTCCCCGCAGGCTTCCAGGGCCTCCTGGTTCGATGAGGGCTGGATGTGACCGACGCGGCAGACCGGCAGGCCCGCCAGGTCCAGGTGCCCGTGGGAGTTGATCGCGAAAGAGAGCTTGCGCAGCTGCGGCAGGGGGCCCCTGCCGGTCGAGGAGATCCTGCCCTCCAAGGTGACCGAGACCGGGGCCATGCCCTTGCGCGGCAGCGCCTTGGGGGCGAGGCGTCCGGAGACCGCGACCTGGGCCGGGCCCTTGACGACGGTCTCGGCGGAGGTGAGGGCAGGCGAGAGGGCGAGCAACAGCCCTGCCGTGGCCAGGGTGGCCACGGCAGGGCGCCAGGGGGAGGTGGGGGCGCTCATCAGCGGTGGCGCTTGGCCTTCTTGGCCTTCTTGCAGGAGTTCTTCAAAACGGGGTGCAGGGTCGCCCGCTTGCCGTTTTGGGCGATGAACTTGGCCGTCGCCCGGTTGGCCTTGGCGCAGAGGTTGGTGCTGTTGACGATCAGGCCCTTGGCGCCGCCGGGGAAGGAGGCGAGGACTTCCGTTATCGGCGCGTCGGGGACCGAGTCGAAGGTTGCCCGTATCCCGCCGTTGACGGAGTCGATGCGGCCCACGGCGCTGACCTCGATCGGGAAGGAGGCGGGCCCGTGCAGGGCGGCGACCATGTCGGGCAGGGGATGGTCGGAGGAGCGCAGGTAAAGCGGCCCTTCGAGCGGGAAGTCAAACAGCGGGCTCTTGACCTTGGCGGTGCCGTAGACCGAGGCCGGCGGGCACTGGTCGGCTCTGAACTGCACCCGGGTGCAGACCGTGCCGATGTGGGCCTGGTCGAGGAACTCCGAGTGCGGCAGGGCGACCGAGAAGGCGCCGACGTTGGCGTCGCCTGTCCTGGGGGCGAAGGTCGTGGTCAGGGCGGGATGGGAGCCGCGATGGGTGCCGCCGCGCAGGCGGAAGCCGAGCTTGGGCTTGAAGGGGAGCTTGGCGCAGTCGGCGGCGGCGAAGGGGTCGGTGGAGCTGGCCACCTTGCCGCCTGAGGAGGTGAGCTCCGCCCTGGTCTCCTTGCGCGCGCAGCTGGTCGGGTTGAGGGAGAAGCCGGGTCGGTCGAGCTGCACGTTGATCGTGCGGTAGAGGATCGGGATGCCTTCGATCAGCTGCGGCAGGGGGTCGGCCTTGGCCGTGGCCTGGGCGGTTTCGGGGTCGACGTAGACGGCCGAGCGCACGACTTCGTCGCCGAAGTCGAAGGGCCCGGCCTGCTTTGGGACGACGGCGACGATCGAGAAGGGTGCGTCTTTATAGGGGCCACCGAGGTAGACGGCGGTCGGGCGCTTGCCGGCCTGGGGAACCCAGAGTGGAGTCGGGCCGGCGCCGACCGCGGCGACGACCTTGCCGATCCGCGAGGCCCGCGGGCAGTGCCCGCTGTCGGCGTCCGCGCCTTCGCAGCGGGCAGTCCCGACGAAGGAGGCGGCGAGGCCGCGGGGCAGGGTAAGGGCGAGGCCGGCGAGGTTCTCTTCGGAGTCTTCGCGGGTCAGCGTGAAGGAGAAGGGGCTGAAGGCGCCACCCTGGGCGTCGGTGGAGCCAGCCTGGAGCTTGGGAGAGAAGCCGCCGGTGTCACAGCCTTCGGAGATCGTCATCGAGGCGAAGCCGACCTTCGACGGGCCGCCGGACCAGGGGGTGAATTCGTAGTGGGTCTGGAAAGTGCCGCAGCGCCCCGGGGTGACGAGGGGCGCCCGGAAGCCGGACTTCAGCACGATCTTCGCTTCGCGCAGGGGCGCCTGGGGGATGTCGGTGGTGATCGAGGCGACCTCCCCCGTCTGCTTGTCGACTTCGAGCTCGCCGGGGAGCTTGACGTGCAGGCCGAGGTCATCGGCGGTGACCCAGACGCGGAAGGGATGGCCGGGTTCTGGTTCTCTGAGGTAGACGGCGCCTCTGAGGTTGCGTTCGAGCACCGGGATGTCGAATTCGGTGCTCGCCATCTTGGCCGCGTCGGGGCAGTGGGAGGGTTCACGGGTGTGGAAGCCGACCTGAGACGGGCTGCAGGTTTCGAGGCCGTCCGAAGCGTCGGTGTTGATCGCCAGCCCCGGCGGCAGGTCGACCCGCAGGTCCCGCATCTGGGAGGGTTCGAGCACCTCGACGCCCTTGGCCGCCGGCAAGCGCAGGGTGATCGCGGCGCCGGTAGGCGAGCTCGTGCGATGGGAGGTCGGCTCGAGCGCCAGGCCTGGGCCGAAGGGCAGGGCGTTGCAGCCACCGATTTCCGGGAAGGGGGTGGACGCGGTGTCGAAGCGTTCGGGTTCCATCCAGCTCGAAGCGCTGACGCGCAGCTCAAGCGGCACCCCGCAGCGAGTCGGGTTGGTGAGGAAGGCCAGCTCGCGCGAGCCGGGCGGGCGCGAACCCGATTCAGTGCAGCCTCCGAATGCCTCGACGGGCGTGCAGCGTTCGGTGTCGTGCACCGGGCTGGCGGGCACTCCCCACAGCGTCGAGTCGAGCTCGACCAGGCTGGCTGTCGCGGGGGCGCCCGCGACTTCGGCGACCAGGCCGTAGTCGGACTCGGAGCGCACCCGGAAGTCGATGAAGGTCGGATAGACGCCGGCGATCGTTCCGAACCGGGCGACGATGTCGCCGCCGGGCGGCTGCATCATGTAGAGGGGCTCGACGAACTGCTGTTTGAGCTGGTAGGCGGTGATCGTGGACAGCCCGACCTGCGAGCCGTTGGGGCAGCCGCCTCCGGGGACGGTGTAGGTGAAAAGTTCTTCCACCGTGCACTGCTGCGGCGTGCCCAGCACGTTGGGGTCGCCGATCAGCCCGGGAGGGGTTTCGATCCGGATGTCGCGGGTGGGGGCGTAAGAATTGTGCAGCCCGAAGACGTTGGTCGGGGTGGCGGGGTTCTGCCTGACGGCCACTTCGAGGGTGAGATCGGGGTGCGCGCCCGCCTGGGTCGTCGAGATCGAGGCGCCGACCGACTCGATCGCGAAACAGGCCGGGCGCGGTTCGGCTTCGCAGTTTTCGGCCGCGGCTCCCGCGCCGGCGGGGAGCGCGAGCAGCAACGCCGCCAGGGCAACCAGCGGGGCAAGGCTGAGGCGGCGGGTCATCGACGGCCTCCTTTCGGGTTGGAGTTGGCTCGGTTGTGGCGCTTACGGTGCTTATGGACGTGCTTGCGCACGCAGCGACCCTTGACCCGGTGCTTGCCCTTCGCGCAACGCGATGGCTCCCGGGCCGCTTCGTTGCCGTTTCCGGACCCGGTGGTGGCGGGCGTCGACAGCGTCGGCGGCGCGTCGCCGGCGCCCTGACAGGCATCGCCCTCGCAGGGCGCTTCGACCGGCGGCTCGGGTATGCCGCCGCCTTCGCGGGCGTCGTAGATCGAGACGCTGCCGGGGACGTCGGCCCCCACCAGACGCTCGAGGGTGCGGAAGAAGATGTCATGCCCGTCGGCGCTGGCGCTGAAGAGGACGCTGTCGCGTTCGCCCTGGCCGGAGGAGATCAGCGCCAGGCAGCCGCCCTGGCGCTGGCAGGTCGGAGCGCCTTCGAAGCGTCCCCAGGTGCTGCCCCTGGCGCGCCACTCATAGACGTCGGCGGCGGCGTTGGCGTCCTCCGGGAGAAGGCGGTCGGCGGTGGTGAAAACAACTGTGGATCCGTCGTCGCTGAGGTTGGGGAGCAGGACGTGCGCGATCAGCACCCCGGTCCGCAGATCCTGGAGCAACGGGTCTTCCGAGGGAGGGCTCCCACTCGGGTCGCAGGAGGGGCAGGTGAGCTCTTCGCCCGGCGGTGCGGCCGAGTCGTAGCGGTAGATCTCTGCAACCCCTTCGTTCTGGTAGGGCGTCAGCCGCGCGTGCGACATGAAGACGAGGGCGCTTCCGTCCGGGGTGGAGCGAGTGGGCAAGAGCCCCTGCCCCCCGTTGATGCTGGGATTGACCGCTTCGACCCAGGCGGCGAGGTTCATCCCTTCGATGCCACCGAAAGCGGCGCTTTTGAGGTCGGCGGAGTCCAGGCGAGCGACGAAATGGGTTGTGCTTGAAGCGAAGTCGAAGCGGTAAAGGTTGCGCGCGCCGAGCTGGGCGACTTCCCCGTTGCCGTTTTCCTCGCCGCCGGTGAGCACCTTGGTGGAGGAGAAGAAGACCTCCAACCCGTCGCCCGAGACGTCTATGAAGGTCGAGTCGGGGGCGATTTCGGTCGCCGTTTCGCCCTCAGCGTCGAAGCGGAAGAGGCGCGCGGGAGAGGCGCGACCGCCGAGGACGTAAAAGACGTAGCGACCGTCTTCGGAGATGCCTGCGTAGGTCGCCTTCGCGGCCGCGTCCGCGCTCGCGATTGGAGCGGTTTCAGCCGGCGCCGGCGAGGTCGTCGTCGGCCCGCTTGCCTTGGCGACGGTTGCTTCGGCGTTCGAGCCGCTGACGACGCACTGGATCGTGCCGGGGACGTCGGCGGCCTGGACTTCGTAGGTTTCGGAGGTGGCGCCCAGGATCGCCGCTCCGTTCACGTACCACTGGTAGGAGATGGAGGTCGCGCCGTTCCAGCTTCCGGCGGCACAGGTCTCGACCGTTCCCGCGCCGGGGCCCGCCGGACTGGGGGCGGCGATCTCGGCCGGCGGTTGTGGCGATTGCGCCGGCGAGAGAGGAGCGATCTCAACCGGGGCAGAGACAGCGACCGTGCCGGGACCGGCTTGGTGCGCCTTGACGAAGCACTGGAGGGCCGTGCCTTCGTCCGCGGGTACCGTCGTGTAGTCGGTGCTGCTGGTCACGTCCCCGCCGCTGGCGCCGGCGATGGGGGCGCCGTTGCGCAGCCACTGGAAGTGCCGCTCGGATTCGACGCCGGGAAGCGATCCGGCCGCGCAGGCGACCGTGTCGCCCACCGTCGCGGTGCGCGGGCTGATCGCCTCGGTGCCGGCATCGCCGCCGCGCACGTAGAGGCTTGCCCCCACCCTGAAGGCGACCGTCGCGCCGTCGGCGCTTGCGCCGAGGAATTCGGCGGGGTCCTTGGCCCCCAGCGCGGCTTCGAACTGGGCTCGCTCGGCCGCCGAGGAGCCGCTCGGCGGCTGGGAGAGGACGGTGGCGTCCAAGCTACCCGCCGGGCGGTCGTAAATGGCCTGGGCGCCGGCGGGCGGCGCGGCGCCCTCGAGATGGGCCTTGGAGGTGAAGATCACGTGTGCGCCACCACGACTGATGAAACGCCCGGCGGCGGAGGGATCGGTGCCGAGCGAGCCGCAGCCGAGCAGCTCGAAATCGAGATGAGCGGGCAGCGGGGGCGCCAGGCACTGAGGGTTCGCAGTGCCGTCAGGAACGCGCAGGTAGGTGCCAGGTGGAAGTTCGGCGCTCGCTTCTTCGGGGTGGATGCCCCACACGGAGTAAAGCTGGTCGGCGGAGAGCCCCTGGACCGTCGGCGTCGAGGAGACGCCGGGGACGGCTTCTTTGAAGGTGGGGCCGACGAGCCGGGTCTGCCAGCCCGTGGCGGGATGATCACCGGAGGCTCGCGCGGCGCGGTAGCCGTCGAAGACGCCGTTGCCTTCGAAGCCCGGCAGCGTGCCGCCCGTGTAGTAGGAGAGGGCGTCCCCGGCCCCGGGGCCACGCGGCGGTGTCAGCCAGTTGTCGAAGGCGACCGGTGAGGACTGGGTGCTGACGAAGAACGCGAGCCCGTTCGCCTGGGCCGGCGTCACCAGCTCGTAGGCGCGGCAGTCGGGCAGCGAGGAGGAGAAGCCCGTCCTGTATTCCGCGTTGGGGCAGCTTTCGGCCGGCCGCCGTGCCAGCGTCGTGAATTCGCGCTCGGGCCCCTGGGCCGCCCCGACTTCGTTTTCGACCAGAACGCGGAAGCGATACCCGGTCCCTTCGGCGAGGCCGCTGATCAACGCCTTGACCTCGGTCGGGCCGGCATCGGCGGCAAGCTCCTGAGGAGCGGTGACGAATTCGTATTCCTCTCCGGCGAGGCCGTACTGGAAGCGGTAGGTGGTGGCCAGGCCCGAAGGGTCGATCTTTGCTCGCAGGGTGGCTTCGGTGTAGGCGACGGGAAGCGCGCCGCGGGCCTCGATCCGCGAGGCGCCGAACAGCACCGCCTCGCCTGCCACTTCGCCGAATGGGTTTGCCGCCACCACGCGGAAGCGGTAGCTGACTTCGGGATCGGGCAAGGTCACGTCGGCGTGCACCGCCACCGCTTTGGTCCCCTTGCCGAGGGCGGTCGCTTCGGGTTCGCACTGGGCTTCTTCGGCGCCTTCGAAGGGCGGTTTGGCTTCTCCTTCGTTCTGCGCGTAGAGCGCCGCTTCGATGTACTGGAAGCGGCAGGATTCGACTTCGAACCCGTTGGGGTTGACGCTGCCGTTGAGGGTCGCGGCGCCCCCGCCCAAGCCACTGGCGGCGCCGGTGATCACACCCGGCGCTTCCCCGTAGCTCAGCGGCCCGAAGGCGCTCACGTCGAAGGGCGGGTGAGCCGGGTTGGTGTCGTCGAAGGCGACGTAGACAGTGCCGTTCGCGGGGTCGTATTCGGCGC
>Ga0070693_100000637_pt1 | contig 15461 bp, 17 predicted proteins | sample KBSK1103metaG_FD_65472 | JGI IMG/M metagenome (GOLD analysis project Ga0070693, IMG submission 65472) | Corn, switchgrass and miscanthus rhizosphere microbial communities from Kellogg Biological Station, Michigan, USA - KBS K1-10-3 metaG | ecosystem: Host-associated > Plants > Roots >...
AGCACGACCGAGACCGCGGCCGCGCCGGTGTCGTTGCCGGACTCGATCTGCTGGCGGATGTAGACCGAGGAGACCATCGTGTCCGGCAGGCCGCCGGCGAAGAGCAGGACCGAGCCGAACTCGCCGAGGGCGCGGGCGAAGGCGAGCGCGATCCCGGCGCCGAGGCCGGGCAGCAGGTTGGGGAAGATGATGCGGCGGAAGACGGTGAAGCCGCCGGCGCCAAGCGAGGCGGCGGCCTCCTCCATCTCCCGGTCCATCTCCATCAGCAGCGGCTGCACCGCGCGGACCACGAAAGGCAGGGTGACGAAGCAGAGCGCGACGACGACCGCGGCCTGGGTCGCGGCGATGTCGACTCCGACCGGGCTGCGAGCTCCCCAGAGCTCGAGCAGGATCAGGCTGGCGACGATCGTCGGCAGCGCGAAGGGCAGGTCGATGACGGCGTTGACGGCGGCCTTGCCCGGGAAGTCGTCGCGGACGAGCAGCCAGGCGAGGATCGTGCCGAAGACGGCGTTGATCGAGACGACGATCAAGGAGGCGATCAGGGTCAGCTCGAGCGAGCGAAGGGCCTGGGTCGATGTGACCTGGTCCCAGAAGGTGCCGAGACCGTCGCCCAGCGACTGGTTCGTCAGCGCGGCAAGTGGGAGCAGGACGAGGACGCTGAGGTAGAGCACGACCAGGCCCCGGCCGAGGCCCGCGCCGAGCCCGGGCAGGCGGAGACCCACCCGGACCGGTGCTGGAACCGTTGCGCTTGCCGGGTGCGCGGGCATCAGCCTGAGGTCGAGACCCCGAGCTCGGTCTCGATCTTGGCGACCGAGCCGGTTTCATCGTCGAAGAATTCGTCGTTGACCTGCTTCCAGCCTCCGAACTGGCTGATCTTGAACAGTCCCTTCGGAGTCGGGAACCGCTTCGGATCGACCAGCTTCGGGTTGACCGGCCGGTAGCCGTTCTCCGCCCAGATCTCCTGCCCTTCGTCGGACCAGAGGAACGCGAGGAAGTCTTCGGCCGCGGGCTCCGACGCGCCGGTCGTCACCGCGATCGGGGTTTCGATCAGGATCGTCGAGGGAGGCACGACGTATTCGAGGTCTTCGCCCTCTTCTTCGGCCTTGATCGCCTCGTTCTCGTAGCCGAGCAGGACGTCGCCCTGGCCCTGCGTGAAGGCGGCGAGCGCGTCGCGGGCGCTGCCCGGCTGGGCGACCGTCTTTTCGAGCAGGGCCTTGACGCCGTCGAGCGCCTCCTCGGGCGACTTGCCTTCGTTGATCAACGTCCCGTAGACGGCCATGATGTTCCAGCGCGCGGCGCCGGAGCTGAAGGGGTTGGGCGTGACCACCTCGACGTCCTTCTCGAGCACGTCGTTCAGGGTCTGGATGCCCTCCGGGTTGCCCTTGCGAACGCTGATCACGACGACCGAGTCCTGGGCGATCCCACCATGGGGCTGCTTGTCCCAGTCCTCGGCGACGATGCCGCCTTCCTCGACCAGCCTTTCCATGTCGCCGGCCTGTGCGAAGTGCACGACCGAGGCGGGCTGGCCGGCGGCGACGGCGCGGCTCTGGTCGCCGGAGGCGCCGAAGGAGTTGCTGAAGCTGACTCCCTCGCCCGCGGAGGTCTTCTGGAAAGCCGGCTCGAGGTCCTCCTGGTACACGGATTCCGGCGTCGAGTAGCCGACCACGTCGAGCTTGGCGTCGTCGGAGGCGCTGGCCCCGTCGCCCCCACCTCCGCATCCGGCCCCGGCCAGAGCCACGATGAGCGCCAGCGGCGCCAGGAGGAGAGCGAGCTTGCCCTGGCGGGAATCGAGTGCCTCGAGAGCCTTGCGCATGTGTCGGAATCCTTCCTTTGTTGACTGACTTAGAGGAGAAGCGGCCGGCACTCTAGCACAATGTCGATTCATAAAGTCATAAACCCTCCCAAAGAAATGCCTGACCAGTCGAGGCTGACAACGGTTCCCGTCCTGGCCAGGCCGCGCCAACATACCGTAAGGACGGGCTATGTACTGGTTTACGGGAAGAGGCAAGGGGACCGCGTGTTTATGCTCGAACACCCAGGTTGGCCATGGCCAACCCGAGAGCAGACAGCGACGCCAGCCGGGCGCTGGCGCTGGGCGCGTTGCTGCGCAAGCTGCGCCGAGAACGCGGCCTGACCCTCGAACAGCTCGCCCAGCGCATCCCGATGTCAGCCTCAAACCTCTCCCGCGTCGAGCTCGGCAGTCAGGGCCCGCCCGCCGAGGAGGTAATCGAGCGAATCGCCAAGGCGCTCGACGCCGACGTCGCCGAGCTGCTCCACGCGGCGGGACGCGCCAGCGGCAGCGGCTCCTTCGAGCGAGCGGTGCTCGAGCGGCTCGAAGAGATCGGCCGCGACGTGCGCGAGGTCAAAGAGGCGATCGTCTCGCGCCGGGAGGACGAGCGGGACGGCTCTTAGGGCGAGGTCGCCCGGCGGGGCGCAGCCAATCAGTGCGGGCTGGCGACGCCTCCGCCGGGGCCGACCGGCGGCGGCGCGGGCGCCGGTGCCGGCGCGGGTTCAGGAGCGGGTTCGGGCTCCGGCGCCGGGGTGGGCTCGGGCTCGGGCGCCTTGGCGTCGTCCTTGTTGCCCTTCTTCGCCTCTTCTTCGGGCGCTTCTTCGTATTCGTATTCGGATTCGTATTCGCTCGAGGATCCGGCCGAGGCGTGATCGCTGTCGAGGCCGGAGAGCTCGGGCAGGCTCGAGGGTTCCTCGAATTCAGGGCAGTCGCCGCTCGTCGCGGCTTCCATGAAGGAGCGCCAGATCGGCCCGGCCGTCGGCCCGCCGAAGCCGGTCGCTTCGCGCGACTGGGGGTGGCCGACCCAGACCGCGGTCGAGTAGAGCGGCGTGTAGCCGACGAACCAGGCGTCGGAGAGATCCTCGGAGGTGCCGGTCTTGCCGGCCTCCGCGTTGCAGCCCATGTAGGTGTAGCCGGCGCCGGTGCCTTCGGTGATCACGGTCTCGAGGATCTTGGTCACGTCGTAGGCCTGCCCCTCGGTCAACACCCGTTCTCCTTCGTCGGTGCTGGTCTCGTCGACCTTGCCGTCGGGGAACTCGACGCGGCTGATCGCGGTCGGGTCGTGGTGGATGCCGCCGCTGGCGAGGGTCGCGTAGCCGTCGGCCTGTTCTAGCGGCGTCACCCCTTCGGCGAGACCGCCGATCGCCTCCGCCGGCACCGATTCGAGGTTGGCTTCGATCCCCATTTCGTGCGCGGTCTGGGTCACGTTCTCGGGGCCGACGTCGAGGTCGAGCTGGGCGAAGATGACGTTGACCGAGTCGGTCGTCGCCGCCGCCAGGGACATCGTGCCACCGCCGGGCTCGGCGTTGTTGACGACCCAGGGCGGCCCCCCACCCGGGATCTCCAGCGTCTTCGGCGAGGTGCCGTCGTAATAGGTGCTGTAGGGGTCGATCCCCTGCTTGATCGCCGTCGTCAGCACGTAGGTCTTGAACGAGGAGCCGGGCTGGCGGTGCGCCTGCCAGGCGTAGTTGAATTCGCTTTCGGTGTCGTAGCCTTCGGTCGAGGCGAGGGCGACGATCTCGCCGTTGGCGGGGTCGATCGAGGCCAGCGCCGCCGCCGGCCCGCCTTCGGAGTAGCAGACACCGCACGAATCGACCGCTTCCTGCGCCCGTTCCTGCAGCTCCGGGTCGATTGTCGTGTAGGCCTTGAGCCCGCCGTTGCGGACGGTGTTGATGCCGTATTTGTCGATCAGCTCCTGCTGGACGAGGTCGAAGAGGAAGGGGTCGCGGATCACCCGGTACTTGTGGCCCGGGCTGAGCTGGAGGCCGTCCTTCAGGGTCTCCCGGTATTCGGCCCCGTCGATGTAGCCCTGCTCGTGCAGCGCGGCGAGCACCTCGTTGCGTCGCTGCCGGGCGGCATGGGGGTCGAGGAAGGGGTTGTATTCGGACGGTGCCTGCGGCAGGCCGGCGATCAGCGCCGATTCGTTCAGCCCCAGGTCCTTCGCCGGCTTGCCGTAGTAGGTCTGCGCAGCCGCCTCGACTCCGACCGCGGTCTCACCTTCGACCGTGCCGTAGGGGGCGGTGTTGAGGTAGGCGGTCAGGATCCATTGCTTGGAGTGCGCTTCCTCCTCTTCTTCGGCGAGGTGCGCTTCCTTGAGCTTGCGCTTCAGCGTCTCTTCGGGGTTCTGGATGTAGAGGTTGCGGACCAGCTGCTGGGTGATCGTCGAGGCGCCCTGCACCGGCTTGCCACCGGCGAGGATGTCCTTCCAGATCGCCCGGGCGATGCCGGTGTAGTCGAGCGCGCCATGCTCGAAGAAGTTCTTGTCCTCGATCGCGATCGTCGCGTCGCGCAGGACCTGCGGCATCGCGCTTTCGCGCACCGGCTGGCGGATGTTTTCGGACTGGATGAAGCCGATCAGGCTGCCGTCGGCGGCGTAGATCGCCGAGGAGCGCCCCTTCTGCACCGGTTTGAGGCTGGAGAGCGGCGGCGCCGACTCGTAGACGTCGATCGCCCAGCTCGCGGCGACGCCGCCGGCGATCGCGACGGCGACGGCGAGGACCCCGAGGGGGACCAGCACCTTCTTCAACTTCGAGGTATGCGACGTGCGTCGTCGCCGTCGGGTCCGGCGCGCCATTCGAAGGCAAATTGTACGGAGGGCGCTAGGCTGGGCCCGCGATGACGAGGTTCCTGCACACGTGCTACCGGATCGGCGACATCGACCGCTCGGTCGCCTTCTACGAGAAGCTCGGCTTCGAGGAGAGCGGGCGGATGCCGATCGGGGACGAGGCGATCAACGTCTTCATGAACCTGCCCGGCGAGGACCCGATCCTCGAGCTCACCTACAACCACGGCGTCGGCTCCTACGACCTCGGCAGCGGCTACAACCACATTGCCCTGGCCGTCGAGGACCTCGACGCCACCCTCGAAGGCCTCGCGGCCGAGGGCATCGAGCCCGAAAAGCCCCCCTACCGCCCCGGCGGGCGCAGCGAGGGCCACCTGATCTGCTTCCTTCGCGATCCCGACGGCTACCGGATCGAGCTGATCGGGACGTAGTCGACGCCTGGATGGAGGATCGTGGCGGCAGAAGCGACCACGACCCTCCGAATCGGCTCCTATCCTAATTAATGCGGGCCGGGGCAGTGCGGGTGGTCGTTGTCGCTCTGGCAGGGATTGCTGTTGGGATGGAACTGACCCGAGTTGCCGGCCTCGTTCGGGCCGCCTACCGCGTACGCGGGTCCCACCGCCGTCAGAGCGATCGCGGCGGCCAGGGCGGCAACCTTGCGGACACGTTTCATCGTCAACCTCCTTCGATGGTGTTCGCTGCCGCTACCCGAACATTCGGCCATCTAACTTGCTTTCTAGGACAAAGCCGTTTAACGAGCGCTAGGTCTCGATGACCTGGAACTGGCCCATCAGGCCGTGATCCTCGTGGTCGAGCATGTGGCAGTGGATGAGGAACTTGCCGGTGTAGTCGACGAAATGGCCAGCGAGCAGGAGGCGTTCGTTGGGATAGACGAAAAACGTCTCCTTGAGGCAGTCTTCCCAGGGCGGCGGCGGCTTGCCGTCGCGCGAGAGCAGGTACCAGTCGGTCAGGTGCATGTGCATCATGTGGGCGACGCTGGTGCGGTTGACGATCTCCCAGGTCTCGACCGAGCCGAGCTTGGGCTTGGCGTCGGCGCGGGCGGGATTGAAGGTGCGGCCGTTGAGCAGCCAGACCGGCTTGAAGAGGCCGCCGATCGAGATCTCCCAGGTGCGGTCGGGATTCTTCGAAGCGCGCTTGACCCAGGCCGGCAGCGGCCGCAGCTCGCGCGGCACCCGCGTGCGGTCGGGGCGGCGCCCCGAATCGACCCGGAACTGCATCAGCGCGCCGACGTAGGGCCGCGCCCCGGCCGGGTGGCGCCTGCCGTGGCGCGGGCCGCTGCGCAGCTCGACCCTCTCCCCCGCCGCGCCCGCGAAGTCGACGACGACCTCGATCCGCTCGGCCGGCCCGATCGTCGCCTCCTCGCGCCGTACCGGTTTCGGCATCAGGCCGCTGTCGCTGCCGATCTGCGTCAGCGGCGCGCCGTTGGAGAGGAAGAGGTCGTAGGAGCGGAACTGGGAGACGTTGAGGATGCGCAGCCGGTAGCGCTGGGGGCAGACGCGGTGGAACGGCATGTGGACGCCGTTGACCAGGATCAGGTGGGCGGCGATGCCGTCGGCGGGAGGGCGGCGATCGGTGAAGGGATCGGTCAGCTGGTTGTGGCGGTCGAGCGTCCGGTCGCCGATCATCAGCGCCAGGTCGCGCTCGCCGCTGGGCAGCGGCAGGCCGGCGTCGAAGCCGTCGTCGACGATCCACATCCCGGCCAGGCCGTGCCAGACGTTGCGCGCCGTGTGGTCGAGGCGGTGGTCGTGGTACCACTGGAAGGCGGCCCGCTCGGGCCTGCCGTCCTCCATCAGGTCGTAGACGTAGGTGCGCCGGCCGCCGGGTCGGATCAGCACGTCGTTGCCCGACTCGCGCGCCGAGAGCCCCGCCGGAACGTCGCAGTAGAAGGAGACGGGATGAGCGTGCGTCAACCCGCCCGGCTGGCCGTCGAACTGGGTGCGGTTGTGGCCGCCGTGCAGGTGGACCGTCAACTCCCCCGCGGAGGCTGGCAGCCGGTGCAGGAAGGTGACCTCGGTGCGGTGGCCGGCCGGGCGCCTGACCGTCGGGCCGGGAAAGGTGCCGCCGTAGGTCCACATCCTCGTCTTCTCCCCGGGGACGACCTGGACCTCCGCCTCGCGGATCGGGATCGTCAGCCTGGCGCCGTCAAGTACCCGCGGGGTCGGCAGCGGCAAGCGGAACGGCGCCGGGGCGGGCGCGGACCGCGACGAGGTCGCCGACAGCAGAGCGCCCGGCCGCAGGCCGAACGGAAGGGCCGTGGCGAGCGCGCCACCGCCCAGGGCGCCGAGGAAGGCCCGGCGCCCCAGGCGCTGATCGGAATCTGTGCGCTTCCCAGCCGTTCGCTAGCTCGCTGGGAGAACGTTGATCGAACCGTGCATCCAGGGATGGACGGCGCACATGAAGTAGATCCGCGTGGCGCCGGCCGAGGTGTCGACGTCGACCTTCTCGGCGATCGTGGCTTTCGGCTTCTGGCCGGTGAACCAGGAGTCGCCCTTCTTGGTCACGCTGCCCATCGTCGACCAGCCTTCGGGACCGACGTCGACCGGGTTCACGGTCGGCGGCCCGTTGCCCTTGACCCCATGCCAGCCGGCGATCGCCTTGCAGATGTGGTGCGGCGTGAAGCAGAGCTGCCGCGCCTTCGGCGTTTTCGGCAGCGAGGACTTGGTCACCAGCGAGAAGGTGTGCGGGCCGACCTTGTGCGCGTCCGTCTCGTTGAGGATCGTCAGGTCTTCGCCGTCGACGATCGTCTTCGGAGCTTCGAAGCGCAGACCGCCCTTGGCACTGATCACAACGATGTTGGCGCTGCTTTCGTCGGCCGGCGCCAGGGCCGGGACCGCGGCGGCCGCGACCAGGGCGGTGGCCAGCGCGGCGACGGCGGCGCGTGTGGATCTAGAACGAAAAAGGCGCTGCTTCAACTTGCTTCCCCCTTTTTTTGACGAGAGGCCGTGGCCCAGACCCCGGCCGGTGTAACAGATAGGTATACACGCTTGCCGGACCGATCGAGACGGAAACGCCCACGGCGCTCGAGCGTCGCGACTCGTGGGCGCAATCGTGATTACATAAGGGAATGCCCAGCGAGAAGAGCGAAGTCGCCGACGGCACGCTTCTGGTCCGCTCCGAGAAGGACGGCGACACCGACGTGATCGCGCTCTGCGGAGAGCTCGATCTCGCCAACGCGAGCACCGCGGAGGCGGCCCTGCAGGGTTCCCTCGCCGCCGGTCGCGCGGTGATCGTCGACATGCGCGAGCTCGAGTTCATCGACTCTACCGGGATCGCGATGCTCGTCGCCAGCCTCAACGGGGACGAGGTCGAGTCGCGGATCAGCTTCATCCCCAGCTCCGCCCCAGCCGTCTCGCGCGTCCTCGAGCTGACCGGGCTGGCGGAGCGGATGCCGCTCGCCGACGCCTGAGGGTTCTTCGGAGCTAGGCCCGCAGCTTGTAGCCGCGCGCGAAGAGACGCAGGTTGACGCTGAAGAGAACCGCCGTCGCCCCGGCCAGCGCGAGCAGCGAGAGCGGGATGCTGACTTCGGTGAAGCCGACGAAGCCGTAGCGAACCAGGTTGATCATGTAGTAGAGCGGGTTGAAGCGAGTCAGCGTCTCGAAGGGCTGGGGCAGCAGCGCCGCCGAGTAGAAGACGCCGCCGAGGAAGATCAGCGGCTGCAGGACGAAGGTCTGGATGAAGGCGACGTCGTCGAACTGCTCGGCACGGACGCCGGTGAGGACGCCCAGCTGGGCGAAGAAGAAGCCGACCAGAAAGAGCGAGGGAACCAGCACGAGGACGTGGTCGACGGGCATGCCGACGAGGACCGTCGAGACGACGAAGGTCAGCGTCGCGACGGTCAGCCCCCGCACGAAGCCGCCGAGGGAGAAGGCGAGCAGCAGCTCCATCGGCGAGGCGGGCGAGGAGAGCTGGTCCTGGATCGCCCCCTGGAACTTCTGCTGCAGGATCGAGGCGGAGTTGTTGGCGAAGGCGTTGGTCGAGAAGGCCATCATGATCAGGCCGGGGATGACGAAGAGGATGTATTCGATCCCGTGCAGCTCCTTGATCCGCGAGCCGAGCGCGGCGCCGAAGACCATGATGTAGAGGAAGGTTTCGAGCAGCGGCGCGCCCAGCGTCTGCTTCTTGATCTTCATGAAGCGGTTGACCTCGCGCCGCCAGAGCGTCGCGAAGCGGATCTGGGCCGTCGTCACGAAGCGGTCACCTCGGCGTGGGAGCGCGAGAGCTCCTTGCGGCCGACGAGCGCCAGGTAGGCGTCCTCGAGGCTGGCGACGCCGTAGCGGGCCGCGAGCTCGGCGCTCGTCCCCTCGCCGACGATCTGTCCCTCGTTGATGAAGGCGATCCGGTCACAGAGCTGTTCGGCCTCCTCCAGGTAGTGGGTCGTGAGCAGGATCGTCGTCCCCTCCTGGTTGATCCGCTGCACGTAGTGCCAGAGCTCGAGCCGCAGCTCGACGTCGACCCCGGCCGTCGGCTCGTCGAGGATCAGCAGGCGCGGCCGGTGCATCATCGCCCGCGCCAGGATCAGGCGGCGCTTCATCCCGCCCGAGAGGGTGCGGGTGCGTTCGTCGCGCTTCTCGGTCAGCGAGAAGGTCTCGAGCAGCTCGTCGGTGCGCTCGCGCCGCGCCGCCTTCGCCATCCCAAAGTAGCCGGCGTGGTAGTCGAGGGTCTCGGCGACGGTCAGGAACCAGTCGAGGTTGGGCTCCTGCGGCGCCAGCCCCACCGCCTGCCGCGCGTCGCCGTAGTTGCCGGTGGCGTCGTGGCCGAAGACCTGGATCGCCCCCCCGGTCGGCTGCGCAAGCCCGGTCGTGCAGTGGATCAGCGTTGACTTGCCGGCGCCGTTGGGACCGAGCAGGCCGAACAGCTTTCCCGGGGCGATGTCCAGCGAGACGCCGCGCAGCGCCTCGACCCCGTTCGGGTAGCGCTTCTCGAGGCTCTCGATGTGCAGGGCCTGCTCTCTCACGGCGGCTAACCGTAGCTGGCGGCCTTGTTCAGCTGACCCTCGAGGATTCGCATGATCAGCCGGTAGAGCGGCGGGACGTAGCGCTCGACCAGGTGCAGAGCGTGGATGTCGGCGGACGTGAAGACCAGATAGCGATTCCTCTCGACTCCGGCGAGGATCTTCGCCGCGACGTGCTCGGGGCTGACGGCGTGACGCTCGAAGCGCTCGACCAGCCTGCGCATCGCCGGGCTCTCGCGATCGATCCCGACGATCTCGACCGTGCCGACCAGCGGCGTGCGCACCGCGCCCGGGCAGACCAGGCTGACGCCGATCCCGTGCCGGCGCAGGTCCGTGCGCAGCACCTCCGAGACCCCGCGCAGGCCGAACTTGGCGGCGCTGTAGGCGCCGTGCCAGGGCAGGCCGAAGAGTCCCGCCGCCGAGGAGACGTTGACGACGTGGCCGCCGCGGCCGGCCTCGATCATCGCCGGCACGAAGCACTCGAGCACCGAGACCGGCCCCATCAGGTCGACCTCGACCATCTTCCGCCAGTCGGAGTGGCGCAGGCGCTCGATCGTGCCCCAGGTCGAGACGCCGGCGACGTTCATGACGACGTCAGCGCTGCCACCCTCGGCGTGGACCTCGGCCGCCATCGCCGCGACCGCCTCGTGATCGGCGACGTCGGCCGGCTTGACGTAGGCGACCGCGCCGCCCCGGGCCCGGATCTCAGCCGCGACCGCGTCGAGCGCCTCCGCCTGGATGTCGGTGAGGAGCAGAACCGCCCCTCTGTCGGCGACCGCGATCGCCGTCGCCCGCCCGATGCCGCTGGCGGCGCCGGTGATCAAGCAGCGCTTGCCGCGCAGGTTCTTCATAGGCGGGCTGGAAAGTCGGGTTCCACGCGCAGCGAGTTGAGCGTCATCGCCAGCATCTCGTAGTGGCCGATCAACATGCAGAGCTCGATCAGGCGGACCTCGTCGAGATGGCGGGCCAGCTCGGACCAGAGCTCGTCGCCGATCCGGCCGTCGGCGTGCATCTCGTCGACCGCGCCCAGCAGCAGCGCCTGGCGCTGCGACCAGCCCTCGGCGTCCGGGCCCTCCCGCACCCGGGAGATCTCCGCCTCGCTCATGCCCGCCCGCACGGCGATCCGCTCGTGCTGCGCCCACTCGTACTCGCTGCCGGTGTTGTGGGCGACGCGCAGGATGACCAGCTCGGTCTCCTCACGGGGCAGCTTGCCGCCCGGCATCAGAGAGCCGGCGAACCAGAGCCAGCGCCGGAAGAGCCCGCGGTGGCGCCCGAGCGTCGTGAAGATGCGCGGCGGCCGGCCCCGCGTCGCCCGCCCGGCAGCCTTCGAGATCGCGAAGTTGACCCAGCCGAGCTGGCGCCTGTCTCCCGGTGCGATACGCGGCCTCGTCCTGTCCCCATCCACAGGAGGACCGTAACCCGCATTCGACATCCATGCGATGACGAATCCGGGAGGCGTCGTGCGAAGAGCGTCGTTTTCTGATCGACTCCGCTCGTGTCCCAACCGCTGCTCGCCGTCGACGCGCCGTCGATGCTGTTCCGCGCCTTCTACGCGCTCCCCGATTCGATCCTCGGCAGCGACGGGCGGCCGGTCAACGCCCTTCTCGGCACGGCGAACCTCGTCCTGCGCGAGGTCGAAACGCACGAACCGCGTGCGGTCGTCCTCTGCTTCGGCCCCGACGCGGCCTCCTACCGAACGGGGCTCTACCCCGCATACCACGCCGAACGTGAGGCGGCGATGCCGGATGACCTCTCGCCCCAGTTCGCCGCCGCACGCGACTTCTTCGAGGCCTTCGGTTGGACGGTGGCGACGAGCGAGGAACTCGAGGCCGACGACCTGCTCGGCACCTACGCGAAGCGCGAGGCCGGGGCGGGCGGACGCGCCCTGCTGCTGACCGGCGACCGCGACATGTACCAGTGCGCGGGCGAGCGGGTCACGGTCCTCTACGTGAAGACCGGGACGAAAGGCGCCGAAGAGGTCGGCCCGGCCGAGGTCGAGGAGCGCTACGGGATCCCGCCGGCGCTCGTGCCCGACTTCATCGCCCTGCGCGGCGACCCCTCGGACGGGCTGCCGGGCGCCAAGGGCGTCGGGCCGAAGACGGCGGCCGAGCTGCTGCGCCGGCACGGCTCGCTCGAGGCGGTGCTGGAGAACGCGATCCGCGAGCGTCGCCCGGCGCTGCGCGGCGCCCTGCTCGACGCCGCTGAGGACCTACGCGCCTTCAAGGACATCGCCACGCTGCGCGACGCGGGCGTCGAGCGCCCCGTCGACCGCGAGACCGACTGGGCCGCCGCCGCCGTCGCCGCCCATGAGCGCGGCATGAACCGCCTCGCCGAACGGCTGCTTGCCAACGCGCCCTGATCGGCTTGAGGTCTACGCGGCCTCGTGTCGCTGGACCATGTTCTCCCAGTCCTCGCGGGTTAGGCGGGCCGGCTCGGTCTCGGCAAGGAACGCTTCCAGGGTGAGGACGAAGCGCAGCGGCGCCTCGATCTGCGGCAGGTGGCCGACGCCCTCGAAGATCTCGAGCCGGCTGCCGGGGATGTGGTCGTGAGCGTCTTCGCCGTGACGCGCAGGGATGATCGGATCGCGCGCCCCCCAGACGATCAGGGTCGGGACCGCCTCGGCCAGGTAGAGGCGGTCGGTCGCCGCGATCCGCTGACCGCGGGTGTCGATCACCGCCCGCACGGTGCCGAGGAAGGCGGCGCGGCGCCGTGGGTCGGTGAGCGTGCCGTAGCCACGCAGAACCTCGGCGACGTCGGCGCTTGGCCGCAGGCCGATCGCGCCCAGGGCGCGACCGACGACGGGCCCGATCCGCCTGCCGACGTCGGCGGTCGCGGCGATGAAGACGTCAGCGCCGGGCAGCGAGGCCGCCCGCAGGACGGGGCTCACCTCGGGCCCAAGGCCCCCGCTGGAGACGAGCACCAAGCGCTCGACCATCTCGGGGAACTGGTAGGAGAACTGCATCGCCACCCCGCCGCCGAGCGAGTGGCCGACGAGGGTCGCGCGCTCGTGTCCGCGCGCCGCCAGGAGGTCGCGCAGGCTGGCCGCCAACGAGCCGACCGAATAGTCGCCGCTGCCGGCCTCCGATGTCCCGTGCCCGGGCAGATCGGGCGCGATCACGGTGTGGGTGCGCGCAAGCGGCTCGATCACCTCGTCCCAGTTGTGAAGGCTCCCCCCCATCCCGTGGACCAGGAGCAGGACGGGACCGTCCCCCGCTTCCAAGTAGGAGACGGCGCGACCGTGGATGTTCTCGGTGCGGTTCCGCGGCTCGCTCACGTTCCCACCCCGGGCGGGATCAGCCGACCTCAGCCAGCTTCTCGTCAAGCTGCTTACGGAGACTGTCGCACACCGCCTCGGCCACGGCGTTGGAAATGTTCAGCGTGATCGTTTGCTCGGCCATCTTCGAGGCCCTTCCTCCCTCCGTACCCGTTTTCTGACGCTGATGCTCTTCTCGGCTGAGGGACGCCGCCGAGCGTGGTCGCCACGCTCCTCGACAGCCATGTCATCCACTGGATGAGCTCTGGCAGCCACCCGGCGGGTAGGCCGTCAGACGTCAAGCGGGTCGGATGCTTTTGCTTGCGAAATCGGGGCGCCCGGATTTGAACCGGGGACCTCACCGACCCGAACGGTGCGCGCTACCAGGCTGCGCCACGCCCCGAGAGCGGCAATTATCCCAGAAGGGCGGCGGCGCTAGCCGACCGCCTCGATCGCGGCTTCGATTTCGGCCAGCGAGGGGCCGTCCTGAAGAGTGCGAGTGCCGTTCGGGCCGCTGACGATCGCGGTCTGGCCGGTGCGGATGCCGAGGTCACGGCCGAGTTCCTCGTAGCCCTGCAGGCGCCGCTGGATCGCCCCGTCGGGATCGCCCTCGTCTTCCAGGTATGCGAGCCATTCGGGCTCGTTCAGCTCCTCGATCCCGCCCGCCACCGAGTCGAGGTAGTCCTGGTCGATCCCGAAGCGCTTGGCTTCCTCCTGGTTGCGGAAGAAGAGGTAGGCGTACTGCCAGCCATAACCTTGGTCCGCCGCCGCCTCGGCGCCGTAGAAGCCGAGCTCCTCGGGGCTTTCGCTGTTCGAGTAGTGGCGGTAGAGCAGCTTGACGTCACCTGGGCGAGCGTATTTTTCGGTCAGCGCCGGAATCGTGCCGAGGAAGTCGTCGCGGCAACTGGAGCACTGCAGGTCGTTGAAGACCTGGATCGCCACCGGCGCGTCGGAGGAGCCGAGCCGGTCTCCTTCCTGCGGCACGCCGCCGAATATCCGCTGGGCATCGCCGATCCCCTCCAGATGGACGACCGCCGGCCCAGCCTTCTGCGTCGCGATGTCGACGATCGCGTAGCCGAGGACGAGCAGCGCGAGGACGAGCGCGAGGATTATCCAGATCCGCCCGCGACGGGGAATCGGGACGGCGCCCGGAGGCGCGTTACGGTTCTCCGCGGCGGCGGGCATCTGGGCCATTATCGCGAGCTTCGCCCTCCGGCTCCCTCGCCGCAAGAGCCGTTTGACACGAACGAGCCGAGAGGTAAATTGGGCGTACCCCGATCCACTCGACAAATGGGAGGTCCGCCGTGGCCAATCACCTCACCCCGTCCGAGCTTGCCGCCGAGCTTCACATGAAGCGCCAGGACGTGATCGGCAAGTGCATGCAGATGGGGATCCCCATCTTCCACGGCCGCATCGACAAGACCCTCTTCGAGAGCTCAATGCGCAGCTTCGAGGCCGCCAACAGAGCCCAGGGGGCGCGCGCCTCCTAGCCGCTCGAACTAGACTCCCTCCCCGCATGGAGCGGGGAACCAAATCGTCCACGCTGGCGGATCTGCTGCCCCTTTCCGCGAAGCTCTACGGCAACGCCCCCGCGGTCTGCTTCAAGCGGGGCGACGCCTGGGTGAAGCGCGGCTTCGAGGAGGTGCGGGACACGGTCCGCTCTCTCTCGCTGGGCCTGATCGACCTCGGCGTCGCCAAGGGCGACAAGGTCTCGATCCTCGGTAACACGCGCCCCGAGTGGACCTATCTGGACTTCGCCGCCCTCTCGGCTGGCGCGATCGTCGTCCCGATCTACCAGACCAACTCGCCCGAGGAGTGCCAGTACGTGCTGGAGAACTCCGATGCCAAGGTCGTCGTCGTCGAGGACGAGGAGCAGATGGAGAAGATCCGCGAGGTCCGCGACAGCCTGCCCCTGCTCGAGCACGTCGTGCGGATGACCGGCTCCAGCGAGGACGCGATCTCCCTCGATCAGCTCGCCGAGCGCGGCGCCGGCCGCGAGGAGTCCGAGTGGGAGGAGCGCTGGCGGTCGGTGACCAAGGACGACGTCTGCACCTTCATCTACACGTCCGGCACGACCGGTCCCCCCAAGGGCTGCATCATCAGCCACGGCAACTACCGGGCGATGCTGGACATGGTCCAGGAGAACAGCGTCATCGAGGGCGAAGACCTGACCTACCTCTACCTGCCTCTCGCCCACTCCTTCGCTCTGCTGATCCAGCTCGGCAGCTTCGACCTCGGCGCGACGCTCGCCTACTGGCAGCGCGATCCGCTCAAGATCCTTCCCGACCTGGCCGAGTTGAAACCGACCTACTTCCCGTCGGTGCCGCGCATCTTCGAGAAGATCTACGCGGCGGCGGCCAGCGCGGCCGAGAAGGAGAGCGGCCTGAAAAAGGCGATCTTCGCCTGGACGATTCGAGTCGGGGCAAAGATGCGCGCGCTCGAGCGCTCCGGCGGCATGCCGGGCTTCCTGCTGCGCAAGCAGTACGAGTTCGCCGACAAGCGGGTGCTCTCCAAGATCCGCGCCCTCTTCGGCGGCAACCTGCGCCTCGCCGTCTCCGGCGCCGCGCCGATCAGCCCCGAGATCCTGCGCTTCTTCGACGCGGCCGGGGTGCTGATCCTCGAGGGCTGGGGAATGACCGAGACCTCGACCGCGGCGACGATCTCC
>Ga0070693_100000638_pt1 | contig 15431 bp, 8 predicted proteins | sample KBSK1103metaG_FD_65472 | JGI IMG/M metagenome (GOLD analysis project Ga0070693, IMG submission 65472) | Corn, switchgrass and miscanthus rhizosphere microbial communities from Kellogg Biological Station, Michigan, USA - KBS K1-10-3 metaG | ecosystem: Host-associated > Plants > Roots >...
CCCGAGGGCAAGATCGCGATCGGCAAGCTCGCCCAGGCGCTGATGCACGGCGCCCGCGTCGTCGCCCTGCAGGGCAACTTCGACGACGCGCTCCGCATCGTCCGCGAGCTGGCCGCGAGGCACCCGATCGAGCTCGTCAACTCGGTCAACCCGCACCGGATCGAAGGCCAGAAGACGGCGGCGTTCGAGATCGCCGAGGAGCTGGGCGGGGCGCCGGGCGCCCTTGCGATCCCGGTCGGCAACGCCGGCAACGTCACCGCCTACTGGCGCGGCTTCCAGGAGGCCGGCGCCGCACCGGTCCTCTACGGCTTCCAGGCCGAGGGCGCGGCGCCGCTGGTGCGCGGCGAGCCGGTGGGGAACCCCGAGACGATCGCTTCGGCGATCCGGATCGGCAACCCCGCCCGCTGGGAGGAGGCGATGGCCGCCTTCACCGCCTCGCGCGGCCGCGTCGCCGCCGTCTCCGACGAGCGGATCCTCGACGCCTACCGCTGGCTGGCGGCGGGGGAGGGGGTCTTCTGCGAGCCCGCCTCGGCGGCCTCGGTCGCGGGCCTGCTCGCCCACGGCCTGCCGGTCGCCGAGGACCAGGCGCCGCCCGAGTCCGTCGTCTGCGTCCTCACCGGCCACGGCCTCAAGGACCCCGACACGGCGCTCTCCAAGGCGCCGGCGGTGATCAACTGCGAGAACGACCTGAGCGCCGTCGAGCGCGCGGTTTTCGCGTAATCCCCGCTGGCAGGGGGAGAGAATCCCTGGCCACGCCCTTGAGTGGGCGTGCGTCTCAGCCGGCATGCCAAGAACAGACTTCGACATCTCAGGGGAACCGTGGTTGAACTGAAGCACGTAATAGCCGATCCGGTTCGGGTCGATCGAGATCCAACCGGCAAGCCTCAATACACGGGATACATCCGGGGCGTCCGCGTACGGATCGTTGTTGCCCTTGACGACCCGGACTTCGTCGTCACAATCCATGAGAGGAGGAACTGATGCGCGCCGACTTCGACAGCAAAGCCAATGCCCTGGACCTGGAACTTTTCCGGTTCGAGCACTACGACTACCAGGAACAGGTGGACGACGACTTCTGCACGGTTGGATTCGCAGGGGGCGAGCTCGCGGACGTCGAGTTGCTCGACCCAGCCGACCATCTAGATCTGCTCGAGATAGTTGCCCGCCTCTACGACCTCGACGGCACCGCCCTTCTGGCCGCCGCCAAAGCTGCCCTCGCGGCTCCGGATCGGCTCGTGACGATGAACCTGTCCGAGTCTTTGGTCGCCTGATCCGGACCACGGTGTAGAAACCCTGCGGTGACGTCCCGTCGCCGTCTAGTCCGTGTGCCCGCCTCGTCCGCCAACCTTGGCCCGGGCTACGACGTGCTCGCCGCGGCCGTGTCCCTTTTCCTCGAGCTGGAGGCGGAGGAGATGGGGGAGTACTCCTTCGATGACGGTGGTCTCGGGGTTTCGCCCGGCCGCGACAACCTCGTCGTGCGAGCCTTCGAGAGCCTGCATCCGGCCGACGGCATCGCCTTCCGGCTGAAGAGCGAGATCCCGCTGGCCCGCGGCCTCGGCTCCAGCGCCGCGGCGATCGTCGCCGGCCTCTACGCGGCCGACCACCTCTTCGAGCTCGGGCTCGCGAAGGAGGACTTCCTCTCCCGCGCGACCGAGATCGAGGGCCATCCCGACAACGTCGCGGCGGCGATCTACGGCGGCTTCGTGGTCTGCGCGGCGGGGGAGGGAGGGCCGACCGCTGCCCGCTTCGACGCGCCGAGCGGCCTAGAGGGCATCGCCGTGGTCCCCGCCGAGGAGGTCTCGACCGAGCTGGCCCGCGAGGCGATCCCGGCCGAGGTTCCGCTTGCCGACGCGGTCGCCAACGTCTCCGCCGCCTCCCGCCTCGTCCTCGGCCTGCAGACCGCCGACCTCGACCTCGTCGCCTCGGGCCTGGCGGACCGCATCCACCAGGATCGCCGCCGCGGTCTCTATCCGCGCTCGATGGAGCTCGTCGACGACGCCCGCGAGCTGGGCGCCCTCGGGGCAACCATCTCTGGCGCCGGACCCACGGTCCTCGTCTGGACCACCTGGCAGGACGCCGGCAAGGTCGTGGAGGCGCTCGAGGACCGCTGTGCGGGCTGGGCGGCGACCATGCGCCTGCCGTTCAGCCCCCTGGGCGCCGACGTGCCAGAGATCTAGCGTTTGGGCGACTCGGTTGACCCAGCCGAAGCCGAAGCCCGCATCAATGGCTTACCGTAAACACCATTGTACATTTTTATTGTACGTCTATAAATATTCTTGTCTTTCGAAGCCGAATCTGCTCAAATGCGTCTCAGCTTGTCGGAGCCGTCTGCAATTGCCGGCTGATCGTTTCGCCGGAGAGAATCGAGTCCGCGTCTTGCGTGGCTCCAGGGGGAGTGATTCTGATCGACGTCCGAGCGACCGGGGCACCGATATTGCCCCGCACCCTTCGGGAGAGGCGCGCCGGACTGGCCACTCGCCTCCGCGCTCGTCTGCCGGATCTCGAAGCCTCGGTTGCCGCGCGCGTGTTCGCCATCTCGGAGCCGAGGGAGATCACCGACCCCGAGTACCTGCAGGGGTTGCGGAACTCGCTCTCGGCCGCCCTCGGTTACGCCCTCGAGACGATCGAGCGCGGCGAGGGGCGCGCCCCCGCGGTTCCGCCGGCGCTGCTGACGCAGGCGCGAATGGCGGGCCGCCACGGTGTCTCCCTCGACACCGTCCTTCGTCGCTACTTCGCCGGCTACGCGCTGCTGAGCGAATTCGTCATCCAGGAGGCCGAGGACGGTCAGCTGCTCCAGGACGCCACGCTGCAGGAGATCGTGCGCGGACAGGGGGCCCTGTTCGACCGCCTGATCGTCGCGGTGAGCGAGGAGCATCGTCGCGAGTCCCAGGCGACCACGAGGTCGAGCGAGCAGCGACGGGCTGAGCGAATCGAGCGTCTGCTCGACGGCGAGATGGTCGAGACCTCGGAGCTGAACTACGACCTTGGGCTGTTTCACGTCGGGCTCGTGGCGCACGGGCCCGAGGCGGCCGACACTATCCGTGCCCTCGCCACACGCATGGACAAGCGCCTGCTTCTCGTCCGCCGCCCAGATGAGAGCGTCTGGGCTTGGCTCGGCTCCGGGCGCCCACGGGATCTGGGCACGGAGATCCCCGAGCTCGAGCGCTCGGGGATCACCGTCGCTCTCGGTGAGCCCTCTGGCGATGTCAACGGCTGGCGCCTCACGCACCGTCAGGCAAAGGCGACCCTTCCGATCGCATTGCGAGGGAGGGAGTCGGTTGTCCGGTACGCCGACGTGGCTCTGCTGGCCTCGATTCTCGAGGACGACCTGCTGACGACGTCGCTCCCGGCGCTCTTTCTCGCGCCGCTGGAACACCAGCGGGACGGCGGTGATGAGGCTCAGCGCACTCTTCGCGCCTATCTCGACGCGGGCTTCAACGTGTCGTCGGCGGCGGCTGCTCTCGGCGTCAACCGCAACACGGTCGCGAGCCGGATCCGCGGGATGGAAGCGACGCTAGGCCGACCCCTGGCCGCCTGCGCGGCCGAGCTGGAGGTGGCGCTTCGGCTCGATGAGGCACTTCGCTGAATTCTGCCCACCCAGACGGGCAAATCGCCGAAGCGCACAGAACGACTGGGCAAGACAATCCGGGGCGCATCGTCGAGTGCCCTCTGGGCGCCGCGGTTCGTTGGGAACGCCAAAGCCTAGCTACGGGAGGATGGAAGGAAATGGCAGCCTCAGGACGTCGCTTGACAGCGCACCGCGCCCGCGGGTTTGTGCTCTTGCTGATCGCGATCGCGATCGCGGCGGTAATACCGCAATCGAGCTTGGCCGGCACTCTCCCCCTTCCGCCGGCGCCCTCCTCTCCGGAGTGGCACTCCGATGCTCGTTCGCCGGAGCAGTCGTCACCGTCGAGTCAGTCGGACTCGTCCAGTGACGAGACCATAGTTCCTGGACGTTACATAGTTGTTTTGAAGGACTCAGTGGATCATCCCGGCTCGGTCGCGAGGTCGCAGGTGGAGAACCAGGATGGGAATTTGAAGCTCGTGTACCGATACGCGTTGAAGGGCTACGCGGCGCAGCTGTCGGATGCGGCAGTTTCGGCTCTTCGACGAAACCCCAACGTGAAGTACGTCGTTCCGGATCACAAGGTCACCGTACAGTCTCAAACCTCTCCGACAGGAATTAAACGAACCTTTACGACTCAAAGAGAAGCGCTGAAAATCAACGAAAAAGAAGACTTCAGCGTCAACGTGGACGTGGCGGTTATCGACACCGGCGTGGACCCGAATCAGCCTGACCTCAACCTCTACAAACGCGCGAGCTGCGTACCAGCCGGAGAAGGGGCCACCCAAGCGGAACGGGAAGTGAGCGAATGCGTTGAAGGCATCGGCACCGATCCCTATGGCCACGGCACCCACGTGGCCGGGACCATCGGCGCCAAGGACAACGGTTTCGGAGTGGTCGGAATCGCGCCCGGAGCAAGGCTGTGGGGAGTGCGAGTGTTGAGCGCTGGCGGCGTCGGCTATACCTCTTGGATTATCGCTGGCGTCGACTGGGTCACGGCCCACGCGTCCCAGATCGAGGTCGCGAACATGAGCCTTGGTTGTGCATGCAAAATGCCAGCCCTTGACGAAGCCATCAATGCCTCGGTGGAAGCCGGCGTGGTCTATGCCGTGGCAGCAGGGAATGACGGCGCCAATGCAAATTTTTCGACTCCTGCTTCGAACCCCAATGTCATCGCCGTCGCGGCGTTGGCCGACTCCGATGGGCTGCCGGGTGGGAATGGGCCGAGCTCCTGCCTGGACAGGGGGTCCGCGCGAAGCCTGGTGGACGACCAGCTGGCGAGCTTCAGCAACTGGGGAAGCAGCGTCGACGTGGCCGCTCCCGGCGTCTGCATTTTGTCGACCGTTCCAGTTGGCGGATCGAAACTATCCCCCTCCACAACCGTGGAATACGAAACCGTGAGCGGTACCTCGATGGCCTCTCCGCACGTTGCGGGTGCGGCAGCGGTCATAGCGAGCGAACAGAATCCGGAAAACAAAAAAGACGTCGAAGCGATCCGCCAGCAAATCATCGAAAACGGAAACCTCAACTATGTCGACACTCGACCGGATCTGTCTCCTCCGCCACTGCTCGATCTTGTGGCGCCGGAAGCCTCCGTCTCGACCGGTGGCACGTCAGATGCGGACCCTGAAGGCAAATCCATCGTGTTGCACGGAGCTGCCCAGCCCGGCGGCAGCGCCAGCAGCTACTACTTCGAATACGGTGAAACCGAAAGCTACGGCAGCACCACCGCCTCTCAGGAACAGACGGCTAAAACGACATATGTCCAAGTGGCAAAGACGGCAACCGCCCTCAAAGGTGGTACCACGTATCACTATCGCTTGGTCGGGAAAAGCGGCTCCAATACTTACTATGGTTCGGACCGTACATTTGAACTCAGGAATCCCATTGGGCCATCCGATTGGGTCGTTCAAGCTACCCCCTCCATCGAATGGAGCCCAGTTCTCAATGACATTTCGTGTGTCAGCAGCTCATTCTGCATGGCTGTCGGGGAAATAGGCGAAGAAGAAAAAACCCTCGCCGAGAAATGGAATGGAAGCGCGTGGAATCTCGTCTCCAGCCCTAATCCCGCTGCCTCTCAAAATCGACTGGATGCCGTCTCGTGTACCTCCAGCTCGTTTTGCATGGCCCTCCAAATCCAACCAGGGTCAGGCGGAGGAACCTATGTCCATCAGTGGAATGGCGAAAAATGGTCGACATCGTTTATAGCCGGAAAATACCTTCCGGGTATCTCGTGCCTGTCGAGTACCTGGTGCATGGCTGCGGGGCAGATTGGCGGTAGCAGTCAACCGGCGGCACTGCGTTGGAACGGAGCGGTGTGGACCTCGTTGGAAGTACCGTTCCTTCCTAAAGAAGCATACTTTCTTGGATTGTCCTGCCCGTCGACCTCTTACTGCAAGGCTGTTGGCATCCAGGTTCCCGGATCCCCTGAATACCCCTACCCAATGGCAGCACAGTGGAACGGCTCCACTTGGTCGGTCAATACAGTGCCGAAACCGACAAAAATCAACTTCCCCAAAGGAAGCATTCAAACCGGAGAAGACGGAATCCTGACGGACGTGTCTTGTATGTCTGCATCCGATTGCATGGCCGTGGGAGAACATGACTGGATGTACAAGGATGAATCTGAATATGTAGAATATGGAACCAGTGGATTCGTAGAGCGATGGCATGAAGGAGCCTGGACGGTTACTTCGCTGGACTCAGACCGTCAGATGAGGCTCGGCGACGTATCGTGTGTCACCGCCGACCAATGCATTGCGGTCGGTCGAGAGATCGCAACAGAATTTGGGCCGATTATTCATCGTTGGGATGGCACTCAATGGTCTGACGAGTTTACCGCGGGGCTCGACGATGATCAAGAATATATATACTCCAAACAGTACCTATTCGGGGCGTCGTGTCTACAAGACGGCGCGTGCTTGATCGTTGGTCAGCAGTTTCATGCCGAAACGTGCGAAACAGATCTGTGCTTTGGCTTCCTTGAAGCTCTTGTAGAGTATGCGAAACAGGTCAAGCCGACGGCCAGCACCGGGACCGCGACGAACATAGCCGCTAGACACGCTGCCCTCAATGCGACGATCAATCCAGGTAACGACGATACGTCGTACCACTTCGAATATGACACCGTGCCATACAAAGCTGGTGAAGGCGCCCATGGAACCAGCGTTCCGATCCCGGATAAAGCCATTGGCTCCGGCTGGAACAACGTCGAAGTCAGCCAAGTCAGTGAAGGGCTGCAGCCTGGAACCACCTATCACTACCGCGTCGTTGCCACCAGCGCGATTGGAACCGCGACAGGCGAAGACCGGGAATTCAAAACTCTCAGCGGATTGCCGCGGGTGAGCTCGGTCGCCGTGACCCAAGTGGGCCCCCAGCAGGCGACCTTGAACGCCAAGATCAATCCGGAAAGCTTCGCCACGACCTACCGCTTCGAATACGGCCCGACTACGTCCTATGGCTCCAAAGCGCCGGTCCCCGACGAAGGGATCGGCTCCGGCGAAGCCGACGTCGCGGTGGCCAAGACGATAGGCAGTCTTTCGGCGCACACCACCTACCACTTCCGTGTCGTCGCCACCAACGCCAAAGGGACCACCAATGGTGAAGACCTCACTTTCTACACCGGCGCCTGGTCCACCCAATCCACCCTCAACCCGACCCAGTCCCTGTACAAGCTGGGCGACGTCTCCTGCATCTCCTCGAGCCTCTGTCTCGCCGTCGGCGACGACGCCTACGCCGCACGCGGCTTCGGCGAGGTCTGGAGCGGCAGCGCCTGGGGCTTCGGCGGCGGCGCCGCCACGGGAGCCGGCCTCAGGACCCTGGCCAACCATCCCGTCGCGATCTCCTGCGTCTCGGTCAGCTTCTGCGCCGTGGTCGGAACGACGCCCGCGGGTGGCCTGGCTGCCGACAAATGGTATGAACCGGTCCCCAACACCCCGAGCCTCGGCTGGGGAAGCACGGCGCTGGGCGCCCCCGCCACGCCGGAAGGGGGCACCGGTCCCGTCTTCAAAGACGTCTCCTGCACCTCCTCGACGGCCTGCACCGCCGTCGGCTACTACAGCAAAGAAGGGGTGAGGAAGACCCTGGCCGAGCGCTGGAACGGCAGCAACTGGTCGATCCAGACCACGACCAACCCCGCCTCCGGCAATGCCGAACTGCTGGGCGTCTCCTGCTCGAGCGCGACCTCCTGCGCCGCGGTCGGCAAGAAGGGCTCGGAAACCTACGCCGAGAGCTGGAACGGCAGCTCCTGGTCGGCCTCGACCCCGCTCAACGTCTCCGGCGCGACCCAGAACGTGCTGAGCTCGATCTCCTGCACCTCCTCGACGGCCTGCACCGCCGTCGGCTACTCGGGCAAATCCGAATTCGAACGCTCGGCGCTGGTCGAGCGCTGGAACGGCAGCGCCTGGACGACCCAGAGCACGCCGACGCCGGCCGAAGCCAAAGGCAGCGTTGAACTCTTCGGCGTCGTCTGCACCGGCGCCTCGGCCTGCGTCGCCGTTGGGACCTACGTGAGCGAAACCATCGGCGGCCTCCCCACCGCGACCAAGACCCTCGCCTACTCCTGGAACGGCAGCTCCTGGTCGATCCAGTCCTCGCCCAACGGCGAAGGCAAAAAAGGCAATGCCCTGGAAGCGGTTTCCTGCACGGCGGTCTCGGCCTGCACGGCCGTCGGACGGACCGGAGGCGCCCCCACCGGCGGCGAATACTCGCCGCTGGCGGAGGGGTGGAGCTAGGCGTTAGGGTTGTCCCATGGCCGCCTACACGATTAGGCACCGCGACGAGTTCGAGTCGATGGAGGGGTCGGGGGGCTCGACCTGGAGGCTGGCGCGCAAGGCGCTCGGCACGTCGGCCTTCGGTTTCAACCTGGTCGAAATCGAGCCCGGCGGGCAGATTCCCGAGCACACCGAGCAGGAGAGCGGCCAGGTCGAGCTCTTCATCGTCCTCGAGGGCGATGCCGTGATGCGGCTCGACGGGGAGGACCACCCTGCCCCCGCCGGCACCTTCGCCTCGATCGAGCCGCCGGCCAGCCGCACGATCCTCAACCGCTCTGAGGGTACGGTCACGGCGCTGCTGATCGGCGTGCAGCCCGAGGGCGGCTACGAGCCGATGTCCTGGGCCTGACCCGGCCGCGGCGTATTACCGCGCTATTTGCGGGAAAACGCGAATTCGCCCCGAGGGGCCGCCGTCCGGTCGTATAATTCCCGGACTTGTCAACCCGTCGCGCGCCCGCTCGAAGAAGGCGCGGAACCCGGGAGGTCAGCATGTCCGATACCCAGTCCCGTGAGCTCCACGGCGAGCGTGGCGTCGCCCGCTACTCGCCGGAGCGTGCCTACAGGCCGCTCGTCTCCCCGCCCAGCGTCGAGGACAAGGACGCCTGCGCGATCTACGCCTCGGTGCGTCGCGACGCGACGCCGAGCCACGCTCCGATCGAGCTGGCGATCCCGGCCCTTCAGAAGATGCTGCACCGCGCCGGCAACGTCGACGGCGAGGGCGACGGCTGCGGCCTGCTGCTCGACCTGCCGCGCAAGATCTGGGCCGAGGAGGTCCGCTCGGGCGGCCACGACCCCTCGCTGACCCTCGACGCCGCCTTCGCCGTCGCCCACGTCTTCATCGAGCGCTCGCAGGACCGCGAGAAGATCCAGCACGACGCCCGCGAGCTGCTCGGCCGCGGCGGTTTCCGCATCCTCGCCGAGCGCATCGGCGTCGTCGACTCGACCGCGCTGGGCCCGACCGCGCGCGAGGAGGAGCCGCACTTCTGGCAGCTCGCCGGCCTCGTCGCCGACGCCTCCAACCGCGACCGCGTCCTCTTCGACCTGATGATCGAGCTCGAGGAGGAGCTCGAGGTCCACGTCCCGTCCTTCTCGGCGACGACCTGCGTCTACAAGGTGATGGGGGCGCCGAGGATCCTCGGCGAGTACTACCCCGACCTGCGCGACGAGCGCTTCGAGACGATCGGCTGCTTCGGCCACAACCGCTACTCGACCAACACCTGGCCCTCCTTCAAGCGCGTGCAGCCGTTCTCGATGCTCGGCCACAACGGCGAGATCAACACGATCGAACAGCTGCGCCAGGAGGCGCGCATGCTCGGCGTCCCGATCCAGCCGGGCTCCTCGGACTCGCAGGATCTCAACCGCACGATCGACACGCTCGTCAGCCGCAACGGCCTCAGCCTCGCCGAGGCGATGGAGATGGTCGTGCCGCCGATCACCGAGGAGATCCGCTCGCTGCCCGAGGACCTGCGCGCCTTCTACATGTACCTGCGCCAGGCGATGGGCCCCTACGCGCAGGGGCCGGTGGCGCTGATCGCCCGCCACGCCGACGAATGCGTCTTCTCCTCCGACGCGCTCGGCCTGCGCCCGCTCTGGCAGGTCGAGACCGGCGAGGACTTCGTCTTCAGCTCCGAGCCCGGCGTGGTGCCGGTGGCGAGGATGGTCGCCGAGCCGAAGCCGCTCGCTCCGGGCGAGAAGGCCCTGGTGGCGATCGACCGTTCGGCCAAGCGCTCGACCCTGCACGCCCATGACGAGATGCTGCGCATCGTGCGCAGGAGCTGGCTGCGCCGCAACGGGGTCGAGGCCGAGGCCGGCTACGACCGCGCCCTGCGGGCCGGCGGCCCGCTCGAGGGCGAGGAGGTGCCGGGCTACTCCGACGCCGGCCCCGAGGAGCCGGTCAAGGTCGAAGACCGCGTCCTGGCCGGCTTCGGCTGGCAGCGCGACGACGTCAAACTCGTCCAGCAGATGGCCTCGAACGGGTCCGAGCCGGTCGGCTCGCTCGGCTACGACGGTCCGCTCGCGGCGCTCTCTCCCGAGCGCCAGAACCTCGCCGACTACTTCAAGGAGACGGTCGCCGTCGTCACCAATCCGGCGATCGACCGCGAACGCGAGATGGAGCACTTCTCGACCCGCGCGGTCTTCGGCCGCCGCCCCTCGATCGACGCCGCCGGCACCGACACGCGAACGGTCGAGGCCGCCTTCCCGGTCATCCTCGGCGGCCACCACGGCCTGGCGCCGCTCTCCGACAGGACCTACCGGGAGATCGCCCGCGGGCACCGCACCTACCTGCTCGAGGACCTCTGGGAGGAGTTCCGCGGCCGCGCCGACGCGCTCGACGTCTCGCTGCTCGAGTCCGAGACGACGCGAGGCGCGATCGAGCGGATCAAGCAGGAAGCGGTGAAGAAAGTGCGCGACGGCGCCGAGCTGCTCGTGCTCACCGACCGCACCGTCTACGACGCCGATCGCCGCTACCTCGACCCGCACCTCGCCACCTCCGCCGTCGACCAGGCGCTGAAGGGCTTCAAGGTCGAGGCCGGCGAGGAGAACCTGCGCCGTCGCTGCGGCATCGTCCTGCGCTCGGCGGCGCTGCGCAACGTCCACGACGTGATGCTCGCCCTCGGCCTCGGCGCCAACGGGGTCTGCCCGTACACGATGGTCGAGGTGATCTGCGTCGAGGACTACGAGAACGACGTCTCCAACCTCTGCGACGCGCTGAAGAAGGGGATGGAGAAAGTGATCTCGACGATCGGGATCCACGAGGTGCGTGGCTACGCGCGCCAGTTCTCCTCGATCGGGGTGAAGCCGGAGCTGGCCGAGATCTTCATGACCGAGGCCTTCGCCGCCTCCGAGAATGGCGGCGCCGGCTTCGCCGAGCTCGACCAGGACACCAACGAGCGCGCCCGCGTCCTCGCCGGCGACGAGGACTCCAAACCGGCGAAGACGTTCCGTTTCTATCCCAAGGTCTACAAGGCGGCGATCGCGACCGCCAACGGCTCGGGCACCTACGAGGAGTACTCGCGGAAAGTGCGCGAGCTGGAGGCGCGGAGCCCGATCTCGATGCGCCACGTCATGGGGTTGAAGGGCGATCGGGAGCCGGTCGACCCGGCCGGCGTCGACGCCGGCGTCGGCCTGCACGACTACCCGGTGGTGATCTCCTCGATGAGCTTCGGCTCGCAGTCCGAGCCCGCCTTCCGAGCCTACGCGGAGGCGGCGAAGTCGATCAACGTCCTCTGCGTCAACGGCGAGGGCGGCGAGATCCGCGACATGTACGGGCACTACCGCAAGTGGCGAGGCCAGCAGGTCGCCTCGGGTCGCTTCGGCGTCTCGGCCGAGATGCTCAACTCCTCCTACCTCGCCGAGATCAAGATTGGCCAGGGGGCGAAGCCCGGCGAGGGCGGCCACCTGCCCGGCAAGAAGGTCTCGGAGAAGGTCGCCGCGGCCCGTAACGCCGCCCCCGGCACCGACCTGATCTCGCCCTCGAACAACCACGACCTCTACTCGATCGAGGATCTGGCCGAGCTGATCGACGAGCTGAAGACGGTCAACCCCGACGTGCGGGTCTCGGTCAAGGTGCCCGTCGTGCCGAACATCGGCACGATCGGCCTCGGCATCGCCAAGGCCGGCGCCGACATCATCACCCTCTCGGGCTTCGAGGGCGGCACCGGCGCCGCCCGCCAGCACGCCCTGCGCCACGTCGGCCTGCCCTCGGACATCGGCACCCGCGCCGTGCACCGCGCCCTGATGGAGGCCGGCCTGCGCAACCGGGTCGAGATCTGGGCCGACGGCGGCTACCGCCACGGTCACGACGTCGTCAAGCTGCACTGCCTCGGCGCCAACCGGGTCGGGTTCGGGACGCTGGCGATGGTCAGCCTCGGCTGCACGATCTGTCGCGGCTGCCAGCTCGACACCTGCCACGTCGGCATCGCCACCCAGATCGAGACGGTCGAGCAGGCGCAGGAGCACGGTTTGAAGAAGTTCACCCCGCAGGAGGTCGACGTCGCCGCCGAGAGCTGCGCCCGCTTCTTCGGCGCGATGGGCGAGGAGGTAAAGCAGGTGGTCGCCTCGCTCGGCTACGAGCGGGCCCAGGATCTGGTCGGGCGCTACGACCTGCTCGAGCAGATCTCCCATCACGACTCCGTCGACCTGGCGCCGCTGATCACGCCGCTGGAGGAGTTCCTCGACCTCGAGCCGATCGACCTGCCCGTCGCCGAGACCACGGAGGAGCGCGCCGAGGCCGGCCTCGTCGCGGCGCGGCCGATCCGGATGGAGGCCAAGCAGGCTTCGGCCCAGATCGGCTCCCTCGCCGGCGACGTCTGTTCCGGCCGCACGATTCGCAACCAGTTCCCCCGCGCCACCGACGCCAATGACCGCGTGCTCGGCACCGAGCTCTCGGGCGCGATCGCCCGTTCGCGGATCTTCGAGGACGGCCCGGAGTCAAATGACGAGGTTCTCGCGAGTCTCGAGTTCAACGGCGGCTCGGTGGCGGGCCAGGGCTTCGGCGCCTTCAACTCCTACGGTGTCGCGATCCGGGTCGAGGGTGGCGCCCAGGACGGAGTCGGCAAGACGATGCTGGGCGGCTCCATCGCCGTGCTCAAGGGCGTGGGCGCGAGGGGCGAGCGGCTCAACGGCTCGGTCGGCAAGTCCTTCGCCTACGGCGCCCAGCGCGGCCGCCTCTTCGTCCAGGGCTCGGCCGACTCGCGCTTCTGCATCCGCCTCTCCGGCGCCGACGTGGTCCTGGCCGGGGAGCCCGAGCATGAGATCGACGACAACCGCGGCTGCGTCGTCGACCGCGCCAACGCCAAGGGCTTCGCTTTCGAGTACATGACCTCGGGGCGGGCGATCGTGCTCGGCGACCTCGGACCGTGGGCCTGCGCCGGAATGACCGGCGGCCGCGTCTACGTCCGCTGCAACGCCTTCGGCATCGACCGCGAGGCGATCGAGCGGCGGCTCGGCAAAGGCGCCAAGGTCGAGCTCAAAGAGATCGACGCCGAGGGCCTGTTCGACGTCGACGACCTGCTCTCGGCTTACGCCGCGGAGCTGCGCGCCACGGGTCAGGACGAGGAGGCCGACCGCGTCACCGGCCTCGCCGCCGAGGCGGCCGACAACTTCATGATGGTCGTCCCCCACAGGGTCCAGGCCGACCCCAGCATCTCGACCGAGTAACCCCGCGGCGGGGGTGGGAAGGGTGGATGCCCTCCCGCGAAGACCGTCGCGCAGCTGGGGCGGCTTCAGCAGTTCGGGTTCGTGTACCTGGAGCCTTCGCGAGAGGGCATCCACCCTTCCCTTCCACCCCGGGTGGTCGGTGGAGATGCCGACGACCGGCGGTTTTTAAGCTTCTTCACGAGATGGGCCTCTCGCGAGCTTCGTGATGCTTGTCGTCCTTGGGCCGAGTTTGGAGGGAGGAAGCGGGTGTGGTGCCCCTCCGGCAGAGGCTCCAGGTACACGGCCTCGAATTGCTGAAGCCGACTCAGCTGCGCAACGGTCTCTGACGGAGGGGCACCACACCCGCCTACCCCTCGCGCCTACCTGACTCGGGTCAAAAGGTCGCCGATCGCGCGGACCTCGCGCAGGAGGCCGTCGAGCATCCGCTCGGTCGTTGTGTGGATCCGCCACTCGGCGTACTGGCGGTCCTGCTCGACCTGCTCGACTCGCCGCTCCAGCGCCGCGGCGCGGCGGTCGACCCTGTCGATGCGCTTGTTGAGGCGCTTCTCGGCTTTGCGGACGCGGCGTTTGACCAGGGCGCCGCTCTCGGCCCGGATCGCGTCCAGCTCACGACGCAGATCGGCGCCGCCGACCGTGTTCTCCTGCTCGGCGAGCATCTCCTCGACGCCGACGCGCACCCGCTCGATCTCCTCGTGCAGGCGTTCCCGGGCGCGCTCGGCGGCGACCTCGGGCGGCTCGGGCGGGGTGCTCACGACCGCCAATGCTAGGGGCGGCGGTGGCTGGAATTACTTTTCCAGCGCGAAGAGCCGGTAGCGGCCGATCGCCAGCTCGTCGCCATCGCCGACGCGCGCCCAGTCGACGATCTCGCCATTGAGGAAGACGCCGTTGAGGCTGCGGTCGTCGAGCACGCGGAGGGAATCGGGCAGCTCGGAGACGATCAGCGCGTGGCGGCGTGAGACGCTCGGGTCGTCGAGGCGGATGTCAGCCGCCGCGCTACGGCCGATCCGCGTCCAACCGGGCCCGATCACGGTCGTCTGGACTTCGCCGTCGTCGTCGCGCCAGGCGAGATAGCGACCGGGCGCCGTAAGCAGCGAGCGGGCCGTCGACAGCCACCCGGGGGCCGAGTCGGGGCTGGGGATCGCCAACTCGGCCGTCTGACCGTGCTCCTGCATCGGCTCGAAGATCGAGTCGCGCCGGAAGTCGGAGCCTTCGCAGCGAGGACACTCGGGCAAACGATCCCTCTCGCGCAGAGAGAGCTGCGCGTTGCAGGTCGTGCAGAAATAGGTCCCCGCGCTGGGGATCGCACCCGTCTCAAACCGCTCTACCTCAATACCGGGGCTGACACTGGCAGTAATGGGGGTCTCCTTCCCGGCGCCTCCGGTGGGGGATAGTAGCGCCGCGTTCCTCAATCCGCATCGGGGATTTCCCGCACCCGGCGCTTTCCAAACGCTTTCAGGCATAGAATCGCGCGCCGATGGGGCCGGTCAGCGCAGAGATCGAGATCGACGTGCCACGCCAGCGCGCCTTCGACGCGGTCGCCGACCTCTCGCTGCGCCCGGCCTTCACCGATCACTTTCTCGCGGCTTTCCGCTTGACCAGGATTGAGTCGCGAGGAGTGGGAGCTGGCGCCCGCTTTCGCATCGCCGTGCGACCGCGACGGGTCTGGGCGGACACCGCGATCGTCGAGGCCGACGGGCCGCACCGGATCGTCGAGCACGGCCGCTGCGGCCGTGCCAGCCGCATCCCCACGACGACGCTCTGGGAGCTGACCGAGGGGCCGGGCTCGCTGACCGCGGTCCGCGTCTCCTTCTGGACCGAGCCCGCCAATCCGGTCGATCGCGGCTTGGAGCTGCTCTCGGCCGCCTCGATTTTCTACGCGCGGCGTTGGCGGGAGGCGCTGCGCCGCCTGCGGGACGGACTCGAGTCGGGGGAGC
>Ga0070693_100000641_pt1 | contig 15412 bp, 9 predicted proteins | sample KBSK1103metaG_FD_65472 | JGI IMG/M metagenome (GOLD analysis project Ga0070693, IMG submission 65472) | Corn, switchgrass and miscanthus rhizosphere microbial communities from Kellogg Biological Station, Michigan, USA - KBS K1-10-3 metaG | ecosystem: Host-associated > Plants > Roots >...
AACACCGACTTCATCGACAACTCCGCCGGCGTGGACACCTCCGACCACGAGGTGAACATCAAGATCCTGCTCGGCGCGATCGTGCAGCGCGGCCAGCTGACCATGGAGCAGCGCAACACGCTGCTGGCGAGCATGACCGACGAGGTCGGCGAGCTGGTGCTCAACGACAACTACCGGCAGAACCAGGCGATCAGCCTGATGGAGTCGATGAGCTCCTCCCGCCTGGGCGCGTTCGGGCACTTCATCCGCACGCTCGAGTCGCAGGGCCTGCTCGATCGCGCGATCGAGTTCCTGCCCTCCGACGCCGAGTTCGCCGACCGCAAGTCGCGCGGCGAGGGCCTGACGCGGCCCGAGCTGTCGGTGCTGCTGAGCTACGACAAGATCGTGATCTTCAACCAGCTGCTGGACTCCGACGTTCCGGAGGATCCGCACCTGTCCAAGGAACTGGTGCGCTACTTCCCGACGGCGCTGCAGCAGACTTACCGCGCGGACATGGAGAACCATCGCCTGCGCCGCGAGATCATCGCCACCGCAGTCACCAACTCGGTGGTCAACCGCATGGGCGCCACCTTCCTGCAGCGCATGCAGGAGGACACCGGCGAAACACCGGCGCAGATCGCCAAGGCCTACAGCATCACCCGCGAAGTGCTCGACGCGCGCGTTTTCTGGGGCGACATCGACGACCTCGACCTGAAGGTCAGCGAGGAGGCGCAGATCGCCGCGCTCACCGCGATGTGGCACCTGCAGCGCAACCTGACGCGCTGGCTGCTCAACCAGCCGGGCAAGCAGCTGGTGATCGCCGACGCGGTCGCGCGTTACGCCGGCCCGATGCAGGAACTGCGCGATGCGCTGCCGAACGTGCTGGCCGGCGGGGCGCTGGCCAAGTTGGACGCCGACAAGGCGCTCTGGCAGCGGCAGGGCTTCCCCGAGGACATGGCACTGCCGCTGGCGCGCCTGCCCTACCTGGGCGCCGGCCTCGACATCGTCGAAGTCGCGCTGGAGCGCAAGCTGCCGGTCGCCGACGTGGCGCAGGTGTACTTCGCGCTGGCCGAAGCCCTGCACACCTACTGGCTGATGTCGGGCGTCGAACAGTTGCCCGTGGAAGGCCGCTGGCATGCGCAGGCGCGTGGCGTGCTGCGCGACGAGTTGCAGGCGCAGCAGCGCGACCTGGTCGGCCTGGTGCTGAACTCCGCCAAGCCCGGCGTCCGGCCGGCGGAGGTGGTGCGCCAGTGGCTGGATCGCGACGATCCGGCGCTGCGCTACACGCTCGGCATGTTCGGCGACATGCGCAACCTGCGCAGCATGGATTTCGCGACGCTGTCGGTGGCAGTGCGCCGCCTCGCGCAGATCGCGTCGGCAGGTTCGCGCTCTGTGTAATTCCTGAACGGGGTCGGTTCCTCGTCAGGATCATGCGAGAACCGACCCTGTTCAGCGATGCAGTCAATCCTGCTCGTTGATGCCCTTGCTGATCCGGAACACATGCCCGTCCGGGTGCCGGACGTGCATCTCGCGCACGCCCCAAGGCATGTCGGTCGGTGGCCAGCTCACCGCGATGCCCTGCTCGAGGCAACGACGATGCAGCGCATCGACGTCGTGCACCCACACGGACATCCACGTTCCGGTCTCGGCAGCTTCGTCCGAACCTTGTCCGAAGGAGGGCGCCGGCGGCGCGGGCCCGCGGCCGCCCTGGCCGCCGACGCACAGGAATAGCTCGAAGTGGCCGTCGCGCACGCTGCCGAAGGTCGGCGGCTCGCCCCATTCGAAACCGCGCGTCCAGCCCAGCGCCTCGAACCAGGCCATGGACTGGCCCAGGTCGGAGACGTTGAGGATCGGCGTGACGTGGCGGACGCCCATCGACGTTGCAGGTTTTTGCGTGCTCATTCGTTCCCGCTCCGGTCGTTGGGCGTGATGTGCGCGAGCGTGCCATTGCCGTAGGAGCGCAACACCTCGGATATCACGATGTGGTAGCCGTCGTACCAGCGGGCGAATTGTCGCTTGGCCTCCTGATGCGCCGGGTGGTTGGAGAAGGCCTTCAGCGCGTCGAGGTCGGACCAGTAGTAGGTGGCGTTGGCGCGCCGCCCGTCCGGGCTCTGCCACTGCTCCACGCCGAGGTAGCCGGGCGAAGCGACCGCCACGGCCTTGATCTGGGCATTGAGCCGATGGAAGTCGTCGTCGTAGGCGCCGGCCTCGAAGATGAAGGCCGCGCAGTACATTCGCGTGCTCACCAGAAACTGTCGTCGCTGCGCGCCGCCACGTCGCGCACGCAGCGCTGCGCGAGCTTGCGGATGAGCGCCTCGGGCAGGGGTTCGTCGTAGCGCACCTGCAGCATGTGTTTTGTCGTTCGCGAGCCTGCCAGCTCCTTCTCAAACGCCGCGAGGACCTTGGGCGACGGCGCGAAATTGAGGTGCGCCTTGTGCGCGGAGAACGAGAACAGGAAACGCGGCTCGACGAAGAAGGGCGTGCCCCACTTGATGGCCTCTTGCGCGTCGGGGGCGACGCTTTTCAGCAGCTTGTACAGCTTGCGTAGCTGCGCCTGGCCCTCGGGTGGAGCGGCGGCGATGTAGTCGGCGATGGTGGCGGGGCGGGGCATCAGGCAGGTTTTTTCTTCCCCGGCGCTTTCTTCGCTGCGGCCTTCTTCGGAGCTGCCTTCTTCGGAGCCACCTTCTTCGGAGCCACCTTCTTCGGAGCCACCTTCTTCGGGGCCACCTTCTTCGGGGCCACCTTCTTCGGAGCTGCCTTCTTCGCCGCGGCCTTCTTCGCCTTGCCCGCCAGGTTCAACGCGATCGCCTCGCGCACCAGCGCCTTGAAGGCGGTGGCATCGACCGTCTCGCCTTCGCGGATGTCGATCGCCCGGCGCATGTTGCCCTCCAGGCTCGCGTTGAACAGGCCGGCCGGGTCCTTCAGCGACGCGCCCTTGGCAAAGGTCAGCTTGATGTACTGCTTGTAGGACTCGCCGGTGCTGATGATCCCCTCGCGCGACCAGATCGGCGTGCCCATCCACTTCCATTCCTCGACGATGGCCGGGTCGGCGGCATGGAACAGCGCGCGCATGCGGGCGAGCGTCTCGCCGCGCCAGTCGCCGAGCTCGGCGATGCGCTGGCTGATGAGGCCGGAGGCGTCGGACGCGGCGGGGGCCTTGCCGGCGGCGGTCATGCGGTCTTGTTCTTGTCGTCCCACAGCATCGGCTCCCAGAGTTCCACCTTGTTGCCGTCCGGGTCCATGATCCAGGCGAACTTGCCGTTCTCGTGCGACTCCGGGCCGCTGGCGATCGCGATGTCCGCGGCACGCAGCTGCGCCAGCAGCGCGTCGAGGTCGTCGACGCGGTAATTGATCATGAAGGCCGACTCGCTCGGGGCGAACCACTTGCTGTCCTTGTCGGCAAGGGTCCAGACGGTGAGGCCCTTGTCCTCGGCGGTGTCGTCCGGCCAGCGCAGCACGGCGCCGCCCCAAGCCTCGAGCGGCATGCCCAGGTGCGTCTTGTACCAGGCCGCCAGCGCGGCGCTGTCACCCCGGCACTTGAGGAAAACGCCGCCGATTCCGGTGATCCTTGCCATGGTCGCTTCTCCCGAGGGTGTGCATGGGCTGCGGTGCGGTCGGCGAGGCGCTCGCCCGGGACTCGCCAGCCGCATGCGACTAATACAGCGACCAGCCGTGTTGCTGCAAGTGGAGCCAACGCCGTGCAGATCGGGGAAAACTTGCGCCCGTCGCGTATTACCCTCAGCTTGCGCGGTCAGTCGCCGCCGCCTCCACCGTCGCCGCCGCCTCCACCGTCGCCGCCGCCGTCACCGTCGCCGCCGCTGCCATCACCGTCCGAGCCGGTATCGCTACTCTGGTCGATTCGATGGCCGGTCCCGCTCTCCGAACCATCGGAGGACGTCGAGCCAGTCGATCCATCCCCGCGATGCGAAACCTTGCTGCGGAGGAAACCGAACCAGGCGACGGCGGCCAGGGCAACCAGAACGAGTAACACAATCGACGACATCGGATGGACCCCTCGATTTGGCCTAACGATTCCGGACGGCTCGGATCAATTTTTTTCAGCCCCGCGTGTCTTGCTGGCCGAAACAGCAATGGGAACGCCAAACAGGAACATGTGGGACAGGAGGTCCAGTGAAGCGCCAAGGGGCTTGAAGGTGACCGGGAAGGGAAATGCCGACAGCGGCAAGACCACCAGCCGCATGGCGAAAAATACGATCACACCAAAGACCACGCCAGATACGACTGGACGAATCAGGAGAGCTGGAACACGCCAGGCGGCCGCGATGAAAACAGCGGCCCAAAGGTAGGAGAGGGCGAGATGGAGAGCCAGTCCAAGCATCGCCGTGAACGTGCCGCCCGAGAAGGCACTGTTGCCCAGCGCGCCACTCGCCACGACTTGTAGCAGCCGAACCGGGGCCATGCCGTTGTAGCCGGCCCACGAAATGGCAAACAGGATGTCGAGAACGCCGGCAAGCGTGCCGCCCACGAGTAGCGCCCACAAGATCGATCGTTGCTTCATCCTTGCCTCGGTGCTAACGCTTGGCTTGAGCCGCGCCGCGAAGCAGCGTCGACCTGGACGCACTATTTCGCCGCAGACGTGGCGCTCACCATAACCTGAGCCGTCCGGGTCGCGGAGGGCACAAGCTACGAGCCGTTGCGGCTGGGATCGCTGAGTCCATCGGCTGCCCAACGCAGTGCCCACAATAGTCCGGCCGGTAGCGCAAGCCCGAGCACGACGAAAACGAGAAGGGCAGTGGCGAGATGGTTGGAATTTGCAACGTATGCGGCCAGAGTGGTCCATGTCAAAGAGACCAACCACAACGCCCAGCCAACTATGTAAAACCTGGTCAGTCCCTTCTTAAAATTCACCGAGGCGCTCCATGATGGCTAACTGCTTTTCGGCCCCGACCTGGGGTGTCAGTCGTGATTTAGCCTTTGCCTCGAACGGCCGTCAAGGCGGGAGTTTCGTGGCGGCTGCGCTACCCGTCGGTCCCCGTCAGCGACCGGTCCCCGCGGTGCGGTAGGCTTGGCGTCCATGGACCTGCCTGCCAACCCGCGCATCGCCTTCCTGGCCAGCAACGCACCCGAGGCGCAGGCCGCGCTGAAGGCGCTCGTCGCCGTGCACCCGCAGCACACGCCCGCCGAGGCCGACGTGCTCTGTGCGCTGGGCGGCGACGGCTTCATGCTGCAGACGCTCCACCTGCATGGCGGCGACGGACGCCCGGTGTTCGGCATGAAGCTGGGCGCGGTCGGCTTCCTGATGAACCAGTACCGCGAGGAGGGCCTGGTCGAGCGCCTGGCGGCTGCAGAGCCGGCCGTGCTCAAGCCCTTGGAGATGGTAGCGACCACCGAGTCGGGCAGCAGTTTCACGCTGCTGGCCTACAACGAGGTGTCGCTGCTGCGGCAGACGCGGCAGACCGCGCACCTGCGCATCTACCTCAATGGCAAGCCGCGCCTGGACGAACTGGTCTGCGACGGCGCGCTGGTGGCGACGCCCGCGGGCAGCACCGCCTACAACTTCTCCGCGCACGGGCCGATCCTGCCGCTGGGCTCGGCGGTGATCGCGCTGACGCCGATCGCCGCGTTCCGCCCGCGCCGGTGGCGCGGCGCCCTGCTGCGCGCCGATACCGAGGTGATGCTCGAGATCCTGGACCCGTACAAGCGCCCGGTCAGCGCCACGGCCGACTCGCACGAAGTGCGCGACGTGGTGCAGGTGCGCATCCGCGAGTCGCAGGACCGCACGGTGACGCTGCTGTTCGACCGCGAGCACAACCTCGAGGAACGCATCCTCAACGAACAGTTCCTGAGCTGACCATGCTCACCGTCGCGATCACCGCTCGTGCGCTGTTCGACCTCGAGGCGGGGCACGCGCTCTTCGAGAAGGAAGGCCTGGCCGCCTACGCGCAGCACCAGCGCGCCACCGAGGACGAGGTGCTGGAGCGCGGCATCGCCTTCACGCTTGTGCGCAAGCTGCTGGCGCTCAACGACGGGGCGCCCGAGGACGAACCGCGCGTCGAGGTGGTCCTGCTGTCGCGCAATTCCTCCGACACCGGACTGCGCATCTTCAATTCGATCGAACACTACGGCTTGAAGATCTCGCGCGCCGTGTTCACCAGCGGGGCGCCGACCTCGCCCTACCTGCAGCCGTTCAATGTGCAGTTGTTCCTGTCCGCCAACCCGGTGTCGGTGCGCGAGGCACTGAAGGACGGCGCGGCCGCGGCGACGGTGCTGCCGGCAAAGGCGCCGGCGCAGGTGCATGACCAGCTCCGGATCGCCTTCGACGGCGACGCGGTGATCTTCGGCGACGAATCCGAGCGCGTGTCGCAAGCCGACGGCATCGCCGCCTTCCACGCACACGAGTCCGACCGGGCCCACGAACCGCTCAGTGGCGGGCCGTTCAAGGGATTCCTCGCGGCCCTGCACGACCTGCAGGGCGCCTTCCCGGACGACGATTCGCCGATCCGCACCGCGCTGGTGACCGCGCGTTCGGCGCCGGCGCACAAGCGCGTCATCCTCACGCTGCGCGAGTGGGGCGTGCGCCTGGACGAAGCCCTGTTCCTCGGCGGGCGCGACAAGGGGCCGTTCCTGGAGGCCTTCGGCGCCGACATCTTCTTCGACGATTCCACGCACAACATCGAGAACGCGCGCCGCCACGTGGCGGCGGGCCACGTGCCGCACGGCGTGTCCAACGAGGAGTGAGCCCGCGCCGCGCGCATGAGCGCGGGCTGAACCCAAACCGGCCGTTCGCGTGGATGCGACGGCGCGCCGACACGCGCAATGCGAAAATGAAGCTGCTCGCCGGATTGAGTCCCACATGCGCATGGATCGTGCCCCTGCCGGCCCGAAAGGGATGGCACATTGAGTCGTCGTAGCCTGTCGGCCGCGCTGGCGCGGTGGCGCGCGAGTCGCCGCCGCAACGCCGAATGGTCGAAGAAGCTGGGCAGCGAGCCGGCCTTGCGCGCCGAACTGCTCAGCCTGGACCAGATGGAGCGGCAAGGCCGCAACCTCGCTGCGCGCCACCGCATCACGCGCGCCAAGGCCCCGGACCTGCTGTTGGCCCGCCTGGACGACAATGAGTCGGTCCTGCTCGACGCCTGCGAGCTGCTCGGGGGCGCCGCCGACGAGACTCGTCGCATCACGCCCGCAGCCGAATGGCTTCTCGACAATTTCTACCTGATCGAAGAGCAGATCCGCACCGCGCGCCGGCACCTGCCGCGCGCCTATAGCCGCGAACTGCCGCGGCTCGCCGCCGGCCCGTCGGCCGGCATGCCGCGCGTGTACGACATTGCGCTGCAGGCGATCTCGCACGGTGACGGGCGGCTCGACCTGGAGCGGCTCGGCCGCTTCGTCGCCGCCTACCAGTCCACCACGCCGCTCCAGTTGGGCGAGCTGTGGGCGATCCCGATCATGCTTCGCCTGGCGCTGATCGAGAACCTGCGCCGCGTGGCCGGGCTCGTGCTCGCCGAGAAGATCGACCGCGGCCTGGCCGGCGCGTGGGCCGACCGCATGATGGACACGCTCGAGCGCGACCCGAAGAACCTGGTGCTCGTGGTCGCCGACATGGCGCGTTCGGAACCGCCGATGAGCAGTTCCTTCGTCGCCGAGACCTGCCGTCGGCTGGTCGGTCAGAACCCGGCGCTGGGCATGCCACTCACCTGGATCGAGCACTGGGTCGCCGAGGGCGGACAGAGCCTGGAGCAGATGGTGCAACTGGAGGCGCGGCAGCAGGCCGCCGACCAGGTGTCGATCGGCAACAGCATCGGCAGCCTGCGCGAGCTGGCGGCGGTGGACTGGCGCGAGTTCGTCGAGTCGCTGAGCCTGGTGGAAGCCGAGTTGGCGAAGGATCCGGACGGCGTCTACAAGCGGATGGACTTCGCCACGCGCGATCGCTACCGGCACGTGGTGGAGGCCCTGGCGCGCCGCGGCCTGAAGGATGAGCACGAGGTCGCCCAGGCGGCCATCGCGCTCGCGCTGCGGAACACGCCGGCGCGCGCCAACGTCATCGCACCTGCGGACGTGCCGGACGCCCCCGGCGAGCCGATCGTCGGCATCGAACCGTACGTCGCCGCCGAGGCAAACGTTTCCAATGCCGATGCCGGGGTAGAAGGCGCGCCGCGCGGACACGTCGGCTACTGGCTGGTCGACGACGGCCTGCCGGCCTTGCGCGCGGAGCTTGGCATCGGCCGGGGCGTGCGCGACCTGCTGGCCGAGGCGGGCAGGCGCCACGCGTTGTTTGCGTACCTGGGCGCGGTCGCCCTGCTCATCGCGCTGGCCTGCTGGCCGCTCGCGCACGCCCTGCGCGAGGCGCCGCTGCCGCTCGCGGCGCGGATCGCCATCGCGCTCGGTTGCATCCTCGCTGCGAGCCACCTCGCGCTCGCGGTGGTCAACTGGGTGGGCACGCTCTGGCTGCCGCCGCGGCGGCTGGCACGCCTGGATTTTTCCGAGGGCATCGCGCCGGATGCGCTGACCGTGGTCGCCGTGCCGACGCTGCTGTCCTCGCTATCGGGCGTTGACGAACTGCTCGAGGGGCTGGAGGTGCGCGCGCTCGCCAACCGCGATCCGGCGCTGCGCTATGTGCTGCTCGGCGACTTCCTCGACGCCGGTGCGGAGACGCTGCCGACCGACGCGGCCTTGCTCGACCACGCGGCCGCCGGCATTGCCGCGCTCAACCGCGAATACGGCGCCGACGGCGACCGCTTCTTCCTGCTGCACCGGCCGCGCCTCTGGAACGCGTCCGAAGGCGCGTGGATGGGCGAGGAGCGCAAGCGCGGCAAGCTGTCGGCGCTCAACCGCCTGCTGCTGCTCGGTGACGCGAGCCCGTTCCTGCGCATCGCCGGCGACACCGCGCGCCTGCGCGGCGCGCGCTACGTGATCAGCCTGGATACCGATACCCAGTTGCCGCGCGACGCCGCCGCGCACCTGGTCGCGGCCATGGCGCATCCGCTCAACCACCCGGTGGTCGATCCTGACCGGCGCATGGTCGTGCGCGGCCACGGAATCCTGCAGCCGCGGGTCGGCACGAGCCTGTCGAGCCGGCGGCGCTCGCCCTATGCGCGGCTGTTCGGGGGCGACGCAGGGCTCGATCCGTACACGCGCGCAGTCTCCGACCTGTACCAGGACGCATTCGGCGAGGGCTCCTTCGTCGGCAAGGGCATCTACGACATCGCCGCCTTCGAGCGCGTGCTCGACAACCGGTTCCCGGACGACGCGATCCTCAGCCACGACCTCGTCGAGGGCTGCTACACGCGCGCCGGCCTGCACAGCGAGGTGGAGTTGTTCGAGGAATATCCCTCGTCCTACGCCAGCGATGCCAGCCGACGCCACCGCTGGATCCGCGGCGACTGGCAACTGCTGCCCTGGCTGATGCCGCGGGTGCCCGGCGTGGATGGCACGCGCGAGCGCAACCGCCTTTCCGCGCTGTCGTGGTGGAAGCTGTTCGACAACTTGCGCCGCAGCCTGGTGGCGCCCGCGCTGGTGCTGCTGCTGGCCGTCGTGTGGCGCTACCTGCCCAATCCGGGCGAATGGACGCTGGCCCTGCTCGCGGTGCTGGTGCTGCCGACGCTGCTCTCGGCCAGCCTGGACCTGCTGCGCAAGCCCGGCGAGCTGCCGCTGCGCAACCATCTCGAGCAACTCGGCCCGGCCGTGGCGCGCCAGGTGCAGCGCATCGTTTTGCAACTCGCCTGGTTGGCGCACGAGGCCGCGCAATCGCTCGATGCGATCGCGCGCAGCCTGTGGCGCATGGGCGTGTCGCGCAAGCTCCTGCTGCAGTGGCGGCCGTCCAGTGAAGTGGAGCGTGCCGGTGGCCGTGACCTGGCGTCGCAGTGGCGCCTGCTCTGGATCGGGCCGGCGATCGCGCTGGCAATCGCCGCGTGGCTCGTGTGGAAGCGGCCCGAGGCGCTGCCCTGGGCGGCACCGGTGCTGCTGCTATGGCTGGCGTCGCCGGCCATCGCCTGGCGCGCCGGTCTCGTGCGCGCCACGTCACGCCTGGGCCTCGAGCCGGCGCAGGTCGGCTACCTGCGCGTGCTCGCACGCAAGACCTGGGCTTTCTTCGAGGCGCACGTCGGCGCCGAGGACAACTGGCTGCCGCCCGACAACCTGCAGGAATCGCCCGGACCGGTCGTCGCGCACCGTACCTCGCCAACCAACATCGGGCTGGCGCTGCTCGCCAACCTGTCGGCGCACGACTTCGGCTACCTCGGCGCGGATGGCGTGCTCGCGCGCTGCGCCGGCACCCTCGACACGATGTCCCGGCTCGAACGCTACCGCGACCATTTCTACAACTGGTACGACACGCGCACTCTCGCGCCGCTCCAACCGCGCTACGTCTCCTCGGTGGATAGCGGCAACCTTGCCGGCCACCTGCTGACGCTGCGCGCGGGCCTGCTCGAACTGATCGCCGCGCCGCTGCTGAACCCGGCGCGGCTCGAAGGCGCCGCCGACACGCTGATCGCGATCGGCCTGGCGCTCGATACGGCCGCACCGATGCAGGCAAGCGCGGCCGAGCCAACCAACGCAACGCGGCCGCAGCGTCCCGAATCGCTGCGCGCGCTCGAGTCGGCGCTGGCGACGCTGCGCGCCGCGACCGTGCGCGGTTCGATCGCGGCGGCGCGCGGTTTTATCGCCCTGCTGCCCGCGGTCGAGCGGCTGCAGGCCGATCCCGCGCTGGCGAATGCACCGATGGCGGCGAGCCTCGCCGCATCGCTTGCTGCCGAGTGCCGCGCCGACCGCGATCGCCTGGCGCACTACCTGGCCGACGCGGCCGGCGAGGGCAGCGCACCCTTGCCCAGCCTGCGCCAGCTCGCCCGGGCGCCCGCGCACGGCAGCGCGGTGGAAGCCGGGGCGCACGCGCCGTCCGAGGTCGAGCGTTTGGCACGCGAGGAGATCGCCGCCATCGAGGCGCTCGCCGCGCGCGCCGGTGCGATGGCCTGGATGCGTTTCGACTTCCTCTACGACCGCAAGCGCGACCTGTTGTCGATCGGCTACAACGTCACCGACCTGCGCCTGGACCAGAGCTACTACGACCTGCTCGCGTCCGAGGCAAGGCTCGCGAGCTTCGTCGCGATCGCGCAGGGACAGCTGCCGCAGGATGGCTGGTTCCGCCTGGGCCGGCTGCTGGCGGGCACCAGCGGCGAGCCGGTGCTGCTGTCCTGGAGCGGCTCGATGTTCGAGTACCTCATGCCGCACCTGGTGATGCCGGCCTTCGAGGGCAGCCTGCTCGCGCAGACGGCGGTCGCCTCGGTCGCGCGCCAGGTCGAGTACGGCAAGCAGAACGACGTGCCCTGGGGCGTGTCCGAGTCCGGCTACAACACAGTGGACCTGCACCTCAACTACCAGTACCGCGCGTTCGGCGTGCCGGGGCTTGGCCTCAAGCGCGGCCTGGGCGACGACCTGGTGATCGCGCCCTACGCCACGGCGCTGGCGCTGATGGTGGCGCCGCGCGAGGCCTGCGAGAACCTGCAGCGCCTGAGCGGCGACGGCTTCGAGGGCGAGTACGGCATGTACGAGGCGATCGACTACACCACCGCCCGGCTGCCGCGCGGCATCTCGCATGCGGTGGTCAAGTCCTACATGGCGCACCACCAGGGCATGGCGCTGCTGTCGATCGGCAACGCGCTGCTGGGGCAGCCGATGCAGCGGCGCTTCGAATCCGACCCGCAGTTCAAGGCGAGCCTGCTGCTGCTGCAGGAGCGCGTGCCGCGCGCGACCGCGCAGTTCCTGGAAGCGGCCGACCTGCCCGAGCTGGGCGGCGCCAGCAGCGCGGCGGAAACGCGACTGCGCGTGTTCACCGACCCCGACAGCGGGCGGCCGGCCGTGCAGTTGCTGTCCAACGGGCGCTACCACGTGATGCTCAACAGCGCCGGCGCCGGCTTCAGCCGCCTCGGCGACATGGCGCTGACGCGCTGGGTCGAGGACGCAACCAGCGACCGCCTGGGCCAGTTCCTGTACCTGCGCGACGTCGCCAGCGGCGACGCCTGGTCGGCGACCTGGCAGCCGACGCGCGAGAAGGGCGAGCTGTACGAGGCGATCTTCTCGGATGCGCGCGTCGAGTTCCGCCGCCGCGACCGCGGCATCGAGTTGCACACCGAGATCGTCGTCTCGCCCGAGGACGACATCGAGCTGCGCCGCACCACCGTGGTCAATCGCTCGCGCTCGCGACGCACCATCGAGCTCACCAGTTACGCCGAAGTGGTGCTGTCGAGCCCGGTCGCCGACGCGCTGCACCCGGCCTTCGGCAAGCTGTTCGTGCAGACCGAACTGGTCCGCCCGTTGCAGGCGATCGTCTGCCATCGCCGCCCGCGCGCCGCCAACGAAGCGACGCCGTGGTTGTTCCATCTCATGGCGATCCACGGTGCGGACGCCTCGCAAGTGAGCTACGAGACCGACCGCGCGGCCTTCATCGGCCGTGGGCAGACGCTTGCCGCGCCCGCGGCAATGCGCGTCGGCGCGCTGTCGGGTTCGGAAGGCTCGGTGCTCGATCCGGTCGTCGCGATCCGCTGCCGGATCACGCTCGAACCCGAGCAATCGGCCAGCGTGGACCTGGTCACCGGCGCCACCGGCGATCGCGCAGGCTGCCTGCGCCTGGTGGAGAAGTACCGCGACCGCCGCCTCGCCGATCGCGTGTTCGACCTGGCGTGGACGCACAGCCAAGTGCAGCTGCGACAGCTCAACGCGACGCAGTCCGACGCGCAGCTGTTCGAGCGCCTGGCCGGCGCGATCGCCTACGCGACGCCGGCGCTGCGCACCGAGGCCGCGGTGATGGTCAAGAACCGGCGCAACCAGTCCGGCCTCTGGGGCCAGGCGATCTCCGGCGACCTGCCGCTGGTGCTGCTGCAGATCGGCGACGCGGCCAACATCGAACTGGTCAGGCAGCTGGTGCAGGCGCACGCGTACTGGCGGATGAAGGGCCTGGCGGTGGACCTGGTGATCTGGAACGAGGACCGCGCCGGATACCGCCAGCACCTGCAGGACCTGATCATGAGCCTGATCACCGGCGGGCTCGAGGCGAACCTGGTGGACAAGCCGGGCGGCATTTTCGTGCGGCCGGCGCACCAGATCTCGAGCGAGGACCGCGTGCTGATGCTCTCGGTCGCGCGCGTGGTGCTCAGCGACGAACGCGGCACGCTGGCCGAGCAGGTCAGCCGCCGCCCGGTGGAATCCTCGCTGCCCAAGTTGCTCGAAGTCGCGCCCGGCGAACGCCTGCCGGTCGAGCCGACCGACGAGGCGGGGGCTCTCGCGACGGTGCGCGATGCCCTGCAGCTGCGCAACCCGCTGGGCGGCTTCTCCGCCGACGGACGCGAGTACGTCATCCAGCTCGGCGAGGGTGATGCCACGCCGGCGCCCTGGGCGAACGTCATCGCCAACCCGCATTTCGGCACCGTCGTCACCGAGCGCGGCAGCGCCTACACCTGGGGCGAAAACGCACACGAATTCCGGCTCACGCCCTGGCACAACGACCCGGTGTCCGACCCGAGCGGCGAGTGCTTCTACCTGCGCGACGAGGACAGCGGCGCGTTCTGGTCGCCGACGCCGGGCCCTGCGACGGGCAAAGGTGCGTACACCGTGCGGCACGGCTTCGGCTACAGCGTGTTCGAGCATGCGCAGGACGGCATCGTCAGCACGCTGACCTGCTTCGTCGCGCAGGATGCGTCGGTGAAGTTCTGGCAACTCAGCCTGCGCAACGTCTCCGGCCGTGCGCGCAAGCTGTCGGCCACCGGCTACGTCGAATGGGTGCTGGGCGACCTGCGCGCGCGCCAGGCCATGCACCTGGTCACCGAGGTGGACGGCGCGAGCGGCGCGCTGTTCGCGCGCAATCCCTTCAACATCGAGTTCCCGGAACGCACTGCGTTTTTCGACGTGCAGGGTGGCGGCCGCAGCCTCACCGGCGATCGCAACGAATTCGTCGGCCGCAACCGCGGCCTGGAGCGCCCGTCGGCGATGGCGCGCTCGCGCCTTTCCGGCCGCTACGGCGCCGGGCTCGATCCCTGCGGTGCGCTGCAGGTGCAGTTCGAACTGGCCGATGGCGAAGAGCGCGAGGTGGTGTTCCGGCTCGGCCTGGGCCGCGACGCGGCCGATGCGCAGGCGCTGGTGCTGCGCTATCGCGCCGACGAAAGCGCGGCCGACGCACTGGCCAAGGTATCCGCGTTCTGGACCGACACGCTCTCGGTGCTGCAGGTCGAGACGCCCGATCCGGCGCTGGACGTGCTCGCCAACGGCTGGCTGATGTACCAGACCATCGCCTGCCGCTTCTTCGCGCGCAGCGGGTTCTACCAGTCGGGCGGGGCGTTCGGCTTCCGCGACCAGCTGCAGGACGGCATGTCGATGCTGCTCGCGGCGCCGGGCCGCGTGCGCGAGCACCTGCTGCTCAGTGCCGCCCACCAGTTCCCCGAGGGCGACGTGCAGCACTGGTGGCACCCGCCGCAGGATCGCGGCGTGCGCACGCGCTGTTCGGACGACTACCTGTGGTTGCCGCTGGCTGTGGCGCAATACGTGACGGTGACCGGCGACGTATCGATCCTCGACGCGGTCGTCGGCTACGTCGAGGGCCGGCCGGTCGGCATGGACGAGGAGGGCTATTTCGACCTGCCGGTGGTGTCGGGGCTGCGCGAGAACCTGTACCAGCATTGCGTGCGCGCGCTTCGCCATGCGTCGCCGCGCGGCGAGCGGGGCTTGCCGCTGATTGGCTGCGGCGACTGGAACGACGGCATGAACAAGGTCGGCGAGCATGGCCGCGGCGAGAGCGTGTGGCTGGCCTTCTTCCAGCACGAAGTGCTCGGGCGCTTCGGCGCGCTGGCGCGCGCGCGCGGCGATGCCGAGACCGCGGCGCGCTGCGAGGACGACGCGGCCGCGTTGCGCGCGGCGGTCGAGGCCAGCGCATGGGATGGCGCCTGGTATCGCCGTGCCTGGTTCGACGACGGCACGCCGCTGGGCGCGGCCGGCAACGAGGAATGCCAGATCGATTCGATCGCGCAGAGCTGGTCGGTGCTCTCGGGCGCCGCGCCGCCCGAACGCGCGCGCCAGGCGATGGACTCGCTGTCGCGCCGGCTCGTGCGTCGCGAGACCGGGCTGGTGCAGTTGCTCGACCCGCCCTTCGACAAGAGCGCGCTCGATCCGGGCTACATCAAGGGTTACGTGCCTGGCGTGCGCGAGAACGGCGGGCAGTACACGCACGCCGCGGTGTGGGCGACGATGGCCTTCGCGCAGATTGGCGACGCGGCCACCGCCTGGGATGTGTTCGACCTGATCAACCCGGTACGCCACGGCAGCAGCGCCGGCGCGCTGGAGACCTACAAGGTCGAGCCCTACGTGCTCGCCGCCGACGTCTACGCCGTGGCGCCGCACGAGGGCCGCGGCGGATGGACCTGGTACACCGGGTCGGCCGGCTGGATGTATCGCCTGCTCACCGAATCGCTGCTCGGCCTGCGCGTCGCCGACG
>Ga0070693_100000643_pt1 | contig 15385 bp, 13 predicted proteins | sample KBSK1103metaG_FD_65472 | JGI IMG/M metagenome (GOLD analysis project Ga0070693, IMG submission 65472) | Corn, switchgrass and miscanthus rhizosphere microbial communities from Kellogg Biological Station, Michigan, USA - KBS K1-10-3 metaG | ecosystem: Host-associated > Plants > Roots >...
GGCGCCCGCGTCCAGGCGATCGACGCCGAGGCGCACGATCGCCTGATGGCGACGATCAGCCACCTGCCTCACGTCGTCGCCAACGTCCTCGTCGGCCAAGCGGTCGAGGAGCTGACCAGGGACTCCGAGCGGATGCCCGAGGTGGGACCGAGCTTCCGCGACACGACGCGGGTCGCCGGCGCCAACCCGGCGATCTGGGGCGACATCTTCGCCAGCAACAACGAGGCCGTCGCCGCGGCCGTCGAGCTCGCCGCGGAGCGGCTGCGCTCGGCGGCGGGTCTGATCCGCGCCGGTGAGCGCGGCGCGGTCGCCGAGTGGCACGCCGCGGCGGCCGAGGACCGCCGCCGGCTGCTCGAGTCCGAGCTGGCCGGCGGCGAGCTGCGCGAGCTGCGCGTCGTCGTCGCCAACCGGCCGGGGACGATCGCCGAGCTCGCCCTCGCCCTCGGCGAGGCCGGCGTCAACATCGAGGACATGGCGCTCTACCCCGCGACCGACATGACCTCCGGGGCGGTCTCGCTCTGGGTCGCCGGCGAGGAGCAGGCCGCGCGCGCGGTCGAGCTCGTTCGCGAGCTCGGACATTCCGTTTCGCCAGTGGGGGACGGCGGTGTAGGTTCGTAGCGGCATGGGGAGGCGTTTTGATCCATCGGGGGCTCTGGGAGGCAGCCTCCGGCCACCGGCGGACAAGTCGATCTCGCATCGCGCGGCGCTGATCGGGGCGATCGCCGAGGGCGAGACCAAGATCGAGGGCTACCTCGACTCGGCCGACACGCGGGCGACGATCGCCGCCGTGCGGGCGCTCGGGGCCGAGGTCGAGGGCGTGGGGTCCGACGGCGTCGAGCCGACGATCCGCGTTCGCGGCGTCGGCCTGCGCGGGGCGAAGCCGGCGGAGATCGACGTGCGCAACTCCGGCACCCTGCTGCGCCTGCTGCCGGGCTGGCTCGCCGGTCAGCCCGAGGGATCGTGGACGCTGGACGGCGACGACTCGATCCGGCGGCGGCCCGTCGACCGGATCGCCGCGCCGCTGCGCGAGATGGGCGCGAAGGTCGGCTGCCGCGAGGACCGCCTGCCGCCGCTCGAGGTCGAGGGCGCGGCGCTGCGCGGGATCGAGTACGTGCTGCCCGTCGCCAGCGCCCAGGTCAAGTCGTGCCTGCTGCTGGCCGGGCTGGTGGCCGAGGGCGATACCTGGGTCGGCGAGCCGCTGCGCAGCCGCGATCACACCGAGCGGATGCTCTCCGACGCCGGCGCCCACGTGGCCTGGTTGCGCGGCGGCGTCCAGGTGCGGCCGATCGAGGGGCCGCTGGAGCTCGGCGAGGTCACGGTGCCGGCCGACTTCTCCTCGGCGGCCTTCTTCCTCGTCGCCGCGCTGCTGGTGCCCGGCAGCGAGATCGAGCTGCGCGGCGTCGGGACCAACCCGACCAGGACCGGCCTGCTCGCGGTGCTGGAGCGGATGGGGGCCGAGGTCGAGGTCACGCCGACCGGAAGGAGCGGCGGCAGCGAGCCGGTCGCGACGCTGCGTGCCCGCGCCTCGCGGCTGCGCGGCGCCGAGATCGGCGGCAAGGAGGTGCCGCTGGCGATCGACGAGCTGCCGCTGATCGCGCTCGCCGCCTGCTTCGCCGAGGGCGAGACCGTGATCGGCGGGGCCGAGGAGCTGCGGCGCAAGGAGTCGGACCGGATCGCGACCACGTGCGCGGCGCTGAGCGCGATGGGGGCCACGGCCGAACCGCTCGAGGACGGAATGCGGGTCGAGGGCGGCGGAGAGCTGCGCGGCGGCGAGGTCGAGGCCCAGGGCGACCACCGGATCGCGATGCTCGCGGCGATCGCCGGCCTCGCCTCGCGCGAGGGCGTCGAGGTCGAGGGTATGGAGGCGGCCGCGGTCAGCTATCCGGGCTTCGAGGCCGATCTCGCGTCGCTGCTCGAACGCTGACGCCCATAGATTCCCCTCATGGTCATCGCGATCGACGGCCCCGCGGGGGCCGGCAAGTCCACGGTCGCCCGCGCGGTGGCGGGACGGCTCGGCTTCACCTACCTCGACTCCGGGGCGATGTACCGCTGCGTGGCCCTGGCGGCGCTCGAGTGCGATGCCGACCCCGACGACCCGGCGGCGGTCGGCGCGCTGGCCGCCTCGCTGGCGATCGATCTCGACGGCGAGCGGGTCGCGCTCGACGGCCGCGACGTCGGCGCGGCGATCCGCGAGCCGCGCGTCACCGAGGCCGCCTCGCGAGTCTCCGTGCATCCCGCGGTGCGTGAGGCGATGGTCGCCGAGCAGCGGCGGCTGATCGCCGCCGGGCCCTACGTCGCGGAGGGACGTGACATCGGCACCGTGGTCAGTCCCGACGCCCCGCTCAAGGTATTCCTCACCGCCTCGCCCGAGGAGCGCGCTCGCCGCCGGGCGGCGCAGACGGGCGAGGACCCCGCCGCCGTGCTCGCCGCCCAGCGCGAGCGCGACGCCCGCGACGAGGGCCGCCAGCACAGCGCCCTGCGCCCGGCCGGCGACGCCGTCGAGCTCGACACCACCGGCCTCACCCTGGGCGAGGTCGTCGACCGGGTCGAGTCCCTCGCCCACGACCGAGGCCTCACATGACCGGGTGCAACGTTTTTTCGTCGCTATGCAACGAAAAAACGTTGCACCAGGGGGTCGTGTGATGAACCGGCTGCCGGTCGTCGCCGTCGTCGGCTTTCCCAACGTCGGCAAGAGCACGCTGGTCAACCGGCTGGCTGGCGGGCGGGAGGCCGTGACGCACGCCGAGGCCGGGGTCACCCGCGACCGCAAGCGGGTGCGCTGCGAGTGGAACGGCGTCGCCTTCGAGCTGCTCGACACCGGCGGGATCGACCTCGAGGACGCCTCGGAGCTGGCCCGTGACGTGCGGCGCCAGGCGCGGATGGGAATCGCCGAGGCCGACGTCGTCCTCTTCGTCGTCGACGCCCGCGCCGGGCTGCGGGCGGGCGACGCCGAGCTGGCCGAGACCCTGCGCGGCGTCGAGGCGCCCGTGCTCGTCGTCGCCAACAAGGTCGACCGGCCCGAGGACGAGCACCTGACCGCGGAGCTGAACGGGCTCGGCCTCGGCGAGCCGCTCCCCGTCTCGGCGACGCACGGCCTCGGCAGCGGCGACCTGCTCGACCGGGTCGTCGAGCGGCTCGGCGACCGGGCCACGGCGGCGGCCGACGACGACGCCGTGCACGTGGCCGTGATCGGCCGTCCCAACGCCGGCAAGTCCTCCCTGGTCAACGCCTTCCTCGGCGCCGAGCGCGTGATCGTCTCCGATCGCGCCGGCACCACCCGTGACGCGATCGACACCGAGATCGAGGTCGACGGGCGCGGTGTGGTCCTCGTCGACACGGCTGGCCTGCGGCGGCGCTCGAAGGTCGCCGGCACGGTCGACTACTACGCCCAGTTGCGCGCCGAACACGCGGTCGAGCGCGCCGACGTCGCGATCGTCGTCTGCGACGCCGCCGACGGGGCCACCGCCGAGGACCTGCGCGTCGCCGAGCTGGCGATGCGGGGGGGCTGCGCGACGCTGATCGCGATGAACAAGTGGGACGTCACCCGAACCGACATCGACGACGCCCGCGCCCGGGTGGCACGCAAGCTGCGCCTGCGCCCGCAGGTCGTGACCTGCTCGGCGACGCGCGGGCGCAACGTCGCCAACCTGCTGCCCAAGGCCCTGGAGCTCGCCGACAGGGCGGGGGAGCGGATCCCGACTCCCGAGCTCAACCGCTGCGTCGCCGACGTCGTCGCCCGCAACCCGCCGCCCTCCCGGCGAGGCCGGCGCCTCAAGCTGCTCTATGCCGCCCAGATCGGCGAGCGGCCGCCGCGGATCGCGATCCAGGTCAACGACCGCAAGCTGATCGTCCGCGACTGGGCCTACTACCTCGAGAACCGCGTGCGCGAGACCTACGGGCTCGAGGGCATTCCACTGGTGATCGACTTCGTGCCCCGCACGCGCAGGCAACTGTAGGCTTCGATCGATGTCCGAGTACCTCTTCACATCGGAGTCGGTCACCGAGGGGCATCCCGACAAGGTCTGCGACCAGATCTCCGACGCGGTGCTCGACGCGGTGATGGCCGAAGACCCGGAGGGCCGGGTCGCCTGCGAGACCCTGGTCAACACCGGGATGGCGGTCGTCTCCGGCGAGATCTCGACCGATGTCCACCTCGACGTGCCCGAGCTGGTGCGCGAGACGATCCGCGACATCGGCTACGACCACGGCGACTACGGCTACCACTGCGACCACGTCTCGGTCCTCGTCTCGCTCGACAAGCAGTCGCCTGACATCGCCCAGGGCGTCGACAAGGCATACGAGACGCGCACCGAGCCCTCGGTGCAGGACGAGCTGCTGGTCGCCGGCGCGGGGGACCAGGGAATGATGTTCGGCTACGCGACCGACGAGACCGAGGTGCTGATGCCGCTGCCGATCCACCTCGCCCACCGTCTCGCCGAGCGGCTGGCGGCGGTGCGCAAGGACGGCAGCCTCGATTACCTCGGGCCCGACGGCAAGACGCAGGTCACCGTCCGCTACCTGGACGGCCGCCCGGCGGGGATCGAGAAGCTGCTGATCTCGACCCAGCACGCGGAGGGCGTCGAGTCGGAGTCGAAGATCAAGCCCGACCTCTGGGAGAGCGTCGTCCTGCCCGTGCTCGGCGCCGAGGCCGGCGGCCTCTACGACGAGAACGAGCTGCGCAAGCACTTCCTCGTCAACCCGACCGGCAAGTTCGTGATCGGCGGCCCGGTCGGCGACGCCGGCCTCACCGGCCGCAAGATCATCGTCGACACCTACGGCGGCATGGCCCGCCACGGCGGCGGCGCCTTCTCCGGCAAGGACCCCTCCAAGGTCGATCGCTCCGCCGCCTACGCCGCCCGCCACGTCGCCAAGAACGTCGTCGCCGCCGGCCTCGCCCGGCGTTGCGAGGTCCAGGTCGCCTACGCGATCGGCGTCGCCCGCCCGATCTCGCTGATGGTCGAGACCTTCGGCACCGGCAAGCTGCCCGACGAGCGCATCTCCGAGCTGGTCGAAGCCGAGTTCGACCTCCGCCCCGGCGCCTTCCGCCGCTACCTCGACCTGCACCGCCCGGTCTTCCGCCAGACCGCCGCCTACGGCCACTTCGGCCGCGAGGGCGACGCCTTCACCTGGGAGCGCATCGATCGGGCCGAGAAGCTGAAGGCCGCGGCGGGGCTCGAAGCGGCTCCTGCTTGAGGCCCCGGCGGGGGGAGGGCCATCGGAGGTCGTTCCTCAGGCCGCTTCGCGGGAGTTCCTGAGGAACGACCTCCGATGGCCCTCAATCCAACCGAGGACTCAATCAACTCGGAGGCTGCGGCTCGCCGAGTCCGTGGGCGCCGGCGGCGCCGGCCTGGGTCGCGTGGTCGACCTTGTGGACGACTTGGCCGGGGTCGGCGACGCCGTGGAAGATGAAGTTGTAGTCGTCGCCCGCGGCGGTGTCGAAGTCGACGTCGCCGACCTGGACGAGGCGCTGGTAGACGGACTGCTTGTAGTTGACGTTCTGGACGCGCTCGAGGCGGGTCTCCTGGACCTCGCGGGAAACGATGCCGCGACGGATGTTGAGGCGGCGGTCGGTGATCGTGTAGGTGGTGGCGACGCGCTTGACGAAGCCAATGAGGACGGTGACGCCGACGATCAGGAGGACGACGAGGAAGACGGTGCCGCCGCCGGCGCCGAAGAGCTTGAAGACGACGCCGGCGAGCGCCGCGACCAGAACCCCCTTCAGGTAGAAGCCGATGATCGCCCGCCAAGAGGGGTGGCCCTGGAAGATGATCCGCTCCCCGGGGCTGAGGTTGAGCGTCATCGCCGCTGAGCATACCCCGCGCCGTCCGCGTTCCCGCATAGCTTCCTCGGCATGTCGATCGCCAAGGTCGAGCCGCTGACGACCGCGCGCGCGCTGCGCGGTCCATTCGACTACCGCCTGCCCGAGGAGATGGCCGGCCTCGCGGTCGGCAGCGTCGTCCGGGTGCCCTTCGGGCGCCAGCGCATCCTCGGCGTCGTCGTCGAGCTCGCCGAGGCTTCCGAGCTGCCGCCCGAGCGCCTCGCCGAGCCGATCGAGGCGTTGGCGGCCGGCACGCCGCCCGAGCTCGTCCGACTCGGCCTCTGGGTCGCGCACGAGTACTGCTCGACGCCCGCCCGCGGCCTGCGCCTGGTGCTGCCCCCCGGCATCGAGGTGCGCAAGCGCCGCGCCCGCCCGCCGCTCTCCCACGAGGCGGTGGGCGGGGCCGCCGCCGCGCCCCCCGCGCTGCTGTCCGAGCAGGAGGTCGCGGTCGCCGCCGTAGTCGCGGCGCTCGACGGCGAGGCTGGGGCGCCGCGCGAGCGGCTCCTGCACGGCGCCACCGGTTCGGGCAAGACCGAGGTCTACCTGGCAGCGGTCGAGGCGGCTCTGGCCCGCGGTCGCACGGCGATCGTCCTCGTCCCGGAGATCGGCCTGGCGCCCCAGGCCGTCACCCGCTTCCAGGCCCGTCTCGGCGATCGCGTCGCCGTCCTGCACTCGGCGCTGACCGAGGCCGAGCGCTTCGAGGAGTGGCGGCGCCTGCGCGACGGCGAGGCCAGCGTCTGCGTCGGGCCGCGCTCCGCGGTCTTCGCCCCCCTCGCCGACCTCGGCCTCCTCGTCATCGACGAGGAGCACGACGCCTCCTACAAGCAGGAGGGCGACCCCTGCTACGACGCCCGCGACGTCGCCCGTCACCGCGCCGCGCAGAGCGGCGCCGTGCTGCTGGCCGGCAGCGCCACGCCGCGGCCCGAGTCGTGGCTGGAGACGTCGCGACTCGAGATGCCGCGGCGCGTCGACGGCCGGCGCCTGCCGCCCGTGCGCGTGCTCAACATGCGCGAGGCCGACCCGCGCTCGGGCCCGTTGCATCCCGAGACCTGGGCCGCTCTGGAGCGGGTGCGCGAGGAAGGGGCGAAGGCGATCGTGATGATCAACCGGCGGGGCTTCGCGCCCTGGCTCACCTGCCGGGCCTGCGGGCGCCACTGGAGCTGTCCCAACTGCGACGTCTCGCTGATCGTCCACCGCCACAGTGACAGCCTCGTCTGCCATCACTGCGCCCACGCCGAGTCACTCCCCGAGGCCTGCGGCGAGTGCGGCTCGACCACCCTCTCGCGCGCCGGCGCCGGCACCGAGCAGGTCGAGGCGCTGCTCGCGGGGCGGTTGGCGCCGATGCCGGTCTTCCGCCTCGATGCCGACACCGCCTCCGGCCGCGGCGCCCACGCCCGCATCCTCGCCGACTTCGCCGCGGCCGAGAGCGGCGTCCTCGTCGGCACCCAGATGGTCGCCAAGGGCCACGATTTCCCCGAGGTGACGCTGAGCGCGATCCTCGACGCCGACGCGACCCTGCGCTTCCCCGACTTCCGCGCCGCCGAGCGCACCTTCGCCCTCGTCGCCCAGGTCGCCGGGCGCAGCGGTCGCGGCGAGGCCGGCGGGGAGGTCGTCGTCCAGACCCTCGCTCCGACCGCGCCCAGCATCGTCCACGCCGCGAGCCACGACTCCGCCGCCTTCCTCGGCGAGGAGCTGGCCCGGCGCCGGGCCCTGCGCTACCCGCCCTTCTCCCACCTGACCCGCATCGTGCTCAAAGCCGAGTCCGAGCCGCGCCTCGACCGCGCCGCCGCCGAGCTCGCCGACGCGCTCGCCGCGACGCTGCCCGACGACACCGATCTGCTCGGCCCGGCGCCGATGTTCCGCGTCCGCAACCGCCACCGCCGCCGCCTCCTGCTCAAGGCCGCCGAGCGCGAGGCGACCATCGCCGCCGTCCGCGCCACGGTCGAGGATCTCGCCGCCGCGCGCGCCCTGCGCGATGTGGCGATATCGGTCGACGTCGATCCGCAGTAGGACGGCCGTCGGGCGCCAATCCTTAGACTCAGACCGAGATGCCCGAGGAGGCCGAGAAGAGCGAGACCGAGGAGCGCGAGGCGCTCGAAGCCGAGCTGCTCGACCGGCGCGACGCCGCGCTCGATCACGTGGTCAAGTTCGGCGACCCGGTGCTGAAGAGCGTGGCATCGCCGGTCTCGGAGTTCGGACCGGACCTGCGCGCCGAGGCGGAGCGGATGATGGCGATCATGCGCGACGCGATGGGCGTGGGGCTGGCGGCGACCCAGGTGGGAATCCTGCGCCGCCTGCTCGTCTTCCAGGCCGGCGGCGACGGCGAGCCGACGGCGCTGGTCAACCCCGAGGTCGAGTGGGTCTCCGAGGACGCCATAGTCGCCGAGGAGGGCTGCCTCAGCCTGCCGCGCGTCTCGCTGGACGTCGAGCGGCCTCTGCACGCGCGCGTCCGCGGGGTCGACCTCGAGGGCGCCGAGCTGCGGATCGAGGCCTCGGGTCTGGAGGCGCGGGTCCTGCAGCACGAGATCGATCACCTCGACGGCGTGCTGATCCTCGACCGCGCCCCCCGGCCGCAGCGCAAGGCGGCGCTGCGCGCCCTGCGCGAGGGCGGCAGCTACAGCCCCTATCTCGCCGAGGACTCCGAGCCGCCCGCCCCGGGCGAGCACCGGGAGCCCAAGCACACCGCGTGAGAGTCGCCTACCTCGGCACCTCGGAGTTCGCGGCCGCCGTGCTGCGCGACCTCGCCGGCTCGGCCCACCGTCCCCTGCTCGTCGTCACCCCGCCCGACCGCCCGCGAGGCCGCGGTCGCCGCACCCAGTCGCCGCCGACCGCCGAGGCGGCACGCGAGCTGGAGATCGAGCTGCTGCAGGTCGCCGACGTCAACGACGAGGCGGCGCTGGAGCGCATCCGCGCCGCCGGGCCGGAGGCCGCCGTCGTCTGCGCCTTCGGCCAGCTGATCCGCGAGCCGCTGCTCTCCGAGAGGCCGATGCTGAACGTGCACCCCTCGCTGCTGCCGCGCTGGCGGGGCGCGGCGCCGATCGAGCGCGCGCTGATGGCCGGCGACGACGCGACCGGGGTGAGCGTGATGCGAGTCACGGCGGGGCTCGACTCGGGACCGGTCGCGCTTGCCGAGGAGGTCGCGATCGGCGCCGAGGACGACTTCGAGTCGCTCTCGGCCAAGCTGGCGGCTTTGGGGAGTGAGCTGCTGGCGGCGGCGCTCGACCGGCTGGCGCGGGGAGACCTCGAGTTCGCCGACCAGGACGACGATCGCGCCACCTACGCGGAGAAGATCGCCGCCGCGGATCGCCGCCTCGACCCCGCCCGCTCCGCCGCCGAGCTGGCGCGAACCGTGCGCGCGCTCACGCCGCACGTCGGCGCCTACCTGGAGACGTCCGCCGGCGAGCGTCTCGGCGTCCGTCGCGCCCGCCCGGTCGACGTCCGCGTCAAACGCGGCGAGGCGAAGGCCGAGTGGGGGGCGCTGCTCGTCGGCTGCGGCCAGGGCACGCTGCGCCTGGAGGTCGTGCAGCCCCCGGGGGGGCGGCCGATGCCCGCCGACGCCTTCCTGCGCGGCCACCCGCTGCCGAAGTTCGGCGCGTGACCACGCCCGCCCGCCAGCTCGCCTTCGAGACGATCCGGGCGACCTTCGAGCGGGAGGCGCACACCGAGCGGGCCTTCCGCGAGGCGGCCGAGGGCCGCGGCATCGAGGGCCGCGAGCGCGCTCAGGCGCAACGGCTCGCCTACGGCGCCGTGCAGCGGCGCGGCACCCTCGACGCCGGGCTCGAACGCTTGGTCGACCGGCCCCTGCGGCGCCTCGACCCGCCCGTGCTCGCCGCCCTGCGCCTCGGCCTCTACGAGCTGCTCTTCGCCGACGCGACGCCAGACCACGCGGCCGTCGGCCAGGCGGTGGAGCTGGCCAAGGGCGCCGGGGCCGCCCACGCCGCCGGCTTGGTCAACGCGGTGCTGCGCCGCGCCGCGCGGGAGCGCGAGGCGCTCGTCGCGTCGCTGCTCGGCGACGACTCGACTCCGGAGGCGGCGGCGGTGGCCCACTCGGCGCCTCCCTGGCTGGCGCGGATGTGGTGGGAGGAGCTGGGCCCCGACGATGCCCGCTTCCTGCTCGCCGCCTGCAACGAGCCTCCGGAGAAGGCCTTCCGGGTCAACACCCTGCGCGCGAACCCCGACACCGTTCTCGCGCAATTGCGCGAGAACGGTGTCGGGGTTCGCGCGCCTGCTTCCGGTGCGCCTTATGGCACCCATGAGCACCTAAAGCGCACCGGAGCGGAGGGGTGGCTGGAGCTGCCGGAGACGATCGTGGTCGAGGGGGCGACCGGCGACGTCGTCCCCGAGCTGGTCGCGGCCGGACTGCTGACCCCGCAGAGCCGGGGTTCGGCGGCGGCCGTCGCGGCGCTCGACCCACGGCCGGGCGAGCACGTCCTCGACCTCTGCGCCGGGCCGGGGATCAAGACCGGCCAGATCGCCGAGCGGATGGGCGACCGCGGCGAGGTGATCTCGGTCGAGAGCGACCCCGAGCGCGCCGCCGAAGTCGCCGGGCAGGCGAGCCGGCTCGGGCTGCGCAGCGTCACCGTGGTCGAGGCCAACGCCGGCGAGGCGGGGATGGCGCCGGGCTTCGACCGCGTCCTCGTCGACCCGCCCTGCTCGGACTTGGGCACGCTCGCCTCGCGCCCCGACGCGCGCTGGCGCAAGTCGCCGGCGACGATCGAGCGCCTGGTCGGGGAGCAGGCGCTGCTGCTGCGGCGCGGCCTGCAGGCGCTGCGGCCTGGCGGCACGCTGGTCTACTCGACCTGCACGATCTCGCGCCGCGAGAACGAGGACCAGGTGAGCGACGGCCTTCGGATCCAGCTCCGCCCCGATCGCGATCGCACCACCGGGTTCTTCATCTGCCGGCTGAGGCGCGATGATGCATCCGATGAGTGAGCCGAAGGCCTCCGAGGGCCTGATGCGCAGGGCGGCCTGTCCGCACTGCGGCGAGCCGTGGCTGCGCCCAACGCAGCTGCCCGGCCGCTTCCGCTGCGTGTACTGTCTGCGCCGCTTCGAGCTCGTCTCCCAGTGCCCCCACTGCGGCGAGCACCAGACGATCGCCCGGATGAGCACCACCGAGGACATGACCTGCCAGACGTGCGACAACTCCATGCTGAAGCCCGTATGAGCGAGCGGATCGCGGAGCTGATCGTCTCGCCCCGGGTCGCGCCCTCGATCCTCTCGGCCGACTTCGCCCAGCTCGGCGCGCAGCTCGACGAGGTCATCGACGCCGGGGCCCGGGTGATCCACTTCGACGTCATGGACGGCCACTTCGTGCCGCCGATCACGATCGGGCCGCTGGTGCTGGGCGCGATCGCCGACCGGGTCCACGACGCGGGTGGCGCGGTCGACGTGCACCTGATGATCGAGCAGCCTGAACGTCAGATCGCCGAATTCGCCGAAGCCGGCGCCGACTCGATCACCTTCCACCGCGAGGCGACCCCGCACGCCAACCGCCTGCTCACCGCGATCCGCGATCTCGGCTGTCTCGCCGGCGTGGCGATCAACCCGGCGACGCCGGTCGAGGACGTCGCCGAGCTGCGCGGCTACGCCGACATCGTCCTCAACATGACGATCAACCCAGGCTGGGGCGGGCAGAAGATGCTGCCCGAGTCGCCGGCCAAGATCGAACGCCTCGCTCCCCTCGTCGGCAGCGCGAGGATCGAGGTCGACGGCGGCGTCGACGCCGGCGCCGTCGGCTCGGTGGCCGCCGCCGGCGCCTCGCTCTTCGTCGCCGGCTCTGCCGTCTTCGGCGCCGACGACCCGGCGGCGGCCTACGCCGAGATCGTGGCCGCCGCGGGCGCCGCCTAGTGACCTGAGTCATTAATTCACGTCCAGAACGAGGACCAAGTCAAGGCCCGACCCACGCATCCGACTTTGACCCCGCTCTGGTGTGGTCAAAGTCGGATGCGTGGGTCGCGCTCACCTATGAGAGCACCTCACGCAGGTTTCCCAATCGCGCAAGTTGCCCGGTGCTGGAGCGCACTGGAGCGTCGGCGATTCCGAAGGCGCGCCTAGCCCCTGGCGATCAGGGCGCCGATGACCTCCTGCCACCAGGCCCGCCCGGCGGGGTCGTCTCTTCCCACCCGCTGCGCCCGGTGCTCGCACCAGCGGGCCAGGGAACGGCGGTCGCCGACGGCCACGGCCCTCTCGCTGACGATCGCGTAGCGGCCGTCGACGAGGGCGACGAGCGAGGTGGGGCGGTCGCGGCGGCTGCGCAGCACCGAGGCGACGGCGACGCCGGCGACCGCGCTCGGTGCCGAGTGGTCGTCGATCGCGCGCGAGGGCCCGACGGAGAACACCTGCGGAGCTCCTCGAGGCGGCAGCAGCGGAGGTGACGGAGCCCCGACGGGGCCCTCGTGCCAGCGCCGGGTCAGCGCCTCGACCTCCTCGCGCAGCTCGCCGCGGACGAGGACGTGCAGCTCGTCGCCCTCGCGCAGCTCGGTCGAGCCGCGCGGCGGGATCGCGTGTCCGTCGCGGACGATCACGTTGACCAGCGCCTCCCGCGGCAGGCCGAGTTCGCGCACCAGGTGGCCGGCCGCGGCCGCCCCCGGCCGCAGCCTGTAGGAGACGACGTCGCCGCCCATGCGCCGGATCCGGCCCGACTCGAGCAGGCGGCGCGGCAGCGCCGGCTCGTCGGTGGTGAGGCCGAGCCGCTTGGCGAGCGGCTCGAAAGTCGCCCCCTGCACCAGGGTCGAGGTGACGACGACGAAGAAGACGATCGAGAAGAGCTGTTCGCCGCTGCCGACTCCGGCGACGACCGGAAAGGTGGCCAGCCAGATCGGCGTCGCGCCGCGCAGCCCGGCCCAGCCCAGCATCGCGCGCTCACGCAGGTCCAGTGGCGAGAGCACCGTCGCCGCGAAGGCGGCGAGGGGGCGGGCGACGAGGATCAGCGCCGCCGATAGCGCGAGGCTTTCCCAGGCGACGTCGCCGAGGGTGCTGGGGAAGACGAGCAGGCCGAGAAGGATGAAGAGCCCGATCTGGGCGACCCAGCCAATTCCCTGGTGGAAGGCGACGATCGTGCGCTGCGCGGGTATCCGCGCTGAGCCGAGCGCCAGCGCCGTCAGGTAGACGGCGAGGAAGCCCGAGCCGTGGAGGACCTCGGCCAGGCCGAAGGCTATCCCGGCGATCGCGATCGTCGCCACCGGGTAGATCCCGTCGGTCTGCAGCCGCACGCGGTCGAGCGTCCAGACGGCGACCCGGCCCAGGATGAGGCCGACCGCCGCGCCGAGCGCCAGTTTGAGCGCCAGCAGGCCGATCATGTCGGCGAGCCCGAAGCCGGGCTCCTGCAGCCATTCGATGAATCCGATCACGAGCAGGAGGGCGACCGGGTCATTCATCCCCGACTCGCCCTCCAGCGCGCGCGCGAGGCGCTTCTTCAGCGTCGAGCGGCGCAGCACGGCGAAGATCGCGGCCGAGTCGGTGGCGGCGATCGCGGCGCCGACGATCATCCCTTCGAGCACGCCGATCTCGAAGATCCAGTGTGCGGCGAGGCCGGCGGCGCAGGCAGTGATCGCGGTCCCGATCGTCGCCAGCGAGGCGGCCGTGCCGAGGACCGGCCGGATCTCCCGCCAACCGGCCGTGAGCCCGCCCTCGAAGAGGATGAGGACGAGGGCGATCGTGCCCAGGGTGCGCGCCAGCTCGGCGTCGTCGAACTCGATGCCGCCGACTCCCTCGGAGCCGGCGAGCATTCCCAGGCCGAGAAAGAGCAGCAGGCCGGGGATGCGAATGCGGTCGGCGAGCAGGGCGCCGAGGATGCCGGCGGCGAGCAGGGCGCCGGCAACGAGGATCAGCTCGGCGTCGTGTCCAGCCACGACTTGAACCTACGTGTTCTCGTCGACCGCGGCGAGGCGCAGCTCGAGCTCCTCGGGCGAGCCAGGCGCCGGCACGTCCTCGGCCCGTTCGTGCGGGCGGCGGTAGATCAGGTAGAGCAGGCCGAAGAGAGCCGCGGCGGCGAGCGTGAAGCCGATCTCGACCCGGTGGAACTCGTCGGAGACCAGGGGGACGAAGTTCCAGCCGATGAAGAGGGCGGCGCAGGCGATCCAGCGCATCGCGGCGCGGCGCACCTGCCCCTGGGCGACGCAGGCCTGGTTGACGGTGACCGAGGAGAGGTAGAGCCCGGTGCCGGCCGCGACGACCAGCAGTTCGCCGCGGCCGTACTCGAACTTGGCGCTGAAGGCGAGCTGCATCAGCCGCGGCCCGGCGGCGAGGATCGCCAGCCCCATCACAGCGGTGAAGGCGGCGACCGCGAGCAGGACGCCCCGTACCGAGCGGTGGAACTCGTCCTCGCTGCCGGGCTCAGAGCTGGTGTGGAGGCCGGTGAGGTGGGGCAGGATGCTGGTCGAGACCGCCTGGAAGAGCTGCAACGGCGCTCGCGCCAGCATCAGCACGTTGAAGATGAAGCCGGCCGCGGCGGCGCCGTCGAGCGCCCGCACGACGAGTGGCCCGGCGTTGAGGAAGGCCTGTTCGCTGAACATGATCACCAGCACCGCCGCCGCGAATCCGCTGCCGTGGCTGACCGAGACCGAGGCCGCCTCCGCTTCGGTCTCGGCGGCGGGCGCCGCCGCCCGCGCCTGCCGCGCGAAGGCCAGCGGTACCACCATCAGGGAGAGGGAGGGCGCCGCGACGATGCCGATCGCCACCGCCGACTGCCCCGCCAGCAGGCTGACCGCGACGAGGACCGCGAACAGGGTGCGGAAGCAGGACTCGGAGAGGATCAGCGCGGTGAAGAGGCCGAAGCGCTTGACGCCGGCGAGGAAGCCGCGGGCGAAGTAGCTCGCCGCGTAGAAGAGGACGGCCGAGAAGTAGACCCAGTACAGCGTTTCGTTGCCCTCGAGCAGGTCGTTCTGGATCGGGCCGCGCAGGGCGAGGGCGAGGACGGCGAAGACCAGCGCAAGCCCGACCTGGATCGTCGCCGCGTTGCGGGTCGTGCCGCCGATCGGCTCCCCCTTGGCGAGGTGTTCGGAGACGTGTCGGGAGAGCAGCTGTTCGACCGGCCGGTAGAGGGTCGAGATCGTGATGAAGACGGCTGACCAGAGCACCGTGATCTGTCCGTAGTCGGGCTTGGAGAGCACGTGGGAGGCGATGAAGAAGTAGACGTAGGTGATCACCCCGGTGAGGCCGACGCCGATCGCCAGGAAGCTGGCCGTTTTGCCGTACTCGGCCGAGGCCGAGCCCTCGCCGCCGCCGGCGCCCAGTGCCTGCCGCGGCCGGCCGATCAACGCTCGTCCGCGCCGCGCTCGTAGTGGGAGGGGGGAACGTCGAGGGCGAGCTCGACCCTGCGCACTCGCTCGAAGACGCGCTGGGTCATCACCCGCTGCCCGGCGAGCAGGTCGCCGATCACGCCAAGCGCGAGGAGCTGGATCGCGGCGATGAAGAGGACGGCGCCGAGGATCAGCGACTGGACGTGGCCGCTGCTGTCGCCGTTGAGGATCCAGTCGAGCAGGAACGGCATCCAGGCGGCGAGGGCGAGCAGGCCGACGATGAGCCCGGCGGTGGCGAAGACCCGCAGCGGCTCGTAGCGGGCGTAGA
>Ga0070693_100000645_pt1 | contig 15360 bp, 14 predicted proteins | sample KBSK1103metaG_FD_65472 | JGI IMG/M metagenome (GOLD analysis project Ga0070693, IMG submission 65472) | Corn, switchgrass and miscanthus rhizosphere microbial communities from Kellogg Biological Station, Michigan, USA - KBS K1-10-3 metaG | ecosystem: Host-associated > Plants > Roots >...
CCATGCCCGCGATCGCGCTCGCGATCGCCAGCGGATGTAGCGGTGGTGGAGGTTCGACGCCCCCGGCCGTTTCGCCGCCTCCGGCCGCCCCTTCCGGCGTGCTCGACACGAGTTATGGCGCCGCAGGCGTTGCGGTCCTTCCTCCGGGGGCGGGGATGGCTGTCGATGCCGCCGGCGACGTCTTCTACGCGGGGTTTCAGTTCGGCAAGCTCGATCCATCCGGCCGGCCGGCGCTGTTCGAACAGAATGCCGTTCTCGCCGGGTATGCGCCAACGATTGCGGTCGATTCGGCGGGAAACCTGTACGCCGCCTCGGTAGTAAATGATTCGCTGATCCAGGTCGTGAAGCGCGATGCGTCAGGACGCCCGGTCGGCTCGTTTGGACAGGACGGGCACGTGGACCTTGCGTTCGCGGGGTCGGTGGGATTGCGCACGATTCTTCTCGACGGTGTCGGCAATGTCCATGTCATGGCATCAACTCACCCGCCGAATTTTCCCCGGCCGGTCAACGTGTACCTGATCAAGCTGGATTCAGCCGGGAAGCCGGTCGCGACATTCGGTGCCGATGGCACCGGCCGCATTACCCTGCCAAGCGTCTTCGAGATTGCGACACCGGTGCCCGCGATCGATCGCGCGGGCAATGTCTTCGCTGTCGCGCCCTCGTTCTCGGGAAATGTCCTGGTGCAGAAGCTCGATGCGAATGGGGCGCCCGCCGCCGATTTCGCGACGATGGAGATCGGTCTCGGGTGCACCGGTGTTCCGAACGTTCCTTACACGATCAGGCGCTTCATCTCCGTCGACGCCAGCGACAACGTCTTCGTCGGTGGCGCCTGTGCATACGGTGCTGAGACGCGCGAGCGTCCATTCGTCGTGAAGCTCGACGCGAGGGGAAACCTTGCGGCGTCTTTCGGTGAAGGCGGCATTGCGCGAGATTTCTATGCTGCGAAGAATGCTGCTGGCACGCTGCAACCGACGGCGGTCGACGCCTTCGTGCCGGCTTCAGACGGAAACCTCTACGTGGGCGTGTCGACGAAAGACCTGGAATGCGGTGTCGGAGTGGGGATCGTGAAACTCGGCGCGGACGGCCGGCCAGTGGATGGTTTTGGATCTCATGGGGTCGCCATGGTCGAGCTCTATGCCGGAGCGGCGTGGAACCTAGGCATCGACGGCATGATGCGGTTGTACGCGGGCGGCAACCCGCGCACGGCCTGCCCCGCCGTCGCCGGGGGCGGCGCGATCTACCGCTTCAACGGCTGAGCGCTAGTCCTTCGTATCGATCTTCAGGTCCTGCACCTTGCGGGTGAGCGTGTTGCGACCGATGCCGAGAAGTCCCGCGGCTTCGATGCGGCGCCCCCCGGTGTGTTGCAGTGCCTTCATGATCAGCACGGTTTCGAAGTCGCGCGTGAGCGGATCGGCGATGTCGGATTCGCCGCGAGCCAGGCGCGAAGCCACTTCGCGCTCCAGCACGCGCCGCCAATCGCCGTCATCCGACGAGCCCGACGCGGCCACATCGCCGCGCACCTCGGGCGGCAGGTCCTTCACATCGACGACCTGGCCGGGCGCCATCACCGTGAGCCAATGGCAGACGTTCTCGAGCTGGCGCACGTTGCCGGGCCACTCCTGCGCCTGGAGGAATTGCGTCGCGGCCTCCGTGAGGCGCTTGCCGTCGACCCCAAGATCGCGCGCGCTGTTGGCGAGGAAATGGCGCGCGAGCGCGGGAATGTCCTCGCGGCGTTCGCGCAGCGCCGGCAGCCGAAGGCGGATCACGTTGAGGCGGTGGTAGAGGTCCTCGCGGAAGAGGCCCTGCTTCACGCGCGATTCCAGCTCCTGGTGCGTGGCGGCGATCACGCGCACGTTGGCGGCGAGCGGCGTGTGGCCGCCGACGCGATAGAACTGGCCATCGGAGAGCACGCGAAGCAGCCGCGTCTGCAGGTCCGACGGCATGTCGCCGATCTCGTCCAGGAAAAGAGTGCCGCCCTCGGCCTGCTCGAAGCGTCCGCGGCGCATCGCCTGCGCGCCGGTGAATGCGCCGCGCTCGTGCCCGAAGAGCTCGCTTTCCAGCAGGTCCTTCGGGATCGCGGCGGTGTTGATCGCGATGAACGGCTTTGCCGCGCGCGGGCTGTGGCGGTGGAGCGCGCGCGCCACCAGCTCCTTGCCGGTTCCCGATTCGCCTGTGATCAGCACCGTCGCGTGCGACTGCGCCAGGCGCCCGATGGCGCGGAACACTTCCTGCATCGCAGGCGCTTGCCCGAGGATCTCGGGGGCTTCCTCGGCCTCGACGGGCGCTTCGACCTGGCGGCGGCTCTCGTCGATCGCGCGGCGCACGAGCTCGATCGCATGGTCCACGTCGAATGGCTTGGGCAGGTATTCGAATGCCCCGCCCTGGAAAGCCGCCACCGCGCTTTCCAGATCCGAATACGCCGTCATGATGATTACCGGCGTGGCGGGCAGTTTCGCGCGCAGCTGCTGCATGAGCTCGAGGCCCGAAAGTCCCGGCATGCGGATGTCGCTCACCACCACCTGCGGCGCTTCCTGCGACACGCGGTCGAGCGCCTCCAGCGCCGAGCCGAACGTGCGGTGCGCGATGCCTTCGCGCGCGAGCGCCTTCTCGAAGACCCAGCGGATCGAGCGGTCGTCGTCGATGATCCAGACCGGATTCATTGCGTCACCTCCGCCTGGGTGCGAAGGGGAAGCACCAGCGTGAATCGCGTGCGGCCCGGGTCGCTCTCGAACTCGATGAGGCCGTGGTGCTGGCTCACGAAGCTCTGCGCCAGCGACAGGCCCAGGCCCGTGCCGCCCTGCCTGCCGCTCACCAGCGGGTAGAAGATGCGATCGGCGAGGTCGGGCGGCACGCCCGGACCGTCGTCCTCGATGGACACCGCGATCGCGTGGCGGTAACGCATGCGGGCGATCGTCACCTGCCGCGCGATGCGCGTGACCATGCGGATTTCACCCAGGCCGCCCGTGGCCTGCGCGGCATTGCGCGCCACGTTGAGGATCGCCTGGATGAGCTGCTCCTTGTCGCCGGTGATCTCCGGAAGGCTGGTGTCGTAGTCGCGCTTGATCTCGAGGCCCTCGGGAAATTCCGCGAGAAGGAGCGTGCGCACGCGTTCCATCACCTCGTGGATGTTCACCCGCTCGATCCGCGGGAGCCGGTTGGGCGTGAGCAGGCGGTTCATGAGCGATTGCAGGCGATCGGCTTCCTTCACGATCACCTGCGTGAACTCCCGCAGCTCCGCGTCCTGCAGCTCGCGCTCCAACAGCTGCGCGGCGCCGCGGATTCCGCCCAGCGGGTTCTTGATCTCGTGCGCGAGGTTGCGGATGAGCTCGCGGTTGGCCTGCTGCTGCTCGAGCATCTTCGCCTCGCGCGCGATCTTCAGCTGCTGCTGCAGCTCGCGGAATTCCAGCACGAGGCGAGCTTCACCGCTCTCGGCCGGAGTGATCACGCAGTGCAGGTGAACGGGATAGCCCTCGACCTCGAGCAGCAGGTCGTTGTCGTTGAAGCCCGCTTGCGCCTCGAGGGCGTGCGCGAGCCGGTGCACGAACTCGTCGTTGCCCGGCAGCGCGGTGTCGAAGGGCATGCCGACCATCTGCTTTCGCGCCTGTGCGAAGAGCGTTTCGGCCGCGGGATTGGCGTAAGTCACGTGGAGCCCTTCGTCGAGCATGAGCACGGCGGTATTGAGCAGCTCGAGCCCGGCGTATGGCGTCACGATCTGCGCCACGAAAAGAAAGCAACAAGCGCGCCAGCCAGGTCGGCTGGCGCGTCGGCGCAACGGTGTTGCCGGAAGGGGAGACTGCGCGAGGCTAGGGCTTCAGCGCGCCGAGCTCTTTCTTGAGCGCCTCGATGTTCTTCTCGTGCTCGGCGACGGTGGATTGCAAGCCGCGAATGCGACCCGACGCCTTCTCGATGTTGCTGCGCATCTCGGCGAGCTGCGTGGCGCTGGGCTCGGCCGTCGTCTGCATCGCCTTCACGGCGGCGACGAGCGTGGGATTCTGCTGCTCCTGCGAGATCGACGCGCGCGCCTCGGCGAGCGAATCCTCCTCGCGCGTGAGCTCTTCCTCGAGGATCTTGCGCCGATCGTTGTCGCGTCGCTTCTGGACATTGGCATCGATCGATGCGAGCGTCGGCGTCGCCACGGCCGCGGGCTTGTCCAGGCGCTCGAGCGTCGCGACGGCTTTCGCCGCGGGAGGCGGCGCGACCGCGACTGCGGGCGTCGCGGGAATCGTCGTGATCGGATCGAGCTCCAGCACCGTCGCGCCCTTCATGGGCTTGTTGCTGTAAGTGACGCGCCCGTTCTCGTCGACGTGCTTGTAGATCGTCGTCTCGGCCCACGCGGCGCCGCTCAACGCGACGGCGAGGCCTGCCATCCAAACGATCTTCATTCAGCGCTCCCTTTCGCGGAATGGGAGGGACAGGATAGGGAGCGGTCATTGAAAAAGCAACAAGATCAAAGAGATGCGAACGCCTTGGCGCAATAGGTTGTGGTTGGTCGTTGCGCAAAACACAAGAAAAAGGGGCGGCAGCCGCCGCCCCAATGTCGTTGCCGTGCTTCGTGGCCGGCCTCAGGCCGAGAAATACATCTCGAACTCGATCGGGTGCGTGGTCATGCGGAAGCGCTGCACTTCCTCGTACTTGAGCGCGATGTACGCATCGATCATGTCGTCGGTGAAGACGCCGCCGCGCGTGAGGAAGCCGCGGTCCTTGTCGAGGTTCTCCAGCGCTTCGTCGAGCGACGCGCACGGATGCGGCACCTTCGCCGCTTCTTCCGGCTCGAGGTCGTAGAGGTTCTTGTCCAGCGGATCGCCCGGGTTGATCTTGTTCTGCACGCCGTCCAGGCCCGCCATCAGCATCGCGGCGAACGCGAGATACGGATTGGCCGTGGGATCCGGGAAGCGCACTTCGACGCGGCGCGCGTTGGGACTCGACACGAGCGGGATGCGGCACGCGGCCGAGCGGTTGCGCGCCGAGTACGCGAGGTTGATCGGCGCCTCGAATCCCGGAACCAGGCGCTTGTACGAGTTGGTGCCGGGGTTCGTGATCGCGTTCAGCGCCTTCGCGTGCTTGATGATGCCGCCAATGTAGTTGAGCGCGAATTGCGACAGGCCCCCGTAGAGGTCGCCGGAGAAAAGGTTCTTCCCGCCCTTCCACACCGACTGGTGCACGTGCATGCCCGAGCCGTTGTCGCCCACGACGGGCTTGGGCATGAAGGTCGCCGTCTTGCCGTACGAGCGCGCGACGTTGTGTACCGTGTACTTGAGGATCTGCATCCAGTCGGCGCGCTTCACCAGCGTGTTGTACTTCGTGCCGATCTCGCACTGTCCCGGCGCCGCGACCTCGTGGTGATGCACTTCCACCTCCACGCCCTGTTCTTCCAGCGCGAGGCAGATCGCGGAGCGGATGTCCTGCAGCGAATCGACGGGCGGCACGGGGAAGTAGCCGCCCTTGATCGGCGGGCGATGGCCGAGGTTTCCACCCTCGAACTTCCCGTCCGAAGACCACGGCGCCTCCTCGGAGTAGATCTTCACGAACGAGCCCGACATGTCGACCTTCCACTCGACCGCGTCGAAGATGAAGAACTCGGGCTCCGGACCGAAATACGCGGTGTCGCCGAGCCCCGAGCTCTTGAGATAGGCCTCCGCCGCCCTCGCGATCGAACGCGGATCGCGCTCGTATCCCTTCTTGGTCGTGGGCTCGAGCACGTCGCACGAGATCACCAGCGTGGGCTCGTCGAAGAACGGGTCCATGCGCGCGGAATCGGGATCCGGCATGAGCAGCATGTCGGAGGCTTCGATGCCCTTCCATCCGGCGATCGACGATCCGTCGAAGAAGTGGCCGTCCGTGAACTTCGCATCGTTGAAGGCCTTCGACGGCACAGTGACGTGCTGCTCCTTGCCCTTGGTATCGGTAAACCGCAGGTCGACGAATTTGACCTCGTTCTCCTTGATTGTCTTGAACACGTCGCTTGCTGCCATAGATCTCTCCTGATGGATTGGGGTGCTCGGATTTGGTGAAGGAACGGCTTCGAAGGGCCGGTCGAGGCCTTGAAATAGCGAAATTTATGCCACCGGGGGACGCCGATAAATCATTGATTCGGATGGTGTTACTGGCGGCTGTGAAACACGTGCGCACTGGCGTGGTGCCTTCCGTGGGCTTATGCACCAGAACAGAGCATACGCCTTCGGATCGCCTGTGCGAGCGCCATACTATTAAATAGGGGGATGGACCGCTATGCCGTGATGGGCAATCCCATCTCCCACAGCCTTTCGCCCACGATCCAGGCGGCGTTCGCTCGCGCGACGCGAGAGCCGATCGAATACACGGCGCTGCTCGTGCCGCTGGGAACATTCGCGCAATCGGCGCGGCGATTCTTCGATGAAGGAGGCCGCGGCGCGAACGTGACGCTGCCCTTCAAGCTCGACGCCTTCGATCTCGCCGCGACGAGGACCGAGCGCGCGATCGTCGCGGGCGCCGCGAATTTCCTCGCCGCCCGCAACGGCGCGATCGAAGCGGACAACACCGACGGCGCGGGGCTCGTGACGGATCTCACGCGCAACCACGGCGTGCGCCTCGAGGGCGCGCGCATCCTCGTGCTCGGCGCCGGCGGCGCCGCGCGCGGCATCATTGCCCCGCTTCTCGCACGCAAGCCGGCGTGCCTGGTCATCGCCAACAGGACCGCGGCGCGCGCTCTCGAGCTCGCCGCGCGATTTCGCGATCGCGGCCCCGTCGAGGGCGTGGCGCTCGATGCGATCGCGCGCGACGGCTACGATGTCGTCCTCAATGCGACATCGACTTCGACACACGGCGAATCCCTGCCGCTGCCGGCGCATGCGTTGCCATCCGGCGCGTTCGCATACGACCTGGCTTACGGCGCGGGCGCACGCGCATTCGTCGAGCGCGCAAAGGCCGCGGGCATGAAGGCGGCCGACGGGCTCGGCATGCTGGTCGAGCAGGCCGCCGAATCGTTCGAGCTGTGGCGCGGCGTGCGGCCGCAGACGGGGCCCGTGCTGGCGGAGCTCAGGGCGCGCATGGCGTGAGGCGGCTCGCACGCATCCTCGCGTGGCTCGGCGTCGCCGCGGCCGCCGCCTTCCTCGTCCTCCAGCTTTCGTTCCTCGCGCGCATCTGGTGGTGGAAGGACCACAATCCCCAGGCCACCGCGTTCATGCTGGCCCGCATGGAACAGTTGCGCGCGCGTGATCCGCAAGCCAAGCTACGCCACTCGTGGGTTTCCTATGACCGCGTCGCGACGAGCCTGAAGCGCGCCGTCGTGGTGGCCGAGGACGCGAAGTTCGCCGACCACGAAGGCTTCGACTGGGAAGCGATCGAGAAGGCGCGGGAAAAGAACCTGAAGAAGGGCCGGATCGTGGCAGGTGGATCGACCATATCGCAGCAGCTGGCGAAGAACCTCTTCCTCTCGGGCGAGCGCTCGGCGCTGCGCAAGGGCGAGGAAGCGCTGATCACGGTCATGATCGAGCACGTGATGGACAAGCGCCGCATCCTGGAGATCTACCTCAACGTGATCGAGTGGGGGGAGGGCACCTTCGGCGCGGAAGCGGCCGCGCGTCATTACTATGGCGTCGGCGCGAACGCCCTCGCGCCCGAGCAAGCCGCGCGCCTCGCCGCCATGGTCCCGAACCCCCGCTTCTACGATCGCAACCGCAGCACCGCCTTCCTCGCGCGGCGCACGCAGACCATCCTCGCGCGCATGCCGCAGGCGGAGCTTCCATGAGCGCCCAGCCGGAAGAGCGTGGCGAGCTGTCCGCGGCACCACAGTCGCATCTCGACGAGGTGCAGCGCGTCATCTCGAAGCTGAGGCTCGTCGAGGGGCTGGTGCACCGGCAGGGAGAGCACGACGGGCGCAAGCCCGAGCTCGTCGAAGGCCTCGTGCACAAGCAGCACGTGGCCGAACTGCAGAAGCGCATCGACCGGCTGCATCCGGCGGACATCGCGCACGTCCTGGAGGGCCTGCCGCTCGAAGACCGCCTCCTGGTGTGGGGCCTCGTGGGTCCCGACCGGGAAGGGGAGGTGCTCCTCGAGACGGCCGACGCCGTGCGCGAGACGCTCCTCGCGGACATGGACGACGCCGAGATCGTCGCGGCGGCGAGCGAGCTCGAGCCCGACGAGGTGGCCGATCTCGCGCCCGACCTTTCCGACGAAGTCGTCCAGGACATTCTCGAGGCGCGCGGCGTCGATGACCGGGCGCAACTGCAGGCGGCGTTGTCGTATCCCGAGGGAACCGTGGGCTCGCTCATGGACTTCGAGGCCGCCAACATCCGCGAGGACGCGCTGGTGGAGAACGCGCTGCAGATCCTGCGCAAGTACGACGAGCTGCCGGCGCAGACCGATTCCCTGTTCGTGGTGGACCGCTTCGGCCGCCTGAAGGGACTGGTCCCGCTCGCCAAGCTTGTCGTGAACAACCCCGACGTGTCGGTCGAGAAGCTCTACGAGCCCGAGAAGGTGTCGTTCGCGCCCGAGAGCGACGCGGACGAGGCGGCCGAGGTGTTCGAACGCTACAACCTGGTGAGCGCGCCGGTGATCGATGCCTCGCGCAAGCTCATCGGCCGCGTGACGGTGGACACCGTGCTCGAACACGTGCGCGAGCGCAAGGCGCAGCAGGACCTGGCCAAGGTCGGCCTGCGCGAAGAGGAGGACATCTTCGCGAGCGTGTGGGAGAGCGCCAAGAACCGCGGGCCCTGGCTCGCGCTGAATCTCTGCACCGCCTTCGTCGCTTCGCGGGTGGTGGGCGCCTTCGAGGGCTCGATCGAGCGGCTCGCCGCGCTCGCCGCGCTGATGCCCATCGTCGCGGGGATCGGCGGCAACTCGGGCAACCAGACCACCACGCTGATCGTGCGCGCCCTGGCGGTGGGACAGATCAGCGCGCAGAGCGCGAAGCGGCTCTTCGTGAAGGAGATCGGCATCAGCATCCTCAACGGAGCGCTGTGGGGAACGGTGCTCGGCATGGTTGCGTGGATGCTCTACCGCAACGTCGCGCTGGGGGGCGTGATGGCGCTCGCGATGCTGCTGAACCTCGTCGTCGCCGCGATGGCGGGCTACACCATCCCGCTCGTGATGGAACGCTTCGGCCGGGATCCCGCGGTGGGGTCCAGCGTCTTCCTCACCTTCATCACGGACAGCATGGGCTTCTTCATCTTCCTCGGCCTGGCCACCGTCTTCCTGATGTAGCGCCCATGGCGCGGCTTTTCTTCGCCATCTGGCCCGGCGCGGCGGCGGCGCGCGAGCTCGCGCGCGTGGGCGAGACGCTCGCCGGCTTGGCCGGCGGCAAGCCGGTCGCGCCCGAGAAAATCCACATGACGCTCGCCTTCCTGGGCTCCGTGAAGGACGAGGATGCGGGCAGGGCTGCATCGGCCGCGGGCGCGATCCGTGGTGATGCGGTTCGCATGACGATCGACGCGGTGGGCTCCTTCCGGGGCGCACGCGTCGGATGGGCAGCCCCCTCCCAGCCGGTCCCGGGGCTGGGCATTCTCCAGGCAAGGCTGGCGGGTGAGCTTCGCGATCGCGGGTTCGCGCTCGAGGCACGGCCATTCAATCCCCACGCGACGCTGGCGCGGAAGATCCTGCGCCCGGTTCCACGGGCGCCGACGGCCGCGATCGAATGGCGGTCGAACGCCTTCACGCTCGTCCAGTCGACGGGCGGGCGTTATGAAGTGCTGGAAAGTTGGGGTTTGAACTAACCCGCTTGCGAGGCGCTACCCGGCCGTCTTGCTGCCGCGTGCGCGGAACCGGTCGGGTCGCGCCTCGTATTCGGGTCTTACCTTTGCCCTGAAGACTCCTTGCGGAGTCTTCAGCTCATCGGCTTGATCAGCGGCGTGATCACTGGCGTTACCGCGGGAGCCATTGGCTTCATCGGTGCCGCCGCGCTCATTGCTGGCTTGCGCTTCGCCGCCTTTCTCCTGGCTGGCTTCTTTTTCTTCGCCGCCTTGCGGGCCGGCTTCCTTTTCTTTGCAGCCTTGCGTTTCTTTGAAGCTTTCCGTTTCTTCGACTTCTTTGCTACGCGTTTCTTAGATGAACGTTTCTTAGATGACTTCTTTTTCGCTTTTTTCGCGGACTTCTTCTTCGCCTTTTTCTTCGCAGCCATGGTTGCTCCTTTCAATGTTGATCGATTGTCAGGTGCGGCAGGCCCGACGGACCTGCTTTCGCACTACCAACGTTCGTACTCGAACACTGGTGAGGCGATTCTATGCATGACCACACATGTCAAGGGTGACTATTTGCATCGACTCGCCCTCATTTGGTATCGGCTCGATACCGAAAGGACCTTCCCGGAGCGTTTTTAACGCGCTGGAGCGTCGGCGAGGCGTTTTTCGAGCGCGAAGAGCGATCGCGTGTCCTCGCGCGCGCGGATTTCGAGCGCGCGATCGCCGTCGATGAGCACTTCCGCGGGTCGCGGGCGCGAGTTGTAGTTCGAAGCCATCGCCATTCCGTACGCGCCGGTGGCGAGGATCGCGAGAACGTCGCCCGGCTCCACCGCCAGGCGCCGATCCGTGCCGAGCACGTCAGCCGATTCGCACACGGGGCCCACGACGTCGTACGCCTGCGCCGCGGACTTTCGCTCCACCACGGGCACGATGTCGTGCCATGACTGGTAGAGCGCGGGGCGAATGAGCTCGCTCATCGAGGCGTCCACCACCGCGAAGCGCTTCGCCTTGTCGAGCTTCAGGTACTCGATGCGCGTGAGGAGGACGCCCGCGGGACCCACGATCGCGCGCCCGGGCTCGAGCATCACGCGGAAGCCCTTCGATGCGAGTCGTGCGGCGAGCCCGCGGCAGTAGGCGCCGACGTCCAGCGGCTTCTCGTCGTGGTAGCGGATGCCGAAGCCCCCGCCCAGGTCGAGGTGCGAGAGCGAGATGCCATCCTGGCCGAGAGCGGCGACGAGCTCGAGCACGCGCTCGAGCGCTTCGTCCAGCGGCCCGCTGTCCAGGATCTGCGAGCCGATGTGGCAACCGATTCCGGTCACGGCGATGTTGGGAAGCTTTGCCGCGCGCCGGTACACCTCGCGCGCACGCCCGAAGGGGATGCCGAACTTGTTCGCGGCAAGCCCGGTGGATATGTAGGGATGGGTGCGCGCATCCACGTCCGGGTTGATGCGAAGCGACACCGGCGCCCGCGCGCCGGCGCGGCGGGCGAGGGCGTCCAGCCTCTCGAGCTCCGGCTCGCTTTCGACGTTGAAGCAGTGGATGCCGGCGGCGAGCGCCGCGGCGATTTCGGGCTCGGACTTGCCCACGCCGGAGAAGATCACGCGATCGGCGCGCCCGCCGGCGGCGAGCACCCGGGCGAGCTCGCCGCCCGAGACGATGTCGAAGCCCGCGCCCAGGCGCGCGAGCACGTCGAGCACCGCGAGGCTCGAGTTCGCCTTCACCGCGTAGCAGACGAGGTGCTCCACGCCCGCGAGCCCTGCGTCGAACTCGCGGTAGGCCGCCTCGATCATCGCGCGGGAATAGACGTAGCAGGGCGTGCCGAAGCGGCGCGCGACTTCCGAGAGCTTCATTGCGTCGAGCGTGAGCTCGCCGCCGGCGCGGGCGAGCCCGCTCATGGCGACGCGGGCTTCGCGGGCGGCGCCTCGGGAAGCTTGAGCGGGCCCTTCTGCCCGCACGCGGGCACGGTCGCGACGCAGGCGAGCGCGAGGGCGGCGAGGAGGGCGCGTATCATCGAACGGATTATGACGGAATCGGAATTCCACGGCGCCGTCGACGCCATCCTCGCGCGCATCGAGTCGTCGCTGGAAGAAGAGGATGCGCTCGACGTGGACCTCGAGTCGGGCATCCTCACCGTCACGTGCGCCGACGGCAGCAAGGTGATCGTCAACCGGCAGACGCCGAACCGCGAGATCTGGGTCGCGGCGCGCTCCGGCGGCTTCCACTTCGCCTTCCGCGACGGCGCGTGGCGCGACACGCGCGGCGGCGAAGAGCTCTTCGCGTCGCTCGCGCGCGTGATCGCCTCGCAGGCGCGCGTCGAGGTGCGATGGAAGTGACGCCGGCGGCGCGAAAACGCCTCAAAAGCGCGCAAAACGCGCCGGCAAGCCGGGTGGTATCGATCCGATACGAAAAATCGGCGGATGAAATGCTTGACTTTTCCGTATCGACCCGATACTAATGCGCGGACGCGGTCGGTTCCGCGATGGAGGCGATGCTGGACAAGAATCCGCTCGTGCTTCTCGAGCTGGTCGAAAGGCTCGGCAACCTCATGCGCAGCGAGCTGCGCAAGTCCGGATCGGACGAAGCGATGCAGCCGGTGCACCTCCAGGCGCTCGTCTATCTTAGCAAGGCGAACCGCTACTCCAACACCCCGCAGGCGCTCGCAGACTACCTCGGCCTCACCAAGGGCACCGTCTCGCAGACGCTGCTGCTGCTCGACCGGCGCGGCCTCATCGAGCGTTTCGAGGACGAAATCGACCGGCGCGTGGTGCGCCTGAGGCTCTCGTCGGCGGGCGAACGGCTTCTCTACGAGTCGCAGCCGGCGCTCGCGTGGCAGAACGCCACCCGCAACATCAGCCCCAACCGCATCCGCAACGCCGTGTCCGCGCTGCGCGAGGCGCTCGAGACCCTGCAGGAAGACAACGAGGGCTCGATGTTCGGCGACTGCCAGGGCTGCGTCTGGTGCCAGAAGCTCTCGCAGCGCATCTACCGCTGCGGAAAGATGGGCGACCGGATCTCCGGACCGGAGACGCGCCGGATCTGCCGCATCTACGAAGCCAAGACCGCGGAAGACGCGGCCTAGCCTTCCTTCAGGCGGCGTCGGGCGCGCTGGATCGCGGCCCGGACGGCCACGGGCGCAGTTCCGCCGATATGCGCGCGGGAGGCGACGGAGCCTTCGGCGGTCAGGACGGACTTCACGTCCTCGCCGATAAGAGGCGAGAAGCGCTTCAGCTCCTTCAGGCTCAGCCGGGACAGATCCTTGCCCGCGGATTCCGCCGCCCGGACGGCACGCGCGACCGCTTCGTGGGCGTCGCGGAACGGCAATCCCTTGCGCACCAGGTAGTCGGCGAGGTCGGTCGCGGTGGCGTAACCGCGCGCGAGCGCCTCGCGCATGCGATCGGGGCGGGGCTTCACGCCCTTCAACAGCTCGGCGAGCAGCGTGAGCACGTCGCGAAGCGTGTCGACCGTGTCGAAGAGCGCCTCCTTGTCCTCCTGGTTGTCCTTGTTATAGGCGAGGGGCTGTCCCTTGATGACGGTCAGCATCGCGACCAGCGACCCGTACACGCGCCCGGTCTTGCCGCGCATGAGCTCGGGCACGTCCGGGTTCTTCTTCTGCGGCATGATCGAGGAGCCGGTGCAGAAGCGATCGGCGATGTCCACGAAGCCGAACGACGGGCTCATCCAGATCACGAGCTCCTCGGCCAGGCGCGAGACGTGCGCCATGCAAAGGGCGGCGGCGGCCAGGAATTCGACCGCAAAGTCGCGATCGGAGACGGCATCGAGCGAGTTCTCGCACACGCCGTCGAAATCCAGCTCCTTCGCCACCCATTCGCGGTCGATCGGGAAGCTCGTCCCGGCAAGCGCCGAGGCGCCCAGCGGCAGCTTGTTCATGCGCCGGCGGCAATCGGCCAGGCGCTCGGCATCGCGCGTGAACATCTCGAAATACGCCATGAGGTGGTGGCCGAAGGTCACCGGCTGCGCCACCTGGAGGTGGGTGAAACCGGGCATCAGCGTGTCGGTGTGCTTCGACGCGACCGCCAGCAACGACTCGCGCACGCGCTTGAGCAGGCCCAGGAGCCCGTCGATCTCGGAACGCAGCCAAAGGCGCGTGTCGGTCGCCACCTGGTCGTTGCGCGATCGCCCCGTATGCAGCCGCTTGCCCGCGTCACCGGCGAGCTCGGTCAGCCGGTGCTCGATGTTGAAGTGAACGTCCTCGCGCTCGAGCGACCAGGGGAAGTGGCCGGAGCGCACTTCCTTCAGGATCCGCGCCATGCCGCGCTCGATCGCCTTCAGGTCGGCGGCGCCGATGATCTTCGCGCGGGCCAGCATCCGCGCATGGGCGAGCGATCCCCGGATGTCGAATTCGGCGAGGCGGCGGTCGAACGCGATCGACGCGTTGAAACGCTTCGTGAGGGCGTCGAGCGGCTCGGAGAAGCGCCCCGACCATGCCTTGCCGGACGGCGCCGGCTTGTCGTCTTGTTGCATGGGAGCGGCGGCGGTGGCCAAATGGTGACCCGTGGCGAGTATAAATCAGTCGGGTACCGGCATCCGGTTGCCGAACTTCTGCAACCTCGGCGTGATGCTGCGCTCGATGATCGCGGTGAACATCCTGCTCGCCGCCGCCGCGGTGATCCGCGCGCCTTCGCTCGGCGATACGGGCTCCGAGATGCTCGCCTTCGCCGCTTTCGGCGAGCCCATGCTGATCGTCTCGCTCGCGCTCCTGTGCCTCGCGCGCCGCTGGCTCGTCACGCTCGGATACGGGGCCGCGTATTTCGTGATCGCCGCCTTCGAGCTCGCGCTCGCGTACGCCTTCCACCTCCTCGCGGCCAACGTGAGCGTCACGCAGCAGATGCCCTTCGCCCAGCTTGCGGCGATCACCGTCTTCGTGGCCGGCATCTCGCTCGCCTATTTCGATTTCCGTGCCCGCGCGCTGTCTCCCGCGGTCGCCGAGGCGCGGATCCAGGCGCTGCAGGCGCGCATCCGGCCGCATTTCCTCTACAACAGCATCAACGCGGTGCTCTCGCTGATGCGCTCGGACTCGCGCCGCGCCGAGCGCGCCCTGGAGGATCTCGCGGACCTCTTCCGGGTGTTGATGGCCGACAACCGCACGCTCGCCCCGATCGCCAACGAAGTGGAGCTCGCGCGCCAGTACCTGGCGCTGGAGGAGCTGCGCCTGGGTGACCGGTTGCGCGTGGTCTGGAAGATCGACACGATGCCGGCCGATGCCCTCGTCCCGCCCCTGGTGCTCCAGCCGCTGGTCGAGAACGCCGTCTATCACGGCATCGAGCCCTCCCACACGGGCGGGGCGATCGAGATCGACGTCGGCCTCATCGGAAAGCAGATCGTGATGGCGCTGCGCAACCCGTATCCCGGGGAAGGCAAGCACGCCGCGGGCAACAAGATGGCGATCACCAACATCCGCGAGCGCCTGCAGCTGCACTACGACGCCGAAGCCAGCATGCGCTCGGAAGTGAAGGATGGCTCGTACCACGTGACCATCCGCATTCCCTACGTCACGGCGGCGGCATGACGCTCGCCGGCTCGGAATCCGCCCGCATCCTCATCGCGGACGACGAAGCGCCGGCGCGCGCGCGGCTTCGCGACCTCCTGGACGATTGCCGGGACAGGTTCCCGCTGGTCATCGTGGACGAGGCGCGCAACGGCCGCGAGGCGCTCGAGGTCGTGAACCGCGAGAAGATCGACATCGTGC
>Ga0070693_100000647_pt1 | contig 15349 bp, 9 predicted proteins | sample KBSK1103metaG_FD_65472 | JGI IMG/M metagenome (GOLD analysis project Ga0070693, IMG submission 65472) | Corn, switchgrass and miscanthus rhizosphere microbial communities from Kellogg Biological Station, Michigan, USA - KBS K1-10-3 metaG | ecosystem: Host-associated > Plants > Roots >...
GAGTCGACCGGCACGGCCGTCAACCAGTGGGTGCTCGGCAATCGCTGGATGGAAGAGAAGTTCACCGGCTCGTTCATGGGCATGCCGTTCCAGGGCATCGGCTACACCGGCTACGACAACATCAAGAAGCAGTACGTCGGCACGTGGATGGACAACATGTCCACCGCGGTGATGGTGTCGAGCGGCAAGGGCGGCAGCGGCAACACCTACGAGTTCACCTCGTCGATGGACGATCCGATGACCGGCAAGCCGGCCATGATCACGGAGAAGGTGACGTTCACGGATGCCGATCACCACACGATGGAGATGTGGGGACCGGGGCCGGACGGCAAGGTCTATAAGTCGATGGAGATCTCGTACTCGCGGAAGAAGTAGGTTTGGGAAGCGTGCGCCCCTCACCCTGGCGCTTCGCGCCTGGGTGAGGGGCGCCATCCTCACATGTTGGCCTTGAATACCGCGAACACCGCGCCCTGCGGGTCGCCGAGCACCGCGAAGCGTCCGACATTGGGAATGTCCATCGGCTGCATGTACGTCGTCGCGCCGGCGGCGTTGGCCTTCTGCACCGAGGCGTCGACGTCGTCGACCCAGAAGTAGGTCATCCAGTGCGCCGGCACTTGCGCCGGCACGCCCTCGGGCATGGTCATCATCCCGCCGACGCCGCGGTCACCCACGTGCACCTCGAGGTACTCCGGGCTCACCTTCGTCTTCCAGCCGAAGAGCTTCGTGTAGAAGTCGGCGGCGCTGTCGCGCTGGCGCGTCTGCAGCTCCACCCAGCATGGCGCGCCCTGCTCGCCGGCGACCTGCGTTCCGACGTGCTTGCCCGGCTGCCAGAGCGCGAAGTGCGCCCCTTCGGGATCGCGGATCACGCACATGCGGCCGAGGTCGAAGACGTCGAACGGATCGGATGTCGGCGTCGCGCCGAGCTCCTTCGCCTTCGCCGTCGTCGCGTCGGCGCTGTCGACGCAGACGTACGCCAGCCACGCCGGCGGCACCTCCGTGTTCTGGTAGATCCCCGCGGCCTGGCGCCCGCTCACTTCCGCGAGAATGTACGGCGGCTGTCCGTCGCCCATCGGCACTTCGTTCGGCGTCCAGCCGAACAGGTCGCCGTAGAACGTCTTCGCCGCCTCGCCGTCGCTCGTATGCAGCTCCACCCAGCAGAACTCTCCCGGAACGTGTTTGTCGATCGTGCTCATCGCTTTCCTCCTAACTTCAATCCCGTCGCTTTTTCGAGGTTGGCCGGATCGTCGAGCAGGATCCACTCGAGCACCGCGACCGGCAGCGAGCCGTTCGCCAGAAGATCGTCGTGGAACTGCCCGAGGCGGAAGCTCGAGCCCTTGCGGTCGCGGTACTTGCCGAGGAGATTCATGATCTGCCACTTGCCGGTGATGTAACTGATCTTCTGCGTCGGGCTGGTCGCGGAGCCCGCCGCCTCCCCTTCCGCGGCCTCGCGATCGAGCCCGCCGCCCTCCATGAAGTATTTCACCGCTTGCTCGAAGGACCAGCGCCCGGTGTGTAAATTTACGTCGACGCCGATGCGCGCGGCGCGGTATCGCGAGAGGCGGAGCACCTGTCCGTACGCGGCGGAGTCGGGCGGATAGAGCCCTTCACGCGTCAACATCTCCTCCGTGTAGAGTGCCCAACCCTCGACGAAGACGCTGTCGCCGCTGTGGCGGCGGATCTCGTTCGGCAGGTGATTGGCGATGGAGATCTGCAGGAAGTGGCCGGGAATGCCTTCATGCCCGAGGAGTGGGCGCGGGTCCTCGATGGCGGCGCGGATGTAGAAGTTCTTGCTGGCCGGGTTGTAGGTCGGGATGAAGTAGAAGCCGCTGTTGTCCTGGTCGTAGAGGCCGGGGGGATTCATGAAGCCGCCGGGGCTGGTCGGCTTGAACGCCTCGGGGAGCTGGCGGATGAGGAACGGGCCGATGTAGTCGGGGATGGTGATGAGGCGGTGCGCCTCGAGGTAGTCGATCATCTCCGCCTCGCGGCTCTGGTACTGCTGGAGGAACGACTGCTGGTCGGGCGGGATGTGCGCGGCGCGCTGCGGGTTGGGATCGGCGAGCGCGGGGTCGGAGAGCAGGGCCTCGAGCGCGCGATAGCGGCCGAGCTCCACCTCGCCCAAGTGCGCGACGTCGTGCGCGTTCATCGGCAGAAGGTGGATGTGGCGGAGCATGTAGTTGTAGTCGGCCTCGCCCATCGGCTTCCACGACGGCATGGTGTCGAGGCGCTTCTCGAGGTAGTCGGCGTAGCCGTGCAGCGCCTCGAGCGCGTCGTCCTTTGCTTTGATGAGGGCCTCGCGCTCCGCCGGCGACAAGTCCTTCGCCAGCGTCATCAGGCTGTCGTTGTAGAGCGGGTCGACGGCGCGCGCCGACTCGATGGCGAACTTCGCGTAGAGCTGCACGGGGTGCTGCACGTTCTGCTTTGCTTGAGCGATGAGGCGCGGCACTTTCTGTAGCCGCTTCGTGGCGGCGAGGGCGCGGTTGCGCGGCGAGTCGTAGTCCTTCTTGAGCAGCGAGAAGATCGCGTTGGACGCTTCGTCGACGTAGACGGCCGGGTTGTTCTCCTCGTAGCGGAGAACGCGGTCGTAGAACTCGGCGCCTTCGAGGTTGGAGCGGAAGAGCAACCAGTCGATGACGTCGTCCTTCGACCAGTGCGAGACGTCGGTGGCGCGCACCCGCGCCAGCACGTCCTTCACGTGCGCGCTGCGTTTTGCGCGCGCGGCGGCGGAGTAGTCGGTGAGGCGGTCGTCCCACGTGTGCTTCCCGTTGTCGCTCGTCGCGACCGGGTACTCGCGGTCGATCCATTCGTAGAAGTCGTGGGCGGTGGTGCGGAGGGTGTTCGGCGTGAGCGCGAAGAGGAGAGCGACGGCCGCGAGTTTCATGCGGGCGCAATATAGCGCTTCGACCAGAAGGGGGAGGACGGCCATCGACGCTCCTGCGCATAGAGCTCACGCCGTCGTGACACGTATGCGTTCCACATGACGCCGACGGCGCGCTCGTACGCCGCGAAGTCGCCCGTGACGATGGCCTCGGCCGCGCGCATGCCGGTGAAGAGCGCATTGCCGAGGCCGTGGGAGGAGAGGGGGTCGAGGGCGGTGGCGGCGTCGCCGATGGCGAGCCAGCCGTCGCCGGTCACACGATCGAGACGGAAGCTCGACGCGTCGACGACGCGCGCGTCGTATTTGCGTGCATCGCTGACGAAGATGGCCACGGTCTTGCCGCCCGGCACCGGCGCGCGATACCACCAGCCATCCTCGGCGGCTTCGATGGTGGTGTAGGTGTCGTCGATCGCTTTGTCGATGAAGAAGACGTGCGCGAAGAGCGTGTCGTCGCGCACGACCTTCGCGCCGAGGCTACGGGCGAACGCGGCGCCGCGCCCGGTGGCGTCGATGAGGAAATCGGCCACCAGTGTCATCCCGAGCCGCGTAGACGGCGAGGGACCCCCTGCGGCGGGGGGTTCCTCGCTCCGCTCGGAATGACACCGCCACCCTGCGCCGTCGCGCTCCACATCAACGATGCGCGTGTTCAGAAACCGCGGGCAGTCGGCGAGCTCCGCGAGCCGCTGCTCGAATCGCGCGCGATCGAGATGCCACCCGTGCCCGTAGGGATTCACGTCGAAGCACATCTCCACCGGCACGTCGCTTCCCCACGTCGAGCGATGGCCGTAACACGGCAAATGCCCGTCGCGCTCGAGGTCGAGGCCAAGCGCCACGAGGAGCGGCTTGACCGAGGGCGCTAAGCTCTCGCCCACCCGCGCCCCCCCGCCGTCGCCGCGCTCGACGATCGCGCACGTCAGGCCGTGGCGCCGCAGCGTGATCGCCGCCGCCGACGCCGCCGGCCCTCCGCCCGCGATCGCCACGTCCACCTTCATCGGTACTTCCGCGGGTTCGGCAGGTTCGGGGGGCGCACGCCGCCGTCGACTTTGCGTGCGCCGAGGCCTTTCGTTTCCGCCACTTTCTTCGCCTGCTCCGCTTTCTTCTCCTGGCCGGCCTTCACGCCGAGCTCCACGTTCATCGGCGACGGGAATCCGAGCTTGTCGTCGTGCCAATTCTGCAGCGTGACGACGCCGGCCTCGTTGAACTCCGTGACGAAGGCGTTGATCGACTCCTGGTAGTCCTCGCGCGGCGGCAGGTACCGCAGCCAGTACTTGCGGTTGCGGAAGTCGAATGCCTGCCAGCGCTCCGCGTACGGCCGCTTCGGGTCGCTCACGATGGCGAACTGCTCCTCGGTGAGCACGTTGTTCGGCACGCGCACGGGCCAGAACGTCGGAAGAAAGACATCGTCCTCCCAGCCGACGTAGCCGTAGAGGCAGCTCGAGGTGTCGGTCTGCCACGGCACGGCCATCCAGCGGCTGACGTCGCCGGGTCCGCTGCCGTCGAGCGGTCCCCCCTTGGAGAGCACGATCGCCGACGTCATCTCCGGGCCGTAATCCTTCGGCGGTCCTTTGCGCAGCTTCAGGCGGAACGGCCTCTCCCACATGATCGTCTGGCGCATCGGCCAGGTCATCTCGCAGCCGGGGTGGAACGGGCCGCCGATGGTGTTGTCGAGCGCGGCGCGGTCGAGCGCGCCCGGCTGCTCCTGAAGCGGCCATTGCTCGAGTGGCGGTGGAGGCGGCGGCGGTGGAGGGGGATTCCCGTACGGCGTCTGCGTCGGATAGTCGACGATGAAGTCGCCCGCGGCCCACTGCCGCAGCATGTCGTACTGAAGCGGCGTCACGCTGTAGAACTGCCGCGGATCGATCGGCGGCAACGACATGCCGTCGCCGTAGACGGGCGGAATGGCGTCCTCCTCCATCGTCTGGAACGACGGGTTGCGGAAGCTCGCGAACATCGCCTCGCGCAGCGGACGATAGATCTCCGCGTCGGTCGCGAGGATCGACATGTTCGCGCCGAGGTCGTTGGCGCTGCCGCTTCCCCACCGCTGGCCGAAGCCGCCGTTGACCCACTGGTTGTCGGCGAGGCGTTGGAAGAGCGGCGCGATGTCGTTCTTGAACGACGGCTTCGCCGGTTTGAGCGATGGATCGAGCGGGAGACAGGCGTCGCGGATCACGTCCCACATCGTGATGACGGCTTGCACGCCGGGCGCGTAGTCGGGAGGGGCGACGATGACCCAGGCATGCTCGACCGGAATGTCCTTCTTGCCGATGCGCACGGTCGCGGTGACGGGGCCGTCGGAGACGTCGTCGTGCCACCCGTCGTTGTTCGCGAACGTCTCCGCCGGCTTGCCGTCGACCGACGCGGAGTCGCCGCGTCCGCCGAAGAAGAGAAGGCGGCCGGCGTCGTCGGTGCGCAGCTCGCCGAGGGAGACCTTTTTCTTGAAGAACTTCCCGCCGTCGAGACCGAGTTTCTTGCCGCGGCCTCCGATCGACTTCGGGCCGGGATCGATGACGAGCTGCTTGCGGTCCGCCACCTTGGCGTTGCGCAGCGGCGCAGAGCCCGGCGGCGTCCCCTGACTGCCGTCGAAGTCGGGGATGTCCATGGCCTCGATGAACTGGTACCAAGCGGCCTTGGCGTTGGCCACGTGCACGTGCCACGTGACCTCGCCGTGGTCCGCGGTGACTTCGCCGAGGACCGTGCCGCTCTTGTCGTACGCGTAAACGCGGAAGCGGGCGATCTGGCGCAGCAGGCGCCCTTTGCGGTCCTTGAAGCCGTACTTCGGCGACGGCGGCGTGCGCACTTCGCCCGGCACTTCCGGGCCGATGAAGCCATCCTCGCTGCCGCCGATGCGGGCAATGCCGATCGCCGGGTGGACTTTGCAGTAGCTGACCTTTGATAGATCCATGGTCTCCCTCCCTTTGAGAGGACGCTGCCGATGGCAGCTCCGTGAAGGACCGCGCTTGGTTGGACTCGATGCCGGCAAGTCACCGATAATGCTCGAATTCCATGCGCATCGCCAAAGGGACGATTCTCGGACCGTACGAGATCGTTGCGCACATTGGTGCGGGCGGCATGGGAGACGTCTGGCGCGCCCGCGACAAACGCCTCGGCCGCGACGTCGCGGTCAAGGTCCTCCCCGAATTCGCCGCCGGCGACGCCGAGATCCGGCGCTTCGAGCAGGAGGCGCGCGCCGCCGGGGCGCTGAACCATCCCGGACTGGTGACGATCTACGACGTCGGCAGGACCGACAACTCTCCCTACATCGTCATGGAGCTGCTCGAAGGGGAGACGCTGCGCGACGTGATCGGCGAGAGCGTCGGGACTCCGCTGCCGCTCAAGAAAGCACTCGACTACGCGGCGCAGATCGCCTCGGCCCTGGCGGTCGCGCACGAGAAAGGGATCATCCACCGCGATCTGAAGCCGGAGAACATCTTCGTCTCGTCCGAGGGGCGGGTGAAGATCCTCGACTTCGGCCTGGCGAAGCTGGCCGGGGAAATGAAGGACAGCGACAGCCACGCCACCGGCCGGCACCTGACGTCGACCGGCATGGTCGTCGGCACGCCCGGCTACATGTCGCCCGAGCAGGTCCGGGCCAAGCCGCTCGATCACCGCACCGACATCTTCGCCCTCGGCTCGGTGCTCTACGAGATGCTCACCGGCCGCCGCGCCTTCGACCGCGACTCCGCGGTGGAGACGATGACCGCCGTGCTCAACGACGAGCCGGAGCCGCTGCCGGCGCTGGTGCCGAAGATTCCTCCGGCGCTCGAGACGATCGTGCGGCATTGCATGGAAAAGAATCCGCGCGAGCGGTTCCAGTCGGCGTACGACTTGGCCTTCCAGCTCCGCCTGCTGCCCGACGTGCAGAGCAGCGTCGCCAACGCCGTCGAGCCCGGAGAATCGAAACCGAGGCGGAGGCTGCCCTACCGCGCCAGCATCGCCGTCCTGTCGCTGCTCGCGCTGGCCGGGGCCGGCTTCGTGCTTCTTCACGGCCGGGGCGGGGCCGGCGCGCCTGCCCTTCCGCGCACCTACAGACAGATCACGTTCTCCGACGGCGTGGCCATGCTGCCGGCCCTCTCGCCCGAGGGGAAGATGATCGCGTACGTCTCCACGCAGTCGGGCAACCGCGACATCTACGTGCAGCGGGTCGACGGCCGGATGGCGACGAACATCACCAGCGACTCGCCGGCCGACGACTCGGAGCCGGCGTTCTCGCCCGACGGCGCGCGCATCGTCTTCCGCTCCGAGCGCGAGGGCGGCGGGATCTTCGTCATGGGCGTGACCGGAGAGTCGGTGGTGCGACTCACGGACATCGGACACAACCCGTCGTGGTCGCCCGACGGCAAACACATCGTCATTTCCACCGCCGGAACGGAGCTGTGGCCGCACACGCACACGGTGAACGGGGCGCTCTGGATCGTCGATGCAAAGACAGGAGAGAAGCGCCTGCTCTACGAGCGGAAGTCGCCCGCAATCGAGCCCGACGCGCTGCAGCCGAGCTGGTCGCCCGACGGAAAGCGCATCGCCTTCTGGGGATTGGTCACGGGAGGACAACGCGACATCTGGATGATCGACGCCGATGCGCGGCCGCAGCCGCGGCCGAAGCTCGTCCGCGTGACCTCCGATCCCGCGCTCGACTGGAACCCGGTCTGGTCACCCGATGGTCGGTATCTCTACTTCGGCAGCGACCGCGACGGAACGCTCAACCTCTGGCGGATCGCCGTGGACGAAAAGAGCGGGAGCCCGACCGGCAGTCCGCAGCCGCTGTCCCTCCCGTCGACCTTCAGCGGGAACTTCGCCTTCTCGCCGCAGGGAGACATGGCCTTCACGACCGTCAACCGCTCCTTCCGGCTGATGGCCGCTCCATTCGACGTGGCCAGCGGCAAGAGCGGAGAGCCCCGCCGGCTCTTCGGCGGAAGGCAGCAGGTCATCAGTTTCGAGCCCTCCCCGGACGGCGGGTCGATCGCCTTCACCACCGGCGGTACACAGGAGGACCTGTTCATCGCCAACGCCAACGGCACGCGCGTGCGGCAATTGACGAACGATGCCGCGAAGGACCGCCAGGCCACGTGGTCGCCCGATGGAAAGACGCTTTATTTCTACTCGAATCGCGAAACGGGCTCGTACCAGATCTGGAGCATCCATGCAGACGGCAGCAATCTCGCGCGCGTCACGGACGAAGCAGACCTCCGGAGGTACGGCCGCGACGCGATCCATGACCCCAAGGTGTCTCCCGACGGACGGACGGTGGCGGCCTTCACCGCTCGGGCCACTCTACTCGCGCATCTCGACCGGCCGATCCGGCAGCGGCTGGAATGGCTGGCCGACGGTTTCATGTCGATGAGATGGTCGCCCGACGGCAAGCATCTTCTCGGCGTGATGCGCGACGGAACGATGGCGATTTACGCGCTCGATACGCGGCGGCTCGAAAAAATCGCCGCTCACGTGACGCGGCCCGCATGGCTGCCGGACGGCCGCCACATCGTCTGCTTCGAGAAACAGGAGACGAGAATCTTCGACCTCGACGGCCGCCTTGTGACGACCTCCGCATCGGTGCTCCCGTCGCGCGTCGACGTCGCGGAGGACATCCCCTATCTGTCATCCAACGGACTGACTCTCTATCTGCTGGAAGGGTTGGAGCAAAGCGATATCTGGATGGGCCATTTTCAGAAGGAGTAACATATCGCGGGGCTTCCGGCCGACGTACACAATCAAGGAGGGATCATGTCCAAGATCAGGGACCTCGGCATCATTGTCTGTCCGGCAACGGAGATCGGCCCTGAGGGCGAGATTCTCCAGCAGGTCGCCTATAAAATGGGCGATACGGAATGCACCACGAACTGCTCGTCGTGCAATGACGGCGGCGAGGAGGAGCCCAAACACCGGGCGCCAAAGTCCAACGCCTTCAGCCCCGAGCTCATCGCGCTATTCAAGCAGCAGCTCGAAGAACGTCTCATCGCGTAGCTCGCCGGACCGGAAGCCCCGCATGAATGCCGGCGACGCCCTCAAGCTGAGTGCGGACATCGTCCTCGTCCCCTGCGCCGATCTGGACGATCAACTGCGCGGGCGGTTCACCTTCGCCGCCGGCGACGTCACGCTGACGCACCTCCACGGCCGCGTGCATTCGCAGGTGATCGACGGCAACACCGCGGCTCTCTTGGCGCTCTTCCGCGAGCCCCGCACGATCGTCGACGCCGTGCTCGAGAGCAGCCGCGCGCTCGGCAAAGAGCCGCGCGCGTGGCTCGACGAGCAGATGCCGATTCTCGACCGCTTCGTGCACAGCCGCGTTCTCATTCCCGCCGGCTCCGACGACGACGGCGCCGTGCGTCCCCGCTACGACAGCGGCGCCGCCGTGGCCGGATGGAAGGTGGTCCGCTGCATCAGCCTCTTCGAGGACACCGAGGTCTATCACCTGCGCAACGGGGATGCCGCCGCGGCGTTGAAGATCGCCCGCCGCGCCGGTCCGGCCCTGCAGCCGCTGTTCGAGAACGAGGCCGAGATCCTCCGCCACCTCGACGGCAGCGGCATCGCCCCGCGGCTCCTCGACGCGGGGATGCACGAGGAGCGGCCGTATCTGGTCATGGAGTGGATCGACGGCGTCGACTCCACCGTGGCCGCCGCCCAGAACCGCCACGACCGCGCCTTGCTGCTCGACCTCTGCGCCTCCATCGCCGGCGCCTATGCCGCGCTGCACGCGCGCGGCGTGCTGCACTCCGACGTGCATCCCCGCAATGTCCTGGCCGGCCGCCGCGTGGTGCTGCTCGACTTCGGCTACTCCCGCTTTCAAGACCGCCCGGCGCGCTTCGGCCGCGGCGGCGTTCCCGCCTTCTACGAGCCCGAGCACCTCCTGGCCCATCTCCGGGGCGGGAGCGCGCCGTCGTCGGCGGCGGGCGAACAATATGCTCTGGCCGCGCTGCTGTACTTCCTCATCACCGGCGATCACTACCTCGACTTCCGCTTCGATCGCGAGGAGATGGACCGTCAGATGGTGAGCGATCCGCCGCTGCCGTTCGCGAAACGAGGAATTGCGCCGTGGCCCGAGGTCGAGTCGATTCTCTTCCGCGCGCTGCAGAAGGAGCCGGCCCTACGCCACGCCTCGGTCGCCGCGATGGCCGCCCTTCTCGCCCGCGCCCGCGACGGCGCCGCGCGCGATGCCCTGTCGACGCCGCTCTCCGCGGAAGCGCACGCGGTGCTGGACAGGACGCTGCGGTCGTTCGCGCGCGGCGGAGCGATGTTCGCGTCCGGCTATCCGTCGGCGCCGACCGCGTCGATCTATTGGGGCTGCGCCGGCGCGGCCGTGGGCCTGCTGCGCATCGCCGAGGCCCGCGGCGACGCGGCCCTGCTCGCGCTGGCCGACGTCTGGCGCTCGCGCGCCGCCGCCCTCCTCGGAACCGCCGATGCCTTTTACAACGACGGCCGGTTGTCGCGCGAGTTCGCCGGCGACGTCTCTCCATTTCACACCGAGGCCGGCGTTCACGTGGCCGCCGCGATGATCGCCGCCGCCCGCAGCGACGGCGTCGCGCAGGGCCGCGCCGTCAACGACTTTCTTCGGACTTCGCATGAGCCGTGCGCGGAGATCGACCTGACCCTCGGCCGCTCCGGCAGCCTGTTGGCCGCGGCTCTCCTGCTCGACCTCGCCGGCGACGCGGACGACGCGGCGGCGTTGCGCGGCTTCGGCGCCGAAACCATGCGCGCCGTCTGGAATGAGCTCGATGACCGCGCGCCGCTTCAGGTCTCGCCCGAGGGAACGAACCTCGGCATGGCCCACGGGTGGGCCGGCTATCTCTACGCCGCACTGCGCTGGTGCTCGTCATCGGGCCATCCCTTGCCGCCGCGACTCGCCGAGCGGCTCGACGAGTACGCGACCCTGAGCAGGCCCGCCGGCCGCGGCGCGTGCTGGCCGATGCAGGCCGGCAAATTGCCGGTGATGCCCGGCTGGTGCCAGGGCAGCGCCGGCCGCGTGTTCCTCTTCGTGCTCGCCCACCGCCTCCTCGGCGACGAGCGTTGGCTGCAGATCGCCGAGGCCTGCGCATGGCACACCTGGGAGGATGAGCGCTTCGGCCCGAATCTCTGCTGCGGCAGCGCCGGCCGCGCCTACGCACTGCTCCACGTTTACCAGCACACCGGCGCACGGGAATGGCTGAGCCGCGCCCGGCGCATGGCCAGTCACGCCGCCGCGGCCATCGCCTTGAAGCCCGATCACGCCAATTCGCTCTGGCGCGGAGAGCTCGGCGTGGCCGTGCTCATTGCGGACCTGGCGTCGCCGGAGAGCGCGCGGATGCCGTTCTTCGAATGAGCGCGCGAACCGCCTCGACGGTCGGCGAGCGATGCCCGAGACCGTCGCAGTACGCGGCCAGCTCGCCGAGCGCGGCGAGATCGAACTTGCGGGAGACGCGGATCAGGAGCGCGTCGAGCACCGGTCCGGTCACGTCGTCCTTCGGCACGTTCCTGAGATAGTGGAGCGTCTCGACGTTGGCGTCGTGCTCGTCCAACCGCGGACGGACCTGCTTCCATAGGATGTGCGGCACGGCGGGCGGCTCTTCGCCTCCCCGCTCCGGGTGCCGCAGGAGGAGCGCGCAGAGATCGCCGCCCATCAACGTCGTGTGGTACGTGTGGCGAAGGACGTAGCTCGTCCGCTCGCGCTCCTCGAGCGAAGCGAAGTCTTGGGACGCCGCCGAGCGGGTGGGAAGGAATCCGTACTCGCTCCACACACCGTCGAGGATCGCCCAGGCGCAACGCGCGTGACGCGACCACGGCCGGCCGAGCGCCGACGCACAGAGCAGCAGCTCGGCGAGCAAGTCGAGATCCTCCTCGAGAAGCTGCTCCGCGATGCAGGCGTCGACGAGCGCGGCGGCGCTGTCCGGGATCGCCGATGCGTCGCGCCCGAAGTCGCTGGCGTACATGATCGCGTGCGTGACGGCGTACGCATCGCGGCTGCTCATGAGGATCGGATGGGCATTCGACGAGACGATCGAGGCCCGGATCGCCTCGCTCATCGAGACGCGCTCATCGAAGAGCTGCGCCCGCAACCATTGCAGCTCCATTTGCCGATTCGGCGGTTTTTCCCACGCCTCGGCGAGGCCATCGCGGAACGCCGCGCGCACGACCTCGCCGAATTCCGCGTCCGGCCGCCCCGCGCGCGTCAGGGCCAGGTGTCCCATCCCGAAAAACGCTACGGTCCGCGGCAGCCTGGCCATGAGCATGCGATTGCGGTCGGAGCGAATCAGCGGATCGAGCATCTCCGCCAGCTCCTCCCCGCCGCCCGCCCCCACCCTCGCCGCCAACAGGAGCAGCAACGCCGCCTCGACCGGCACTTTGTCGGCCAGGATGAGGGATTCGCCGATGCGCTCGCGCCACGCCTCGCCGCCGTCGAGCGAATCGCGCACCGCGGCCGAGGCAAAGGCCATCGCCTGCCGCAGCCGCTCGGTCAGGAACGGGACGGTGAGCCGCGGACTCAACGCAGCAATGCCCGGAAGCACGAATCCGAGTTTAGCGAAGATCGAAGAGGAGGATCTCGGCGTCCTCGGCGGCGAAGATCGCAAGCGACGGCTCGTTCTCGACCGCGGCGCCGTCGCCCTGCTGCAACGTGGTGCCGTTGACGTCGACGCTGCCGCGCGCGACTTGAATCCACGCGCCGCGGCCGGCGCCTAGAGCGTGCTCCACGCGCTGGCCGTTATCGAGCAGCGCGGAGTAGACCTTCGCGTCCTGATGGATGTCGAGCGCGCCGCTCTCGCCGTCCGGCGCGACGAGGAGCCGCAGCGTGCCGCGCTCTTCGTCGAAGAATTTCTGCTCGTAGCCCGGCGCGATCTCCTCGACCGCGGGCAGGATCCAGATCTGGAAGAAGTGCACCGGCTCGGAGCTCGAGCCATTGAACTCGCTGTGCACGACGCCGGTGCCGGCGCTCATGCGCTGCACTTCGCCGCGGCGCAGCACGCCCTCGCCGCCGGTCGAGTCCTTGTGCGCGAGCGCCCCTTCCATCACGATCGAGACGATCTCCATGTTCTCGTGCCGGTGCGCGCCGAACCCCTTCCCCGGCGCGACGGTGTCTTCGTTGATCACGCGCAGCGAACGGAAGCCCATGTGCGCGGGGTCGTAGTAGTTGGCAAAGGAGAAGGTGTGGCGCGTGGTGAGCCAGCCGTGCCGGCCGACGCCGCGGTCGTCGGATTTGCGAACGGTAATCATGATCCGATGAACATACATTGACTCGGCCCATCGCGCTGTCATAGCGTTTCCGCAAACATTCGACGGCGTTCCCGAAACAAAGCAGGGAGGAACTATGCGGCTTCGTCTGCCCTTCGTCCTCGTCGCCCTTCTTTTCGGAGCTCCCCTCATGGCCCAGACCGTGACCGGCACGATGCGCGGCACCGTCACGGATCGCTCGGGCGGCGCGCTGCCCGGCGTGACCATCACGATCCGCAACGTCGAGACGGGCCTCGAGCGCATCGTCGTGACGGACAGCGCCGGCTCCTGGAACGCTCCCTACCTGCAGCTCGGGCGCTACAACGTGGTTGCCACGTTGAGCGGCTTCGGGACGATGCGCCATCAGAACGTGCCCGTCGGCCTGAACCAGACGACGGTGCAGGACTTCGTGCTCGATCCGGCCATGCAGGAGACCGTGACGGTCAACGCCGACACGCCGCGCATCGACGTCGCCGACGGCGAAGTGAAGCAGACCATGCGGGCGAAGGAGATCGCCAACATTCCGATGGCCGACCAGGCCAACTTCCTCCGCCTCGCCACGAACTTCGCCGGCTTCCAGGAGAACCCGACCAGCGGCCAGGACAACCCGGCGCTGTCGTCCGGGTCATCGGTGAACTTCAACGGCACCGGCACGCGCGGCGCGACGTTCCAGGTGGACGGCGTGAACAACGACGACTCCTCGGAGAACCAACAGCGGCAGAACGTGCCGGTGGCGACGATCCAGTCGTTCCAAATCCTCACCAACAATTACACCGCGGAGTTCGGCCGCGGCTACGGCTCGGTCGTCCTCGTGCAGACGAAGCAGGGGACGAACGACTTCGACGGCGAGGCTTACGGCTACTTTCAGGACAACAAGTACATCTCCCGCGACGCCGCGCAGGTGACGCTCGATCACGGCCAGCATTACCGCCGGCAATTCGGCGTCACGCTCGGATTCCCGCTCATGCAGGACAGGCTGTTCGGCTACGCCAACGTCGACCAGATTCAGGACAAGGGCGACGTGCTGACGACGCGCGGCGTCTTTCTTCCCAGCGACCTCGATCCCTCCAAGCGCCTCACTCTCGGCAACGACACGCCGGCGAACCGCGCCTGGCAGGACGCCATCATCGCCCGCTTCCCGCCCGGACCGCCGAACGCCACCACCATCGCCTCGCGCGGCTATCAGGGCTTCCAGCACAGCAATCTGCCGAAGCGGAGCGCGGCGCTGCGCATGGACATGAACGCCAACGACAAGAACACGCTCACCGCGCGCTATCAGCGCGACCATCAGGAGAACCACCCCGGAGAGCTCATCATCGGCGAGGAAGCCGGACAGGTGAATCAGGAGTCGAGCTTCGGCCTGACCTGGACCAACATCCTCTCCTCCGACATCGTCCAGGAGGCGCGCCTCGGCATCGGTCTCCGCGAGGTGGCCTGGACGATCACCGACGATCCGCTGACGCCGGTCGTGCGCATGTCCGGCGGCACCGGCCTCACCTTCACGATTCTCGGCAACGCCGGCGCCTTCCCGATCATCCGCAATCAGCGCGACACCCAGTTGGTCTACAACATCTCCTTCTCGCGCTGGGCGAAGCACACGCTCAAGCTCGGAACGGACATCCGCCGCTCGTCGCTGAACGACCGCGCGGAGAGCTTCAACCGCGGCTTCTGGAACTTCGCCGCCACCTGCCAGGGGACGAACTACGGCACGGCCATCGCCGCGTTCTGGGCCGGCTGCGTCAACTCGTTCCAGCAGTCGACCGGGCCGGCGTATCTGCAGCATCGCTTGAGCGAAGAGAACGTCTATGCGCAGGACGACTGGCGGCCCACCGACAATCTCGTGCTGAACCTCGGCGCGCGCTACGAGTACGTCAGCCCGCCGAAGGAGCGCAACGACCTGATCGACTACGGATTCAAAGGGAGCGACTACGTCGACCCTCGCCTAGGTTTCGCCTACACGCCGAACTGGGACCGCAACCGCTTCCTCCGCGCCCTGACCGGCGGCAACGGCCAGTTCTCCGTCCGCGGCGGCTTCGGCATCTCCCACGGCCGTGTGTTCCAGTCGGTGTTCTCGCAGGGCGGCGCCAGCATCCGCTACAACCCGCCCGGCGGCGCGTCGTACAGCGTGAGCTCCACGAACCTCGCCGATCCGCTCGCCGGCTCCGCGGCCATCACGCGCGTGAGCGCCACGTTCGCCGATCCGGACCTGAAGATGCCCGAGGCGCGGCAGTGGAACCTCACCTTCGAGCGCCAGATCTTCAGTCATTCGCGCGTGCGCGCCAGCTACATCGGCACGCTCGG
>Ga0070693_100000649_pt1 | contig 15330 bp, 10 predicted proteins | sample KBSK1103metaG_FD_65472 | JGI IMG/M metagenome (GOLD analysis project Ga0070693, IMG submission 65472) | Corn, switchgrass and miscanthus rhizosphere microbial communities from Kellogg Biological Station, Michigan, USA - KBS K1-10-3 metaG | ecosystem: Host-associated > Plants > Roots >...
ATGTGCCCGTATTGCGTGGCGGCGAAGAATTTCCTGAAATCGCGCGGCGTGGCCTGGACCGAGGTGCGGGTAGACATGGACGCCGAGGCGCGCAAGTTCATGATGTCGCGGACGCGCCGCACCTCGGTGCCGCAGATCTTCATCGGGGACACGCACGTGGGCGGTTTCGACGACATGGTCGCACTCGATCGGCGCGGCGGGCTGGCGCCACTGCTGGCGGGCGACGGCGACAGCGCCGCCGCCGGCCCGGAAAGCGGCGGCGACGCGGGAGCCGCGGCATGAGCGGCCGGGACGATGGCGGCGATCGCGTGCAGGCGTTCACCGAGTTCCGGCAGCGCATGAACGAGCGCATCCTCGGCCACGACAACCAGGTCGTGCGCCGGTTCTTCGCGCTCGACACCCAGACCTACAAGCCCGGCGCCCTGGACGAGAAGACCAAGGAACTGCTGGGCCTGGTGGCCTCGATGGTGTTGCGCTGCGACGACTGCATCGCCTACCACGTGGCGCAGTGCAAGCAGGCCGGCGTGACGCGGGACGAGTTCTTCGAGTGCTTCAGCGTCGGCCTGGTGGTCGGCGGCAGCATCGTCATCCCGCACCTGCGCCGCGCGGTCGATTTCCTGGACCAGCTGGAAGAAGGCGGCGGGGCGGCGGCCGGGGCGCCGGGGCACGACCACGGCTGAGGCCTCGGATCCCGCTGGCCCCGACCGGGGATGCCGGGCGGGCGGTTATACTGGAGGAACGCCGTCTGGGAACGGCGCCCCCTTATAAATCAACGGCTTCCATGCGCCTTTCCACGATCAAGCTGTCCGGCTTCAAGTCCTTCGTCGATCCCACCGTGCTGCACCTGCCGACCAACATGACCGGCGTGGTCGGCCCGAACGGTTGCGGCAAGTCGAACATCATCGACGCCGTACGCTGGGTGATGGGCGAAAGTTCGGCCAGCCGCCTGCGCGGCGACAGCCTCACCGACGTGATCTTCGCCGGCTCCTCGAGCCGCAAGCCGGTCAGCCAGGCCACCGTCGAACTGGTGTTCGACAACAGCGAGGGCGCGATCGGCGGCGAGTACGCGCGCTACGCCGAGATCTCGGTGAAGCGCTCGGTCAGCCGCGACGGGCAGAGCAACTACTACCTCAACGGCGCGCGCTGCCGCCGGCGCGACATCACCGACCTGTTCCTGGGCACCGGTTTGGGCGCGCGCAGCTACTCGATCATCGAGCAAGGGATGATCTCGCAGATCATTGAAGCGAAACCTGAAGACCTCAGGGTCTACCTCGAGGAAGCTGCCGGCATCTCCAAGTACAAGGAGCGGCGCAAGGAGACCGAGACGCGCATCAAGCACACGCGCGAGAACCTCGAGCGGCTCACCGACCTGCGCGAGGAAGTGGACAAGCAGATCGACCACCTCAAGCGCCAGGCGCGCGCGGCCGAGCAGTACCAGGCCCTGCAGGCCGACCGGCTGCAGCGCGACGCGCAGCTGAAGGCGCTCGAGTACCGCAAGCTGGACGCGGAACTGGCCGGCGTGCGCGAGCAGCTGTCGGCGGACGAGACGCAGCTGCAGAAGATCCTGGCCGAGCAGCGCGCGGCCGAGGCGCAGATCGAGCAGTGCCGCGTGCAGCAGGGCGAGGCGAGCGAGAAGCTCGGCGCGGTGCAGGCCGAGGGCTATCGCGTGAGCGGCGAGCTGGCGCGGATCGAACAGCAGGTCACGCACCAGCGCGAACTCAAGCAGCGGCTCGAGACCGCGCGCGCCGAGGCCGATGCCGCTTTCGCCGAGATCGGCGAACACATTACCGGCGACGAGCGCCAGTTGGGCGAGCTGCGCGCGGCGATCGCGGCGGCCGAGCCGCAGGCATCGGCGTTCGAGGCCGACGACGCGACCCGTCAGGAAGCACTGCGCAGCGCCGAGGCCGCGCTGCACGACTGGCAGCAGCAATGGGACGCGTATGCGCGCGCCCAGGCCGAATCGGCCCGCTGGGCCGAGGTCGAGCGCACCAAGATCGAATACCTGGAAAAGCAGGCCGCCGATGCCGCGCGCCGCGCCGAGGCGCTGGGCAACGAGCGCAGCGGCCTCGACACCGCCGCGCTGGTGCAGTCGCTGGCCACGCTGCGCGCCGACCACGACCGCGACAAGACTGGCCTGGACGCCCACGCCGAAACGCTCGAGGCGCGCAAGGCTGTGCTCACCCAGCTGCAGGAACAACAGCGCCAGGGGCAGGCGGAGCTGGCCGAGCTGCGCAAGCAGGCGCAGGCGGCGCGCGGGCGGCTGGCATCGCTCGAGGCCCTGCAGCACGCGGCGCTCGGGCAGGAAAAGAATGTCGCGCTGGACTGGATCCGTGCGCAGGGCCTGGCTGACCAGCCGCGCCTGGGCGAAGTGCTGGACGTGGACGCCGGCTGGGAAACCGCGGTGGAGACCGTCCTCGGCGCGCTGGTGGAAGCGGTGGCGGTGGATGCGCCCGGCGGATTCGCCGACGCGCTCGGCGCGCTCAAGCAAGGCCGCGTGGCCCTGGTCGCCGCGCAGTCGACCGGCTTCGAGGCGCCCGCCGGCACGCTCGCCGGCAAGGTGCGCGGCCCCGATGCCGTGCGCGCGTTGCTGGCGCGCGTGCGCGTGGCCGAGGACCTCGGCGGCGCGCAGTCGCTGGCGGCCTCGCTCGCCCCGGGCGAGGCGGTGGTCACCCGCAATGGCGAATGGCTCGGCGATGGCTGGCTGCGCGTGGCGCGCAGCGGCGAGGCGCAGCAGGGCGCGCTGGCGCGCGAGGCGGAGATCAAGCAGCTGCGCGCGGAGATCGAGCGGCTCGCCGCCGCCGAAGCGCGCAGCACGCAGGCCGCGACGGAGTTGCGCGACCGCCTGCTCGAGGCCGAGCAGCAGCGCGAAGACGCACAGCGCAGCATGTACCTGGCCCACCGCGGCGTCAGCGAACTCGCTGGCCAGTTGCAGGGCCTGCAGGGCCGGCTGGAGACCGCGCAGTCCCGCCTCGCGCGCATCGAAGCCGAGCAGGGCACGCTCGGGCAATCCCTGGCCGACGCACAGACGCAGGCTCGCGAGGCGCGGGCGCGCCTCGACGAGGCGGTCGGCCGCATGGGCGAGCACGAAGCGCTGCGCCAGCAGCTCGACGCGGCGCGACGCGAGCGCACCGAAGCCCGCGACACCGCGCGCAACGCCGCGCGCGACGCACGCGAGCAGGCGCATCGCCTGGCGCTGTCGCTGGAAGCGCAGCGTGCCCGCGTGCTGGCGCTCACCGAGTCGCTGGCACGCATGGGCAGCCAGCGCGCACAGCTCGAGCTGCGGCTCAACGAACTCAAGGCGCAGCTGGCCGAGGGCGACGCGCCGATCCTGCGCCTGCAGGGCGAGCGCCAGACCGTGCTGGACCAGCGCGTGCTGGTGGAGCGCGACCTGGCCGCGGCACGTTCGGCGCTCGATGGCATCGAGAACGAACTGCGCAAGGACGAGCAGTCGCGCCAGCGCAGCGACCAGCAGGCGATCGCGCAGCGCGAGGCGATCGGCACGCGGCGCCTCGGCGAGCAGTCGCTGGCATTGCGCGCCGGCCAGATCGCCGACGCCATCACCGGCGCCGGGCTCGAGATCGCGCAGGTCGTCGCCGCGCTGCCGGAACAGGCCGACTTCGACGCCTGGACCAAGGCCCTGTCCGACATCGACGCCAAGATGCGCCGGCTCGAGCCGGTCAACCTGGCGGCCATCCAGGAGTACGGCGAGCAGAGCGAGCGCAAGACCTACCTCGACGCGCAGAACGCCGACCTCACCGAGGCGCTCGAGACGCTCGAGTCGGCGATCCGCAAGATCGACCGCGAGACCCGTGGCCGTTTCAAGGAAACCTTCGACCGCGTCAATGCCGGCGTGCAGGATCTCTATCCGCGCCTGTTCGGCGGCGGCCATGCCTACCTCGAGCTGACCGGCGAGGACCTCCTGGACACCGGCGTCTCGATCATGGCGCGGCCCCCGGGCAAGCGCGTTTCCAACATCTCGCTGCTCTCGGGCGGCGAGAAGGCGTTGACCGCGGTGGCGCTGGTGTTCGCGATCTTCCGCCTCAACCCCGCGCCGTTCTGCCTGCTGGACGAGGTGGACGCGCCGCTGGACGAGGCCAACGTCGGCCGTTTCAGCGCGATGGTCACCGAGATGAGCGAGCAGGTGCAGTTCCTGTTCGTCACCCACAACAAGGCCACGATGGAAGCCGCCAAGCAGCTGTCCGGGGTCACCATGCGCGAGCCCGGCGTGAGCCGCCTGGTGTCGGTGGACCTGGCCGAAGCATCGCGACTGGTCGGTGCGGCCTGAGTTCTACGGCATAATCGGCCCCGGAGCACCGTGCCAGCCCCCGGACACCGCCCCAGCCCCCCGACACGTATTGCCTCGCACCCGGACCACTGGAGAGACGGACGATGATTGACGGACTGACGGACACCCAGCTGATGTACCTCATCATCCTGGCGGCGGCGGTGGTGCTGTTCGTGGTGATCTTCCTCACCTCGCGCACGCGCCGCGCAGCGCAGGGTCGCCGCATCGCGCGCGAAGCCGGCGAGCAGGCGGATGGCTCCGCGGACGTCGATGGCGAGGCCGGCGACGACGGCCGGGTCGAGCCGACGCTGCGCGAACTGATCGAGACCGGCGAGCCTGGCGACGTGGAACACGCGACGCCGGCCGAGCCCATGCAGGGCACGCTCGGATCGCAACTGGGTGCGCGCCCGAATCCGGACTACGACAAGATCGTGTCGGTGTACCTGGTCGCGCGCGCCGGCCGCACGCTGAGCGGGCCCGACCTGGTGGTCGCCGCCGAGAAGGCCGGCCTGGTGTACGGCCACATGAACATCTTCCACCGCCTGGTCGACCAGCAGCCCGGGCTCGGCCCGATCTTCAGCGTCGCCAACCTGGTGAAGCCCGGCTTCTTCGACCTGCGCGCCATCCAGTCGCTGGAAACGCCCGGCGTCAACTTCTTCATCGCGCTGCCCGGCCCGCTGTCGGCGCTCGACGCCTGGGACACGCTGCTGCCCACGGCGCAGCGCATGGCCGAACTGCTCGACGCAGTGCTGCTCGACGAGGAGCGCAATGCGCTCGGCCGCCAGCGCATCGCCAACATCCGCGACGAGCTGCGCGCCTACGACCGCGCGCGCGAAAAGGCGACGATCCGGCCCGGCCGCTGAGGGCGACGGGCGGACCGCACGGCATGGCGACGGACGCCGGCGCGTGAGCGGCAACCGCCCCATTCCCGCGAAGGACGCCGCGGTCCGCGCTAGCACGCTGCGCGAGGCGATCGAGCAGGCCAACTACCGCTACCACGTGCTGGACGCGCCGGAGCTCACCGACGCGCAGTACGACGCGCTGCTGCGTGAACTCGAGGCGCTGGAGGCGGCCGATCCCGCGCTGCGCACCGCCGATTCGCCGACGCTGCGGGTCGGCGCCCGCGCGAGCGGCGAGTTCGCCCCGGTCGTCCACGCCAAGCCGATGCTGTCGCTGTCGAATGCCTTCAGCGAACAGGAAGTGCGTGATTTCGTCGCGCGCATCGTCGCTGCCACGGGCGACGATTCGCCGGCGTTCTCGACCGAACCCAAGCTCGACGGACTGGCGATCAGCCTGCGCTACGAGGACGGCCTGTTCGTCCGCGGCGCCACCCGCGGCGACGGCGCCACCGGCGAGGACGTGAGCGCCAACCTGCGCACGATCCGCTGCATCCCGCTGCGCCTGCGCACGGTTGATGGCGGCGCGCCGCCTTCGCTGCTCGAGGTGCGCGGCGAGGTCTACATGACGCGCAAGGCCTTCGAGGCGTCCAACGCCCGGGCGCGCGCCGCGGGCGAGCGCACGATGGCCAACCCGCGCAATGGCGCGGCCGGCTCGCTGCGGCAGATCGATTCGCGCGTGACCGCCGGCCGCGCGCTCAGTTTCTACGCCTACGGCCTGGGTGCGGTCGAGGGTTGGGAGGTGCCGGCGCGGCACTCCGAGGCCCTGCAGGCGCTGCGCGGATTCGGTTTCCCGGTCAGTCCGGAAGTGGATACCGCCAACGGGGCCGACGGCCTGCTCGCCTATTTCGAACGCATCGGCGCGCGCCGCGATGCGCTGCCCTACGACATCGACGGCGTCGTCTACAAGCTCGACCGGCACGACCAGCAGGAGGTGCTCGGCTTCGTGTCGCGTGCGCCGCGCTGGGCGCTGGCGCACAAGTATCCCGCGCAGGAACAGACCACGCGCGTGGAGGGCATCGACGTGCAGGTCGGGCGCACCGGCGCGATCACCCCGGTCGCGCGCCTGGCGCCGGTGGGCGTGGCCGGCGTGGTGGTCACCAACGCCACCCTGCACAACGCCGACCAGGTGGCGCGGCTGGACGTGCGCGTGGGCGACACGGTGATCGTGCGCCGCGCCGGCGACGTGATCCCGGAAGTGGCGGCCGTCGTGCTCGAGGACCGGCCGCGCGACGCGCACGGCGAGCCGCTGCATGCGCCCTACGCGATGCCGACCCGTTGCCCGGCCTGCGGCGCCGACATCGTGCGCGAGGAGGGCGAGGTCGCCGCGCGCTGCAGCAATGCGCTGGACTGCCCGGCGCAGCGCGCGCAGAGCCTGATCCACTTCGCCTCGCGCCGCGCGATGGACATCGAGGGCCTGGGCGACCGGCTCGTCGAGGACCTCGCCGACCTGGGCTACGTGCGCACGGTCGCCGACTTCTACGCGCTCACGCTCGACGCGTTCCTGGAGATGCGCCAGCGCGCCGACCTGCGCGACGGCACGCAGCCGGAGACCGCGCGCAAGGGCAAGGTCGCGACCAAGTGGGCGGAAAACCTGCTGGCCGCGATCGACGCCAGCCGCAACACCACGCTCGAGCGCCTGCTGTTCGCGCTCGGCATCCGCGATGTCGGCGAATCCACCGCCAAGGTGCTTGCGCGCCAGTTCGGTTCGCTCGACGCGGTGATGGCGGCCGACGAGGACCGCCTGCGCGAAGTCCCCGACGTCGGCCCGGTCGTCGCCGGGCGCATCGCCGCGTTCTTCGCCGAGCCGCACAACCACGGCGTGATCGCCAAGCTGCGCGCCGCCGGCCTGCATTGGCCGGAGGGCCCGCCGCAGTCGGGCGTGGCCGGGCCGCTCGCCGGCAAGACCGTGGTGCTGACCGGCAGCCTGTCGGCGCTCACGCGCGACGAGGCGGGCGCGCGCCTGGAAGCCTTGGGCGCGAAGGTGGCTGGCAGCGTGTCGAAGAAGACCTCGATCGTGGTCGCCGGCGAAGCCGCGGGCAGCAAGCTGGACAAGGCGCGTGACCTCGGTATCGACATCTGGGACGAGGCGGCGCTGCTGGCCTTCCTCGCCGCGCAGGAAGCGTCGTGAGCGACTGGCGTCCCACGGCCGACCTCGAGGCGATCGCGCTGCGGGCGCGCCTCAACGCGACGATCCGCCGCTTCTTCGCCGAGCGTGGCGTGCTGGAAGTCGAGACGCCGATCCTCTCGCAGGCCGGCAACAGCGACCCCAACATCGAGAGTTTCGAGACGGCATTCCACGGGCACGTCGATGCCGGGCCAGCGCGACGCTGGCTGCGCACGTCGCCGGAATATCCGCTCAAGCGCCTGCTCGCCGCAGGCGTGGGCAGCTGCTACGAACTGGGCCGCGTGTTCCGCGACGGCGAGGCGGGCAGGCGGCACAACCCCGAGTTCACGATGCTGGAGTGGTACCGCGTCGGCTGGACGCACCACCAGCTGATGGACGAATGCGCCGGACTGGTGCGCGAGGCCATGCAACTCGCGGGGCGCAGCGTCAGCGTGCACGAGACCAGCTATCGCCAGCTCTACCGCGACCAGTTCGGCTTCGACCCGCTGACCGCGGGCGAGGGCGAGCTGCGCGCACCGCTTGCGGTGTTCGGCCTCGACGACCAGGGACTGACGCGCGACGACTGGCTCGACCTGCTGATGACGCACCTGATCCAGCCCGGCTTCCAGGACGATCGCGTGCTGCTGGTCTACGACTATCCCAAGAGCCAGGCCGCGCTGGCGCGCGTGCGCACCGGCGACGTGCCCGTGGCCGAGCGTTTCGAGCTGTACCTGGGCCCGGTGGAGCTCGCCAACGGCTACCACGAGCTGGGCGATCCGCTGGAGTTGCGCGAGCGCTTCGCGCGCGACCTCAGCCGGCGGCGCAAGCGCGGCGCGGCGGAGCCGGCGCTCGACGAACGCCTGCTCGAGTCGCTGCCCGGCATGCCCGATTGCGCCGGTGTCGCGCTCGGCGTCGACCGCCTGCTGCTGGCGATGCTCGGCCGCGATCAGCTCGCCGACGTCCTCGCGTTTCCCTTCGACCGGGCGTAGTCGTCGCGAAAGACCGGGCATCTGGCCCGCTTTCGCGCATCACTCACGAACGTCGTCTGCGACTAATCGCCGGCCGCAACGCTGAAGCGATTACGGCCGCGGGATTTGGCGTCGTAGAGCGCGGCGTCGGCTTTCGCCAGCAGCGTGTCCGGCGTTGCGCCGTGCGCGGGGAACGTGGCAAGGCCGATCGAAGTCGTCAGCGCCGGCAGCAACCGGCCGTCGTGTACGAGCTTCAGCCGCTCGAGCGCCTTCATGAGGTCGCCGGCGCGGCGCATCGCAACGTCCATCTCCATCTCGGGGAGGATGAGGACGAACTCCTCGCCGCCCTGGCGGCAAGCGATGTCCTCGCTGCGCGAGTTGGCCTGCAGGATGCGCGCGAACGCGACCAGTACCGTGTCGCCTGCCGGATGGCCGTACGCGTCGTTGAACGACTTGAAATGGTCGAGGTCGAAGGCCATCACCGCCACTGACTTGCCGCGCCGGCGAGCGCGCGCGATCTCGCGGGCGAGCGATTCGGAGAGGTAGCGGCGATTGAACAGGCCGGTGAGCGGGTCCCGCACCGACAGGTCACGCAGGGTTTGCCGTAGCCTGAGGTTGGCCAGCGCCAGCGCCAGCTGGTCGGCGGCGGCCGCTGCCACCGCCAGCTTCGGCAGGTGTCCGATGCCGACGGCGCTCAGGTACAACCAGCCAAGGGACTCGCCCTGTGCCATCAGCGGGATGCAGGCGGTGGTGAAGAACGCGCCCCGGGCCGGCGCGATCACGTGTCCACACAGGCTGTCGGCGGCTGCGCTGCCGGAAGGGTGCAGCCGATGGCGCTGCATGCACCAGCAGTCCTCGGCACTGGACTGCGTGCGCGTGTCCGCGGCGTGGACGCCCCACAGGTGAGTTGCCTCCGCAAGGCCCTCGCCATCGATGAGCGGATAGATCGTGCCGGCGCTGTCGGGCAAGAGCTGCGACAACATCTGCTGGCTGGTCTGCAGTACTTCGGCGAGGTCCGTGCAGGCGATCAGCAGGTTGCCGTAACGGCCCAGCAGGGCGAGTTCGTGGCCGCGGCCTTGCTGGGCGAGGCGACTGGCCTCGGCCTCGGCCTGCGCGTCGAGCATCGCCTGTTCCGCCGCCAGTACGCGAACCCCGGCCCTACGCTGGCGCTGCCATGCGAGCGTGGCGAGCAGGACGCCGCCCGCGCCTCCGAGCATCGCGCCGGCAATACCGCGCCAGGCAAAGCCCAGTGTTGCGGCCAGGGAGACCTGCGCGAAGGCGACCAGCAACGACGCGCGGTTGCCGGGCACGCGGGTTGCGGACGTGTCCATGCCGACCACCTTAGGGTTTAACGATTCGCCTGACAACGCGCGCGTCGCGCCGCAGCACGGAGATTCGCATGAACCGGCGCACAAGGCCCTGTCGGCGGGCGGCCTGGATTGCCGGTGGATTCATGGGGCGGTGCCTATGGTGGTCCCCGTCGGCAGCCTGCCGATGCCAGTGGTCCGGAGAACAGACATGAGCAACGTGAACAAGTCATTCATCGCGGCGGCGGGCGTCATGCTGGCTGCGTCGGCAGGCAGCGCCAGCGCTGCCTACGGCTACAACAACGGCTATTCGAACGCCTACTCGAATGGCTTCGGCGGGCAGACAGTCCGTTGCGAATCGCGCGACAACCGCACCACGCTGTGCGGCGTCGACGTGCGTGGCGGTGTGCAGCTGGTACGCCAGGAGTCGCAGGACAACTGCATCCAGGGCCGCACCTGGGGAACGGACTCCCGCGGAATCTGGGTTGCGCGCGGTTGTCGCGGCGTCTTCGCGATCAACACCGGTGCGTACTCGAACGGCGGCTATTCGAACAGCGCCTACTCCAACAGGGTCTATTCCAACAGCGCCTACGGCTACAACAACGGCTACCCGAGCACCGCATACGGTGCCAACAACGGCTATCCGGCGACCGCATACGGCTACAGCAACGGCTACCCGGCTACCGCCTATGGCTCGAACGGCTACGTGGGCAACGGCCGCGTCGTGCGCTGCGAGTCCACGAGTTCGCGCACGCGCTACTGCAGCATGGATACCCGCTACGGCGTGAGCCTGGTCAACCAGCGCTCGAGCAACCCGTGCATCCAGGGCAGCACCTGGGGCGTGAGCAGCAACAACCGGCTGTGGGTAAGCCGCGGTTGCCGCGGCGACTTCGCCGTCGGGTCGACCGGCAATGCCTACAACAGCAATTCGTACTACGACCGCCGCTACTGATCGCGGCGCGGTGCAGCAACACGATCGCCCGGCTTTGGCCGGGCGATTTTTTTTGTCGCGCGGGGCGGCTTTGCCGAACCATCAGCCGCGCGCGGAGGCTTGCGAGTTTGCGCGCGCGGGTTCGGTTTCGGTTTCGGCTTCGCCGGCAGCGGCGCCGTTGCCGCGCGCAGGAAATCGGGCGCGACGAGGTCCGCGACGCGCAGGCCCCAGCGCGTGGCGAGCTGCAGCGGCGGCAGGGCGACGTTGAGCGCCTCGATACTCCACCGCCGCAGCTTGGCCGGGGCGAGGTCGAGCGCTTCGGCCAGCGGCGCCGGCAACCAGTCCGCGCCGGCGCGCCGCAGCCGGCACACGCTGTCGGCGTAACGTCCGGCCGCCCAGGTCGCGGCGACTGCCTTCGCGGTCGCGGTTACCAGCGGCTCGAGCGGCGTGAAGCGCACCAGCGGATTGCTGACTGCCTCGGGCATCCACGCGCGCATCAGGCCCTTCAGGCTCTCCTGCGTCGCCAGCGGCGCGAGAACGCTCTGCGTCTGCGCGACGGCGAGGATGCCTTCGATCTCCCAGCCCGCCGGCTTGACCCGGTAGCGCAGGTAAATTTCCTTCACCAGCAGGCGTTGGATCCGCTCGGGCGCGTCGCCGCGCGCGTGCTCGGTGATCGCGCGCGGCAGGATCGGCTTGAGCAGCGGCAGGCGGTCGAGCGCGACCATCAGGGCCGCCGCCGCCCCGGCCTTCACGCAGGCCGCGTGCAGCAGCGGTTCGACGCCCGCCTCGGGGCGCAGCGGCGCGGGGGCGGGAAGGGCGCGGGCCTTGGACACGAGGCATCCTGCCCCGCCGGCGCGCGGGGGGCAAGCCGTGGCGCGGTAAACTTGCGCGCATGGACAGCGCCGCGCCCGCCATCGACTTCGACCGCTACGACCACGTCCGCCCGATCCGCTGGGACGGGCACCAGCTCGAGCTGCTCGACCAGCGCAAGCTGCCCTTCACCGTGGAGTACCTGGCCTGCCGCGACAGCGCGACGGTCGCCGGCGCGATCCGCGACCTGGTCGTGCGCGGCGCGCCCGCCATCGGCATCGCCGCCGCTTTCGGCGTGGTGCTCGCCACGCAGGGCATCGAGGCGTCCGATGGCCGCGCCGCGCTGGCGGCGATGGAAGCCGACATCGATGCGCTCGGCCGTTCGCGCCCGACCGCGGTCAACCTGATGTGGGCGATCGCGCGGATGCGCGGCGCGATCGGCAACGCCGGCGCCGACTGGCGCGAGGTGGCTGCGCGCGAGGCGCTCGCGATCGAACGCGAGGACCTGGCCGCGAACCGCCACATGGGCGCGCTCGGCGCGGCCCTGATCGCGCCCGGCTCGGGCGTGCTCACCCACTGCAACACCGGCTCGCTCGCCACCGCCGGCTTCGGCACGGCGCTCGGCGTGATCCGCGCCGGTGTCGCCATGGGACGCATCAGCAAGGTCTATGCGGGTGAAACGCGGCCCTGGCTGCAGGGCGCGCGCCTGACCGTGTGGGAGCTGCTCGAGGACGGCATCGGCGCGACGCTGATCGCCGACGCCGCCGGCGCGCACCTGATGCGCACCGGCGCGGTCCAGTGGCTGGTGGTCGGCGCCGACCGCATCTGCGCCAATGGCGACACCGCCAACAAGATCGGCACCTACCAGCATGCGATCGCTGCCCGCCACCACGGCGTGAAGGTGATGGTGGTCGCCCCGGCGTCGACCGTGGACATGGCCACGCCCGACGGCAGTGCGATCCACATCGAGGAGCGCGATGGCGACGAGCTGCTGGCCATGGGCGGCGTGCGCACCGTGGCCGAGGGCGTCACCGCGTTCAATCCTGTGTTCGACGTCACGCCCGCGTCGCTGATTGATGCATTGGTGACCGAGCGCGGCGTGATCGCGCATCCCGACACCGCCTCGATGCTGGCCGCCTTCGGCCCCGGCGGCGCCCTCGCCTGAGCCGGCTGCCGGCTGACGCTCCGCCAGGCGCCAGGACGCTCCCCCGATGGCAGCGAAGGCGAGCTAAGCGACTGATTTTGCGCTGATAAAACCGGGCGCCAAGGCGTCGTTTTTGCTACAATTTCATCTCTTTGAACCGCCTGCCGCCGGCACCCGCCGACCGGCCCCGGATCGTGCGGAAAACGGACCCCCGAATGGCAGATCTCGCGAAGGAAATCATCCCGGTCAACCTCGAGGACGAGATGCGCCGAAGCTACCTCGATTACGCGATGAGCGTGATCGTGGGGCGCGCGCTCCCCGACGTCCGCGACGGGCTGAAACCGGTGCACCGGCGGGTGCTCTTCGCGATGAACGAACTCGGCACGCACTCCAACCGCCCGCACGTGAAGTCCGCGCGCATCGTTGGTGACGTCATCGGCAAATACCATCCGCACGGCGACCAGAGCGTGTACGACACGCTGGTGCGCATGGCGCAGCCGTTCTCGCTGCGCTACCTGCTGGTGGACGGGCAGGGCAACTTCGGCTCGGTCGACGGCGACTCCGCCGCCGCCATGCGTTACACCGAGGCGCGCATGACGCGCCTGACGCACCAGTTGCTGGCCGACATCGACAAGGAGACCGTCGACTTCCAGCCCAACTACGACGAGAAGGAATGGGAGCCGGTCGTCCTGCCGACGCGCGTCCCGAACCTGCTGGTCAACGGCTCCGCGGGCATCGCGGTCGGCATGGCCACCAACATCCCGCCGCACAACCTGGGCGAAGTGGTGCGCGCGACCATCGCGCTGATCGACGAGCCTGAGATTTCCATCACCGAGCTGATGGAGTACGTGCCGGGCCCCGACTTCCCGACCGCCGGCATCATCAACGGCGCCGCCGGCATCCACGCGGCCTACCACACCGGCCGCGGCCGCGTGCGCATGAAGGCGCGCGCCGACGTCGAGGTCAACGAGGACAACGGCCGCGAGTCGATCATCGTCACGGAGCTGCCGTACCAGGTGAACAAGGCGCGGCTGATCGAAAAAATCGCCGAGCTGGTGAAGGAAAAGAAGATCGAGGGCATTTCCGAGCTGCGCGACGAGTCCGACAAGGACGGCATGCGCATCTACATCGAGGTCAAGCGCAACGAGTCGGCGGAAGTCGTGCTCAACAACCTCTACCAGCAGACGCAGATGGAGAGCGTGTTCGGCATCAACATGGTCGCCCTGGTGGACGGCCGGCCGCAGCTGCTCAACCTCAAGCAGATCCTCGAGGCCTTCGTGCGCCACCGCCGCGAAGTGGTGACGCGCCGGACCATCTTCGAGCTGCGCAAGGCGCGCGCCCGCGCGCACATCCTCGAGGGCCTGACGGTCGCGCTGGCCAACATCGACGAGATGATCGAGCTGATCAAGACCTCGGCCAGCCCGCAGGAAGCGCGCGAGCGCATGCTCGACAAGCGCTGGGAGCCGGGCCTGGTGTCGGCGCTGCTCGGCGCGGTCGGCTCGCGCGCGTCGCGGCCGGAAGACCTCGACGACGCGTTCGGCCTGGTCGACGGCGGCTACCGCCTGACCGAGATCCAGGCCAAGGAAATCCTGGAGATGCGCCTGAACCGCCTCACCGGGCTGGAACAGGAAAAGCTCACCGACGAATACCGCCAGCTGCTCGAGACGATCCGCGGCCTGATCGAGATCCTCGAGGACCCGGGCGTGCTGCTGGACGTGATCCGCACCGAACTCAACAACCTGGTCGAGGAATTCGGCGACGCGCGCCGCACCGAGATCCGTGCCGGCGAGGAAGACCTCGACGTGCTCGACCTGATCGAATCCGAGGACGTGGTGGTGACGCTGAGCCATGCCGGCTACGCCAAGCGCCAGCCGACGTCGGCCTATCGCGCGCAGAAGCGCGGCGGCAAGGGCCGCTCGGCGACCGCGGTCAAGGAAGAGGATTTCATCGAGCGCCTGTGGGTGGTCAACACGCACGACACGCTGCTGACCTTCACCAGCGCCGGCCGCGTGTTCTGGCTCAAGGTGTACCAGTTGCCGGACGCGGGCCCGAACTCGCGCGGCCGCCCCATCATCAACTGGATCCCGCTCGAGGAGGGCGAGAAGGTGCAGGCGGTGCTGCCGGTGCGCGAGTACAGCGACGACCAGTTCGTGTTCTTCGCCACCCGCAAGGGCACGGTCAAGAAGACGCCCTTGTCGGACTACTCGCGCCCGCGTTCGATCGGCATCTGGGCGATCAGCCTCGACGAGGGCGATGCGCTGGTGGACGTGCAGCTCACGCACGGCAGCAGCGACGTGATGCTGTTCGCCTCCAACGGCAAGGGCGTGCGCTTCGACGAGTCGGAGGTGCGCTCCATGGGCCGCACCGCCACCGGCGTGCGCGGCATGCGCGTGGCCGCCGGCGAGTGCGTGTGCAGCATGATCGTGGTCGAGGGCGAGGGCGACATCCTCACCGCCAGCCAGAAGGGCTTCGGCAAGCGCACCGCGCTGGCCGAATACCCGAAGAAGGGCCGCGGCACGCAGGGCGTGATCGCGCTGCAGACCAGCGAGCGCAACGGCAAGCTGGTCGGCGCGATCCAGCTGACCGAGCGGCACGAGATCCTGCTGATTTCCGACCAGGGCACGCTGGTGCGCACGCGCGCGGCGGAAGTGTCGCAGGTCGGCCGCAACACCCAGGGCGTCACGCTCATGCGCGTGGGCAGCGATGAAAAGCTCATCGCCGTCGAGCGCCTGGACGTGGTGGAAGAGGAAATCGAGGCGCCGGCGGAAGGCGCGGCACCGCAAAGCGCGGACTGATCCGAAATTCGGGCCACCGCTACTGCCGGCTGAATGGAACCCTAACGGCCCTAGCGACTAAGCTAGGGCCTTGGTTTTTGCGGGAAC
>Ga0070693_100000652_pt1 | contig 15311 bp, 13 predicted proteins | sample KBSK1103metaG_FD_65472 | JGI IMG/M metagenome (GOLD analysis project Ga0070693, IMG submission 65472) | Corn, switchgrass and miscanthus rhizosphere microbial communities from Kellogg Biological Station, Michigan, USA - KBS K1-10-3 metaG | ecosystem: Host-associated > Plants > Roots >...
TGGCGGGAGGCGGCCGCCCGCGGCATCGATCCGCAGCGCCTGGTTTTTGCGCCGAGGATCGCAACCGAGGAACACCTTGCGCGGCATCGCCTGGCCGACTTGTTCCTCGATTCGATTCCGTGTAACGCGCACACGACTGCGAGCGATGCCTTGTGGACGGGACTGCCTGTGTTGACCTGCCTGGGAAGCACTTTCGCCGGCCGGGTGGCCGCGAGCCTGTTGCGGGCGGTCGGACTGCCCGAGTTGGTGACTTCGTCGCTCGACGAATATCAATCGCTGGCGCTGCGGCTGGCGAAAGAGCCCCCTACGCTGCAGGAAATCAGGCAGAAGCTCGCACATAACCACGCGGTCGCGCCGCTGTTCGACACCGATCGCTTTCGCCGCCACATCGAGCGCGCCTATGTCGAAATGTGGGAGCGGAACCAGCGGGGAGAGAGCCCGGCCAGTTTCGAGGTTACCGCGGGGACGTAAGCCCCATCGCCCCCGCAGCGATGTCGAATAATTTTACATCGATGGCCCCGTCGCGGACGCTCTGCCCGCGGCCGCCGCCCAAGATCCTCGTAAAGTCAGCCGCTTAGAAAAGGGGTTTCTCGACGGCGTGGTTCTTGCTCACGTCAGCAGACGGCCGAATCGGCGTGGCCACGCTCACATTCTCGGCGTGGTTTTCGAAAGCATCGGAGGACCTCATGACTCAACAGAATGGTCGCATGGCGCGCCGCGTGCTGGTATCGACGCTGTCGCTATTGTTCGGAACCGCGGCGCACGCCGGCTTCTACCCCGGCCACGTCGATCCGGGCGGAAACGGTGACGACATCCCGGGCTTCACCGCCGATGTCGTGTTCGACATTCCTGACAGCTGCTTTGTCTTCGACGGCGCCGGCTGGAAGGCCACCAATCAAAACGTCGGCGCCTCGGGCGGTTGCGGCAATGCCACGCTGGTCAGTGGGACCGTTTATCTGTACAGCACCTCGCCGGCAGATCCGCCCAGCCCGGGAATTGTTCTGGATCAGTTCTCCCTGGCCAATTTTGATTTGCTCGGTATCTATTCCATCAACGGTGCACTGAAAGGCGTCGACTCCGATCCGATGGGTCCCGAGCCCGGATCGTCCACTTACAGCAGCGACCTGTTCTGGCTGCAGTTCGTCTCTGGCTTCTGCGAGGTCGGATGTACCGCTCCGGGTGGTTTCGGCGACCCAGCGTACCTGTCGGTGAATAACATCGACAACTTTGGCCCCCCGGGAACGGTGACCTTCGGTGCCCAATGCGACAGCGCCACAAACTGCTTCGTTAACCCCACTCCCGAACCCGGGACACTGGCACTGCTGTTCGGTGCGCTGGGCGGCGGGTGGCTGGCGAGACGCCGCAAGCGCGACGCTTCCGCATAGCGAAGCCACGCCATCATCGCGTCACGAAGGCCGCCGGAGTAGCTCTTCCGGCGGCCTGACTTTTCGGCAGGTCGCGAGCAGCAGCAGGTCATAGACGATCTTGATCGCGCCGCCGATCGCCAGCGGCCAGCCAAAGCTCGACAGGCCCAGCAGATAGCCGGCAAGCAGCGGACTGGTCGCCGATGCGAGGCTTCGCGGCACCGAAGTGATGCTCGCGGCGGCGGCGCGCTCGCCGGGCGAGACGACCGCCATCACATACGAGCTCCGCGTGGGTACGTCCATCTGCGACAGCGCGCTCCGCACAAGCAGCAGCACGATCACCCAGCCCAGGTCGGGCACGAACGGCATCAACACCAACAGCACGCTCGACGGCAGATGGGTAAACACCATCGTGTTGATCAGGCCGATGCGGTTGGCGATACGCACGGCGACCAGGTACGAGAAGGCGGTGAGCACGCCGGTCCAGAAAAAGATCGTGCCGGCGACGGCGGTCGAGAGCTGGAACTTCTCGAACAGCCACAAGGCGAGCATCGACTGCACGATGAATCCACCGCCGAAAGCATCGAGGCTGAATAGCGCGGCAAGAACGTAGACGATGCGCTTGGACCGGTGCAGCGGCGCCGCCGGCGCTTCGGACTCGGTGGCGAGCCCGGCCGGCAGCTTGCGGTAGACGAGCGCCGAGGCAACGCCGATCAGCGCGTAGAGCACGAACATCGACTTGATCGCCGATTGCATCGAGGTACCGAAAGCGGCCGCCAGCCATTCGGGGACGCCGGCAAACAGCGCACCGGCGGCTCCGACCAGCGCGCCGGCGAGGCTGTAGCGCGCGAACACCGCCGTCCGCTGCTTGTCGGAAACGATGCGGGCGAGCACCGCCTGCTCGAGAGGCAGGAAAATGCTGACGTCGCCGCTCGATGGATTGAGCGTGCCGACAAAGGCCACGACCAGCAGCGGCCAGAATTGCGTGATCGCCGCAAAGCCGAGCCCGGTCGCCGTCATCAGTGCAGTGGCGGCGAGCAGCAGCGTGCGGTAGCGATAGCGGTGGGCGTGCAGGCCGACGACGAGCGTCAGCACGCCGGAGCCCAGCAGGGTTCCGGTCGTGATCACGCCGACTTCGAACGGCGACAGGCCCAGCGCCAGCAGATAGACGGGAAGCAGCAGGCTGACGTAGCCGTCGCCGAACGCGCGCAGCGCGCGTACCCACAGCAGCCGGCGAACGTCCGCCGACATCATCGCAACCCGATCGTGCGGCAGCGGCGCCCATGCCGCGGCGTCAGGTAATGCGGCGCACGCGCGTCCGAATCGTGGCGGCTCATCTCGCACCTCTGGATTCGTAAGCAAAGTCGTCGAACAGGGTGACGCTGTCGGACTTGGTCCATAAGCCGACGGCGCCGGCACCGCCAATGTGATCGTCGTCGGTCTCGATATAGGTCTTGCCGTCGAGCGCTACCCGGATGCGCGTGCCGTAAAACTCGACGCGCAGCACGTGCCACTGCTTGCCGGCGACCGGCGCATCGACGTACTTGATGGTGATTCGTCGGCTTGCCTGGGTGTAGTAGAGCGAAACATTGTTTTCCAGCGCATTGGCGCGTGCGACGTAATAGTTGCCGCCATCCTTCCAGCGCCAGACGATTCCTGCCGCCTGGTCCTCGGCACCCGAAAGCGGCTTGAAGCGCACTTCGACAACGCCATCGGCAATCGCGCTGTCCCGCCTGACGCACCAGGGAAAATCGCCGCGGCCGCTCTGCCTCAAGACGTTCGGCTTCGACGGAGCGCTTTCATCCGTTTCGACGCTCCACCGATGAGCGCCCTGACCGGTGACGCCGGCAATCCAGCCCGCCGGGACCTTGCCGACCGTGTCGGCATCGAAGTTGAATGTTTCCGCCATGGCAATGGTGCTCCAGAGTTGAATGCCGAGAATTGCGCTGCCCGCGCAAAGCGTCCGACGGTTCATGGCGCTGGCCTTCCACCCGGTGCTCGGGACGTGCGGCAGCCGCACCTGCCCGAACCGGTGCCGCCGCGTTGTTGATGAGAAGGCGGAGTTGCCGCAGAATCGACTGATGCGCCCAACGTACGCTCCCGCGGGCTGCTGGCCCGGCGATCGGAGCAGAACTTGGACGCCGATGGGCGTCTTGAAACGGGGAGTCTGCCTACAGTCCCCGCACCGCACGTACACTTCATCATAGCGAAGTGCCGCCGTCAATTCAAGGCGCGTTCCCGCCGATACCAAGGAGCTCACGATGTCTCGGCCATTGCAACAGTGGAAGGTCCTGCCGCACGGCAAGCTCTCGGAGGTCGACGAAAACATTCTGACGGTGACCGGCGACATCCGCATGCCGATGATGAGCCTGCCGCGGCGCATGACCGTGGTCCGATTGAATGGATCCCGGCTGATCGTGTTCAGCGCGATCGCGCTCAACGAGGACGAGATGACCGGGCTCGAAGCGTATGGCCGTCCGGCGTTCCTGATCGTGCCGAGCGACAAGCACCGGCTCGACGCGAGGCCGTGGAAGAACCGCTATCCGGCGATGCAGGTGGTCGCACCGGAAGGCGCCCGCGCCAAGGTCGAAGACGTGGTGCCGGTCGACACGGTCGCGCCTGAGTTCGACGACCCGAACGTTCAGTTCGTCGCCGTTCCTGGAACGCGAGGGCACGAGGCGGCGCTGGTCGTTCGCACGCCGAACGGCACGACGCTGGTGCTGAACGACCTGGTCGGCAATATCCGCAGCGAGCCCGGCTCACGCAGCTGGCTGTTGCAGCTGGCCGGCTTTGCCGGCAAGGAAGCGCAAATCCCGCGGGTAGTGAAGATGGTGATGATCAAGGACGCGAACGCGCTGCGCGCCCAGCTTATGCAATGGGCCGAGATCGAGTCGCTGAAGCGCATCCTCGTCTCGCATGGCTCGCCGATCGACCAGAACCCGCGCCAGACCTTGCGCGATCTGGCGGGCTCGCTGGCGTAAGGAAAGAACGGTCGTCAGCCCGCTTGTGAGCGCGCCTGGAGAGTGAGGGAAAAGCGACCGTGGCGAGGCGCCACGAGCTTAACCTGCGGAAACGTCGTCGCCGCGGGTAAAGCGCCGCTGCACCGGCCGTTTGGACCGGAACTCGCGGGCCAGCAAGGTGGTCGCGACGTCCATCTGAACGCTGTCGCCGCAGGTGAACACGTCGACCGCCGCATAGCGGTGCTCGGGCCATATGTGGATCGCAAGATGCGATTCCGCGATGACGACCACGCCCGAGATGCCACACGGCGCGAATTTGTGGAAGACTGTCTCGACGACGGTGGCGCCGGCGGCGCGAGCTGCTGCAACGAGGGTCTTCTTAACCCACGCGATATCGTCAAGGTGACCGGTCTCGCACTCGTACAGGTCGAGCACGACCTGCGTGCCAAGCCTGTCGCGCAGCGCGAATTCGCTTACCAGCGCGGGAGCAGCAGTGTCCCGCGTCACTTGAGTTCTTTCCACGCCGACCTCCAATCGATTCGAATTACTGATTCTTTCGCTTTGCTCGATTCGTCTTCCTCTTTTTCTTCTTCTTGCCCGGCGGTCGTCCGGTCTTTACGCTTTCGACTGCAGCTACTGCCTTGGCCAATTTCCCATCGGGGAGCCGTACCAATGCCGCAAGTCCAGCTCGCAGCAACTCGCTTTTCTTGATCGCGACGCCCAAGCCGATGCATCGATTCTTCAGCGCCCCGATAAGCCGGTGCTCAGCCGCCGGCATGGTGAAACTGTCGCGAATCACCTTCACCAGCTTGACGCTCTTCGCGGCCTTCCGCTTGCTTTTCGCGGTCGCGCGTGGTTTCCGTTCCCCGGATCTCGCGGGAGACGCGTCACTCTGCGCAGCGTCGAATCTGGAAGGTCTGTTGGCCATCGAACGCTTTCGGGAGCAGCCGCTGTCAAAGCGCGATAATATACTATATATACGGTTTATGCAAACAGTGGTAATGAGCTGGCTTCCAGGCATTCCGGAACATGACTGAAGGAGCATCTGGTGATCCGAGTTGAAGCGATTTCCAAACGCGCGCCGATGTTGCTCGCCATCGCGCTCGCGCACTTCGCGTCCGGCGCCGGCGCGCATGGCGACGAACACCGGGATGCGGCTTACGGCAGGCCCGGCGACCCGGCGAAGGTCTCTCGAACGGTCGCGATCGACATGTCGGACGCGATGCGCTTCACGCCTTCCCTGATCACGGCAAGGAAAGGGGAGACGATCCGTTTTGCTCTCGCCAACTCTGGCAAGGTCAGGCACGAAATGGTGCTGGGCTCGAGCAGGGAGCTGAAGGAGCACGCGGCGCTGATGCGGAAGTTTCCGGAGATGGAACACACCGATCCGAACCGGTTGAGCGTCGATCCCGGAAAGACCGGGACCCTGGTCTGGCAATTCACCCGCGCCGGGACCTTCGACTTCGCATGCCTGCAACCCGGCCATTTCGAAGCCGGCATGCGCGGCAAGATTACTGTCAAGTGAGCGATAGGCGGGACCTGGCCGCGCGCCGCGGGCGCATCCGACGACACCTCTGCGGCTCAGGAAGGCGTCTGCAGCAAATCGTCGATCAGCGGACGCAGCGCGGCAGGATCGACTTGCAGCGCATCGACCAGGCGCTCGATCCGAGCTGCCCGCTCGACACCCAGCACCGGCTCGGCGAGCGAACGATATTTGCCGCGCACTTCATCGTCGGTAAGAGGATTCTCCGGGTTGCCGCGCGCAATCGCAGGTTCTGACGCGAGCATTCGCCCGTCCTCGAGCGTGATGCGCACGCGCGCCCAGCGCTCCGCCGGAAAGCGGCTCGAGAATTCGGCATCTTCGATCACCTTCGTCGCAGCGAGCAGACGGCGGATGCGTGGATCGGCGAGCCTCGGCAATTCGATTTCCTCGGCGCCGACCTGGCCGAACACCAGTGCAGCGGCGACCGGATGCGGCAGGCTGTACTGTGCCTCGTCCGTCGCGTTCGGGATGGCGCAGCCGGCGCCGAGCGCAACCGCTTCGGCGAACGTTTCGATCGCGATCTCCTCGATGTCGTCGGCCGAAAAGTTCGCGGCGCCTTGTACCCTTAGCGCCGCTTCGATCGCCGGTTGCGCCCAGCGGCATACGGGATACGCCTTGAAGTATTGCTCGCGAATCCGCCAGCGCGAGCCCAGGTCATTCCAATAGGTCGTTGCATCGTCGCGTTCGACCGTCACCGCCGGCGCGCCGGTGAATCCTGCGCGCGCGAGCAACGCAGCAGTCACGCCCGCGTGGGCGCCCCAGCCGGAACCGTCCTTGACCATCGACGGCGAATCGCAGACACGTGCCAGCTGACCGCGCGGTCCGAAATATTCAGCGATGCCCAGCGCGTGCCGGATTGGCCCATTGCCCAAGCCCAGAAGTCTCGCGGCGATCGCGGCGCAAGCGATGGCGTTCCAGCTGCCGGAACAATGCGTTTCGGCGGCGTCGGCGTGCAGCGCAATCCCGGCTCGCGTCGCGACCTCGTAGCCGAGCACCAGCGCGGCGATGAATTCGCGGGCGTCGCAGGCAGCGCCGGCATCGACCATCGCCAGCAGAGTGGGCAGCACGACGACGCCTGCGTGACCCTTGATCAGCACATGTCCGTCGTGCGCATCGAACGCATCGATCGTCGTCGCGCCGGCGAATGCGGCGCCGGCGGCGCTTGCACGCTGGCCGCCGAACAACATCCGCGCTTCCATTTCGCTGCTGCGCAGCTGGGTCGCTGAGTAGTGGTTGGCGATTTGCGCCGCGCTGGTACGGCTGCCGGCGGCGGCGACGCCGATCAGGTCGAGCAGGCAGCGCCGTGCCTGTGCGGCGACGTCCGCGGGCAGGTCGGCAAACGCCAATTCTCGAACGAATGCCGGAACATCCTCGAAGATCCCGGGATTCAGCGGCGAATTGTGCTGGTCCTCAGGCATTAGCGTCGAACGCCTGCACAACGTGTCCCTGACCGAGTTCGCGATAGAGCCGTGGCTTGGGGACGTAGCTCGTGTCGTGCACCGGGCTGGGGATCTCGGTCGTCGACAGTCCGCGCCGGAGCCTGCGACGACCTGCTTCCGGCACCGGCACCGCCGCCATCAGTCGCTTCGTGTACGGATGCTGCGGATTTTCCATGATCGCCGCGCGCGGTCCGATTTCGACGATCTCGCCCAGATACATCACCGCGATGCGGTGGCTGACCCGCTCGACCACCGCGATGTCGTGCGAGATGAACAGGTACGCCAGGCCCATGTCCGCCTGAAGGTCCATCATCAGATTGATGACTTGCGCCTTGATCGAGACGTCGAGCGCCGATACGGCTTCATCGGCGACGAGCAGCCTCGGCGCCAGCGCGAGCGCCCGCGCGATGCACAGCCGTTGCCGCTGGCCGCCGGAGAATTCATGCGGAAAGCGGCTCGCCATGTCGGGCGATAGGCCGACCCTCCTGAGAAGCTCGCTGACCCGCGCGTGCGCAGCCGAACGACTGAGAAGGCCATGCACGATCATCGGTTCGGCGATCGCGCCGCCAACGGTCTTGCGCGGATTGAGGCTCGCGAACGGATCCTGGAAGATCATCTGCATGCGTCGGCGAGCGGCGCGCAGGCCTGCGCGGTCGAGCGCGCGGACATCCTGCCCTTCGAACACGACAGTTCCGGAAACGGGCTCGACCAGGCGAAGGATCGAGCGCCCCGTTGTCGATTTGCCGCAACCGCTCTCGCCGACCAGCGCCAGCGTCTCGCCGGCGTGCAGCGAAAATGAAATGTCCTCGACGGCATGAACCCGTGCGCTGACCCGACTCAGCACGCCGGAGCGAATGTCGAAGCGGGTGACAAGGTGGGCGACTTCGAGCACCGGGCGCTGGGTCACCGCCGCGGTCGACCCGGCATCGGGGACGACTTCGACCGCGCCGGTGACCGGATCGACGATCGCGAAGCGCTGTGGGGCAGGACGGCCCTTCATCGAGCCGAGGCGTGGAACCGCGGCGAGCAGGGCGCGGGTATACGGCTCCCGGGGCGATGCAAAAAGCTCTGCAGTCGGCGCCTGCTCGACGGCGTTGCCATTCAGCATGACAACCGTGCGATCGGCGATCTCGGCCACCACACCCATGTCATGGGTGATGAAGGCGACCGACATGCCCTCCTCGTCCTGCAGCAGCTTGATCAGCTCGAGGATTTCGGCCTGGATCGTGACGTCGAGCGCGGTCGTCGGCTCGTCCGCGATCAGCAGCTTCGGCTTGCAGGCGAGCGCCATCGCGATCATCACGCGCTGTCGCATGCCTCCGGAGAGCCGGTGCGGATACTCGTGCAGGCGCGACGCTGCGGACGGGATGCGCACGCGCTCCAGGATGCGCAGCGTTTCGGCCTCCGCCTGCGCGCGATCGAGGCCGCGATGGTAGATCAGCGCTTCGGCGATCTGAAAGCCGAGGGTCAATACCGGGTTGAGGCTGGTCATCGGCTCCTGAAAGATCATCGAAATCAGGTTGCCGCGCACATGTCGCATCCGGTTTTCGGAAAGTTTGAGCAAGTCGCGACCGTCGAGCAGAATTTCGCCCGACACGCGGCTGTTTGCGGCAGGCAACAAACCCATGATCGACAGCGCGGTAACGCTCTTGCCTGAACCCGATTCGCCGACGATTGCCACCGTCTCGCGCTGTCCGATCTCGAAGGAAATCCCCTTCACGACCGTGATCCACTGGTCGTCGACCCGGAACGCGGTCGTCAAGTTGCGTACGGCCAGGATCGGCAACTGAGCTGACAACCGAGGCGGCGCCGCGCCTGACACTACGCTTCGCCCTTCAGTTTCGGATCGATCGCGTCGCGCAAGCCGTCGCCAAGAAGGTTGAGCGCGAAGATGACGATCAGAATCGCAACACCGGGGACCAGCGCCAGCCAGTAGCTGTCGAGAATGTTCTCGAAGCCTTCGCGGATCATGCCCCCCCAGGTCGCAGTCGGTGGTTTGACGCCAAGGCCGACGAACGCGAGAGAAGCTTCCGTGCGAATCGCGTTGGCGAGCCACAGGGAGCCCATCACCAGGACTTCGGGCAGGATGTTCGGCAGGATATGGACGATAAGGAGCCGGGTGTCGGAGTAGCCGAGCGCGCGGCCGGCGTCGACGAACTCGCGCTCCTTGACCGCGATCGTCGGCGCGCGGGCAATGCGGGCAAAAGGCGGGATCGAAGTCAACGCGATGGCAATGATGATGTTCACCATCGAGGGGCCGAGCATCGCCACCAGTATCAGGCCCAGGATCAGCGACGGAAACGCCAGCAGGACATCCATGGCCTGCATCGTGACGGTATCGAGGCGGCCGCCGTGCCATCCCGCCAGCATGCCGATCGCCGTTCCGATGACCATCGCGGCGAATGTCGAAACGACACCGATGATCAGCGAAATGCGCGCGCCATAGAGCAGGCGCGACAGCGTGTCGCGGCCGAAACTGTCGGTCCCGAGCCAGTGCTCGAAGGTCGGCGCCCGCAATTTCTCGAGGATGTTCTGGTCGTTCGGATCGAACGGCGCGAGCACCGGCGCGAGGATTGCGGCAGCGACCACGATCAGAAACACCGCTAGCCCGATCCATGACGTCTTGTTGGTATTGAACGCCTTCAGCGTCGCCGAAGCGAAATAGGCGAATGGCGACGGCGCTGCCACGCGTAGCGCGCCTCGGGACGGCCCGGCGGCGCTCATTTCAGCCTCATTTCAGTTTCACCCGGGGGTCGACGAACCCGTACGAGAGGTCGGTCAGCAGATTCACCAGCACTACGATCAGCGTGTAGATCACCATCATTCCCTGCAGCATCGGATAGTCGCGTTGATTGAGCGCGCCGATCAGCAGCTTGCCCAGGCCCGGGCGGCTGAAAACGATCTCCGTCAGCACCGAATTGCCGATCAGGATGCCGAGGTAGAGTCCGACCACGGTGATGATCGGAATCAGTGCGTTGCGCAACGCGTGTCGCCAGATCACAACGTTCCAAGGGACGCCTTTGGCACGCGCCGTCCGCACGTAATCTTCGGACAGGACCTCGAGCATCGCCGAGCGCGTGACGCGGGTCACATACGCAGCCGAAATCAGGCCGAGGCTGATCGCGGGCAGCGCGATCGATTGGTACCAGGCTGCGACACTGCCGGATCGCGCGCTGATCACCGGGAACCATGGCAGGGCTATCGCGAACACGAGCAGCAGGATGATGGCCGAGACAAACGGCGGGAACGACAACCCGAGCAGCGAGGAAATGCGCACTGCATAGTCGACGAAGCGGTTGCGATGGATCGCCGCGTAGACGCCCGCCGGAACGCCCAGAAGGATGCCGATGACCAGCGAGAGCACCGTCAGCTCGATCGTCCACGGCAACACGCGCAGCACCTCGCCGATGACGGGCTGGCCGGAGACCATTGAGACGCCCCAGTCGCCGCGCAACGCGCCCAGCAGGAAGACGGTGTACTGCTTGAACAGCGGCAGGTCGAGACCGAGCCGCTGCCGCAGGGCGTCGATCGCCTCGCGGCTCGCCTGGTCGCCGAGGATGAGCTGCGCCGGATCGCCGGGAACGATCCGCACCAGCACGAAGACCAGCGTCAGCGTCGCGAACAGCGTGACGCACGCAAACGCCAGACGGCGGACCAGGAAAGTGGTCACATCCCGATCTGCCGGGCAGGACCTCCGATCACGTTCGTGATCGTCCGCCTATTTGATGAAGCGGGTCTTCTCGGTGACCGGCGGCGACAGGTTGAGCGAGCCCTGCACCTCGTAGCCCATATCGAGCGTATCCTTCCACGCCCATAGCTGGAGCTGCTCGTAGATCGGCACGCCGCAGACGGCCTTGATGATCTTCTCCTGCGCCGTCTTCCAAAGCGCCAGCTGCTTGACCGGATCCGTTGCGACGCGGGCGCCGCGTATCTCGTCATCCGCGACGTTGCAGTGGCTGAAATTGGTCACCGCCGTCGGCGTGCCGACGATCGATCGCGAATCGAAAAATTGCGTCAGATACACGTCCGCCACGGGAAAGCGCCCCGCCTGGTAGTGGACGATCGGCGACAGATCCTTGCGTATCTGGGCGTGAAAGGTCGCGTGCTCCACCAGCTCGATGTCGAGATTGATGCCGGCCTTCTTCAGTTGCGCCTGCGTCGCCTCGATCAGGGTCTGCATGCCGGTGAGCGTCGTGTGGATGGTCTTGATCGTCACGCCGTTCGGATAGCCGGCTTCGGCCAGCAACGCTTTCGCCTTGGCCAGGTCGTACGGGAACAGCGGCGCCTTCTGGTCGGTGCCGAGATAGCCCGACGGAATGACCGAAACCGCTTCGCGCGAGGTGCCGGCGCCCTTGAACGCGACGATTGCCTTGCGGTCGACCGCATAGGCGATGGCCTGGCGCACGCGGATGTCGTCGAGCGGCTTGACTGTGACGTTGAGATGCAGCTCGGACAATTCGGCCGGATCCATCGCCACGACCTTTACACCGGGCAGCTTGGACATGCGGTCGACCCACGTCTGGTCCTGCTTGCCGTAGACCATGTCGAGCTCACCCGACTGGAACGCGAGGTCGCGGCTCGAATCCGCTGGAATATAGCGATACGTGATCTCGTCGAGCTGTGGCGCGCCACGGAAATACTGCTTGTTGGCCACCAGCTTGACGAACTGCTGCGGCTGGTATTCGGCGAACATGAACGGTCCGGTACCGATGGGTTTTTTCGCGAAATTCTCGCCCATCTCCTCCGCAGCCTTCTTGCAGATCATGTTGCCGCCATTGACATTGGCGACGTAGCCCAGGAATCCGGCAACCGGATTCTTCAGCGTGATCTTCAGCGTCGACTTGTCGAGCGCTTCGACCTTGTCGACGGCCGAGTAGTCGTTGGAATACGAGGACGTTGCCTTGTTGCTTGCTCGCTTGAGCGAATAGGCGGCGTCGTCGGCAGTGAATTCGCCGTAGCCATGGTGGCATTGGACGCCGCTGCGGATCTTGAACGTCCATTCGGTGCCGGCCGGGTTCGACGTCCAGCTCTCGGCCAGATCGGGTTCGATGAATTCCGGGCTGATCCTGCCCGGTCGCACGCGAACGAGACCGTTGAACATCCAGCTCAGCAGACCCTTGTCCGGCGTGGTGGAAGCGATATGCGGATCGAGCTTGCCGGCATCGGCGGAACCCATGCCGACGACCAGGCTCTTCTTTTGCGCAAAAGCCGGCGACGCGAGCATCAGCGCCGCGCATACGATGGCAAATACGATCTTTCTCATTGATCGGCCCTCCTCTAGGTAACGCGATTGTAGACGGTAATGCGCGTCAATCCATTATCCGTGCAAGGTGAGCTGGGAGGGCGTCGTCAAGCGCCTCGCGAAACGGCCCAGCCTGAAAGCCGAAAGATCATGCCTTGGAACACGTCCGAGCGCGAGGTCGGCGCATAGCAATCCGCTGACCGGACCGAGGCAAAATCCGTGGCCCGAAAAGCCGGCGGCTATCACCAAACCGGATAGAAATTCGGGCGCGTCGATCACCGGCAGCGCGTCCGGCGTCATATCGATAAGGCCGCCCCAGGCGCGCGCAACCGGCGCCCGGGCCGCAATCGGCAGCACTTGGGCCACACGATCCACGATGCTGCGAATTTGGGATGCCGACGGCGCAAGCGATCTCTCGGTCCATTCGGAAGCATCGCCCGGCCAGGCGCCCGCACCGCTGCTGAAGCGCAAGCGTCCATCGGCCTCCTGCCGTCCCGCGCAATCGGCATTGGCCACGCCAAACACAGGCAGAAGACGACTCGGCAACGGCTCGGACTGAACAACGTGTGTGATCCTGATCGACAGCGGCAGATCCGCGCCGAGCGGCGAAAGCAACGACCGGCTGTTCACGCCCGCAGCGACGATTACACGGTCGGCGGGAATGAGCCCTTCGGACGTAACGACGCCCGTCACGCGATCGCCGTCGGTCGCTATCGCGAGTGCAGCTACACCTTCGCGGATCGTGGCGCCCTGCGAACGGGCAACCCGCGCGAATGCCTGTGTCGCCCTGATCGGATTGGCGTGTCCATCGGTCGGGCAGTAGGAGGCGGCCAGAACATTGCGCGAAATTTCCGGCGCAACGGCCCGGACGGCCGCATTGTCGGGTAGGAAGTGGAGCTCCAGACCCAGCGCCTGCTGGGTCGAGACGAGTGCACGGATGACGTCGACCTCGGCCGGCGTGCGGGCGAGGCGCAGATTGCCGGACCGGCGGTACTCGACGTCGGCGCCCAAGGTTTCGGCCAGTCCACCCCAAATCGCGACCGCCGCGCGCGCCAGCGGCAGCTCGGCAGGGTCGCGACCCGACTGGCGTACGCCGCCAAGAGTCCAGCCCGACGCCATCGCCGCGATGCCGTGCTTCTCGATCAGCGTGACGGCGTGGCTTTCGCGGGCGAGTTCAGCGGCGGCGGCGGTACCGGTAATCCCGCCGCCGATGATGATGATGCGAAGCACGGGCGATCTACCTGTTCGAGGGTCTCTGCCAGCGAGTGTCGGTTGTTTCCGCGGATCGAGGTGAGGCGAACTGAGGCGATCCGTGCCCCATGATCATACAATTGCACGACTTGGACAAAAAGGACCAAACATGCGGACCGAATCGGGTTCGCTTTCCTACGACCCCTATTGGTGGGACGCGGCGCCGCTCGAATCGCCGACCGACCTCGCGCTGCCGAAGCGTTGCGATGTCGCGATCATCGGCGCGGGGTATGCGGGATTGTCGGCGGCACTGACGCTTGCCCGGGCCGGCCGGTCTGTTGTCGTGCTCGACGCTCTCGCGCCGGGCGAGGGCGCTTCGACCCGATCCGGGGGCATGATCGGTCATGGGCACCGGCTGTCGTACGCCAGACTCATCGAGCGATTCGGTCCGCAAAAAGCCAGGGAGCTGACCCGTGAAGGCATGGCGTCCCTCGAATTTGCGAAAGCGCTGATCGTCGACGAGAAGATCGACGCCAAGCTGCAGGCGACCGGGCGGATGCGAGGCGCATGGACGACAGGCGACTACGCGACGATGACGCGCGATGCGCAGGCGCTTCAGCGCGATCTCGGCATGGCGGTTGACGTATTGAGCAAAGCCGATGTCCGCCGCGAGATTGCGGCGGACTGCTATCAAGGCGGCGTGCTGTTTCACGCGCACGGCGGCGTCCATCCGGCATTGTTCCACCATGGGTTGCTGCAACGGGCGCGGACCGCCGGAGCGCTCGTGGCCGGCCGCACGCCAGTGACCGCGGTCAGGCGCGAAGCGACCCGATTCATCGTCGAGACGCCGAACGGAGGCATTGATGCCACCGCGGTTGTTGCCACCACTAACGGTTATACGGGCGGGACGACGCCGGCACTCGCCCGCCGTCTCGTCGCGATACCGAGCTTCATGATCGCCACCGAATCGCTGGGGACGGATCGCGTCAAGAGCCTCATCCCGAATGGCCGGATGATGGTCGAGACCCGGGACAAGCACCTGTACTATCGCCCGTCACCCGACGGCACGCGCATCGTGCTCGGCGGCCGCGCCGCGCTGCACCCCATTCAGCTTGACGAGGCTGCCGAATGGCTGATGAATGAATTGCGCGCAATTTTCCCCACGCTAGCCGGCACTCGCGTCACCCATGTCTGGACAGGAAACGTCGCGATGACGCGCAGCGATTTGCCCGGGATCGGCCAGCGCGACGGCATCTGGTTCGCGCTCGGCTGCAATGGTTCCGGGGTGGCGCTGATGCCCTATCTCGGCCACAAGGTCGCGCTGAAAGTGCTCGGCCGGCAGGAAGGAAAGACGGCGTTTGATGACATATCCTTTGCCGCCGTGCCCTTCTACAACGGCACCGCCTGGTTCCGCCCCCTGATGACATGGTGGTTCCGTGCTCGCGACCGGCTGCGCGGCAACTGACCGATCGCGCATCGAGAACCTCGAAGAGTGTGGAAATTTCCGGACGCCACGCCGGTGACGGTGCGGCGTCGATTCTTCCTTCGTTTATTCCTATGCTGTCGATTCTT
>Ga0070693_100000653_pt1 | contig 15287 bp, 14 predicted proteins | sample KBSK1103metaG_FD_65472 | JGI IMG/M metagenome (GOLD analysis project Ga0070693, IMG submission 65472) | Corn, switchgrass and miscanthus rhizosphere microbial communities from Kellogg Biological Station, Michigan, USA - KBS K1-10-3 metaG | ecosystem: Host-associated > Plants > Roots >...
GCAATTCTAAATACGGGAGGCTTTACCGTGGCCTCCACCGATGTAACCAGCAATCCCCAGACGCTTTCATTCACGTTGCCGACGGCGGCGTCCCAGTTTTTTGGAGACCAGAACGTCGATAATCGTGGTACCTGGAGCGTCAACCAGGTCGATAGTTCTGACGCTACGGTGCGAGTGGCAATTAGCTTCATCGTGAGCGACCCGGCTCAGGCCGTCGCGGATCTATCAACCTCGTCCATTCTGGAAAGTGACCCTAACGTAACCGCGGGCTCCGATGTAGTCTTCAGCGTTTTCGTTTTCAACAAGGGACCAAATGCCGCCGCGAACGTTAGTATCGTCGATCCAGTTCCGATTAACACGACGTTCCTGTCCGTAGTACAAGAGAGTGGTCCAATATTCAATTGCAGCAACCCGGGTGTCGGCAATACAGGCACCACCACGTGCACGATCGCCAGTTTGGCAAACGGCGCTATTGCTCAATTTACGTTTAGTTACCGGGTCGACGCAGGTGTCACACAAGGCACGACCATTGAACACACGGTGGCGACAACGAGTGATACCACAGACAGTAATACGCTCGACGACATATCCACTGCCAGCACGGACGTTCCCGTCGGGACAGGCGCAGAGCCTTGTCTGCTTAGCTGCCGCCAGGATCTGACGATCACGGCTAACACCACGCAGAACGGAGTTGACGGTGCAGTTGTGAACTTCACCTCGGTTGACCAGAACAGCGGCAACTGCGGCTCGCTCACGACCAGCCCGGCTCCGGGAACATTCTTCCCGGTCGGCACGACTCCGGTGCACGTCACCTCCGAGCTTAATGAAGGTAGCTGTAGCTTCAACGTGATTGTCACAACAATCGCGCCGCCGACGATTTCCTGTCCGGCGGATGTGACCGTCAATGTGGCGTCGGGTGAAACGTCGGCTATCGTAAGTCCGGGTACTCCGAGCACGGTTCCGGCAACTGGGGTCACGGTCTCATTCGTAAGAAGTGACGACGATGACGATCCTGATACGCCACCATTGACGTTGTCAGCACCGTTCTCGCTTGGTGTCACCAACATCACCTGGACCGTGAAGGATGCGACCAATCGAACCGCTTCCTGCCAACAGAGAATCGTTGTTCAGGTAGAAACCCGCCCGCTGTTGACGATTAGCTGTCCCGCGACGGTCAATGCCACCGCGACGGACTGCGCTCTCGGCGCCAGCAACGTAAACCTTGGTACACCCACAACTAACTTGACGGATAGCAACATTGAGGTAAACGCCACGCGGTCTGACGGCGCTGCCTTAACTGATCCGTATCCGGTTGGCAACACACTAGTGACCTGGACAGCCACCGATAACACAAATGGCAACGTCGCGAGCTGCACTCAGACTGTTCACGTTAGTGCCGCAGACGACCATACACCGCCGACGCTTATCGTGCCTGGTCCAATAGTCACAAGTACCAGCTCTTGTTCTGTCGTACTCGATGACGAACTCGGTGTAGCCACCGCTTCGGATAGCTGTTCGGCGGTCAGTATTTCCCGAACCGGAATCCCGGCGAACTTCAGGTTCCCGACTGGTACGACGGTCATCACGTATACGGCTACCGATGCCTCGGGCAACAGCACGACGGCGACGCAGACCGTGACCGTGCATGAGAGTCCGGCGATCGCGCCTGTGATTAGTTGTCCGACAGACGTCACCGTCTTCCTGCCGGTGAACAGTACGGCAACCTCGATGGCTGTGAATTATCCTGCGCCCACGGCAACGGATAATTGCTCGACACCGACGATCACGACCGATCACGCATCCGGTTCAATCTTCCCGGTTGGCACAACTGTAGTGACTGTCACGGCTACTGACGCCGATGGTAATCACAGTAGCTGCCAATTCAACGTCACAGTGCTCTACAACTTCTCTGGATTCTTCGAACCAGTAGACAATCCGCCTGTCCTCAACGTTGTGACTGCGGGTAAGGCTATTCCGGTGAAGTTCAGCCTGAGTGGAGACAAGGGCTTGAACATCTTCGCCGCGAACTCGCCTTCCTCGGTGACCATAAGTTGCGACAGCAGCGCTCCTCAGGATGACATCGAGGAGACTGTCAATGCTGGTGGCAGTAGTTTGTCCTATACAGCTTTGACGGATCAGTACAACTACGTGTGGAAGACTCAGACTTCGTGGAAGAACACCTGTCGTCAGTTGGTTGTGAAACTAAACGACGGCACTGAGCACCGCGCCAACTTCAAATTCAAATAAGGTGGTGCACCATGTCGAAAACGTTTTGCGCGTTATTAAAACTGGAGACCTGCTATCACCAGCAATCAAGCTCAACCCCTAAAAGGAGAACACAAATGAGTAAGTTTCGCTTTACCTTGAATATTATGGCCGTCACCCTCCTGACTCTGACGGTCACTTCCCTGGCCCAAGCACAGGCCACACGCACCTGGGTGTCCGGCGTCGGCGACGACGTGAACCCTTGCAGCCGTACGGCTCCCTGCAAAACGTACGCTGGTGCTATTTCCAAGACTGCTGCTGGTGGAGAGATCAGCACGCTCGATCCCGGCGGTTTTGGCGCCGTAACCATCACCAAGTCCATCACGATCAACGGCACTAAGGGGGCTGGCTTCGGTTCCATCCTTCACTCCGGAACCAATGGCGTCAACGTGAACGATAGCGCGAGCGGTGCTCCCAATTCCATCATTGTCACCCTCCGGGATCTCAACATCAACGGAGCGGGCACGACGACCGGACTTCGAGGCATCAGCATGACGTCGGGCAGAAACCTGTACGTTGAGGATTGCCAAATCGAAGGCAGCAAGTCGGCGCCCGGCAATGGCATCGACGTGAATCTGAACGGTGCGCCAAGCAATGGTGTCGCGCAACGCATACATATTCGAAACACGCTTATACGCGATATCAGTGGTTCGGGTGTCCGCGTTACGCAGGCAAACGCGGTCGGCGCAACCGTCATGCTCGAAAACGTGCAGGTTTCAACTGCCAATAACGGTTTTACCATTGGCACCAACACAAAGGGCCTGGCGTTCAATTCGTCTTTCGCAAGCAACACCCAATCAGGGGTTGAAGTATTGGCGGGAGCGATCGGAGCTGAACTTCATGATTGCGTGATGGTAACCAACAACAACGGTTTGACCCTTGCTGCCGGCACTACACGCATATCAGGCTGCACGATCACGAACAACATAAACGGGGTCAACTTTACCGGCGGTACGCTTGTCACTTACGGCGACAACAAGACGCTCGGGAATATTTCCAACGAAGCGATCGGTGGTTCTATCCCGGCGCCGGTAGGGAAGAAGTAACCTTCTCGAGCGCCGAATAAGGCAGTCTTGAAGTAGCGTTGTTCTGATAAAACAGCGTCATTCGAGCAATCCGCCCCACCCCTTCATCTTCAATGGGTGGGGCGGTTCTTTGCCTCTGTCTCGCGAAGCCTCAACTCTGTCGCCGCTAATCAGACGTTCAGCTTTCTTCCACTTTTCTGGTACACTCCGCCCCTGTGAGCGAACGCCGTGTCAACGGCGGTAGAGGCAAACAAAGTATCCTGCCGGTCTACGCTGCAGAACCTGATGTCAGTGTCCACACCAGAACCTTCATCGTTACCTCAAGTCAATTCTCCAGGTAAGTCAACGGCAGTAATTGGTGTTGATGAAGCGGCCGCTCTCTCGAGTCTTCTGCCACATCGACGTGTAGTAATTGAGCCGAGGAAGGGTTGGAATCCGGTCGACTTTCGGGAGCTGTGGCAATACCGGGAACTCCTGTACTTCCTAATCTGGAAGGATTTGAAGGTTCGCTATAAACAAGCCGTGTTTGGTATCGCCTGGGTTGTCATGCAGCCTCTGGTCCTGACAGTGACGTTTACGCTTTTTCTCGGGAAGCTGGCGCGCGTGCCGTCGTCGGGTGGGCCTTACGCGTTATTCGCGCTCTCGGGTTTGGTTATCTGGACTTTCTTTTCCGGCGCTTTGACCAGCAGCAGCATCAGTCTCACGTCGAACGCCCACCTGATAACAAAGGTGTATTTCCCGCGAGCGATCATTCCGCTCGCTGCAATCGGGGCAAGGTTTATTGATTTCATAATCTCGTTCATTATTCTCGTCGCGCTTGTGATCTACTATCAGATACCGATAACCCGGAGCATTCTGTTGTTACCGGTGCCGCTTGCTGTCGCGCTGTTGTTATTAACCGGTCTCGGATTGTTGCTGTCGGCGATAAATGTGAAATACCGCGACATCGGCGTGGCCATACCGCTACTGATCCAGGTGTGGATGTTCTTGTCGCCGATCATCTACCCCGTCAGCCTCGTCCCCGCCAGGTACCGAATCTATTACGCTTTGAACCCGCTAGTGGGAATCATAGAATCCTTCCGCGCGGCTGTTCTTTCTCAAGCATGGGACGGCCCTGCGCTCGCAATTGCCTCAGCTATCAGTTTGCTTATATTGATAATCTCTGTTTCCGTGTTCCGAAGAATGGAAGCGGTATTTGCAGATAACGTTTAATCAGAGATGACGTCGATAATCAGCCTCGACAATGTGGGTAAGCAATACAGGATTCGCTCGGCCCGTGCTTCCTATGAAACGTTTCGCGATGTAGTGACCGAGTGGACGGTTGGTCGACTGCGGCGTCAGCAGCAGGAGACGAAGTCGACGGAGATGTTCTGGGCGCTGCGTGACGTCAACTTACGAGTTGCACCAGGCGACGTGGTTGGGATTATTGGGCGCAATGGCGCGGGCAAATCTACGCTTCTCAAACTGATTTCCCGCATAACCGAACCCACAACGGGCCGCATTGAGTTGTACGGCAGAGTGGGAAGCCTGCTGGAGGTTGGAACTGGCTTTCACCCCGAATTGACCGGCCGTGAAAATGTGTATCTGAGTGGTGCGATTCTCGGAATGACGCGCGCCGAGATCAATCGCAAGTTCGATGAGATAGTCGCTTTTTCAGAAATTGAAAGATTCATCGATGTTCCGGTGAAGTGGTATTCGAGTGGCATGTATGTACGCCTCGCCTTTGCGGTTGCCGCTCACGTTGAACCGGAAATCCTCATTCTTGACGAGGTGTTATCGGTTGGTGACGCCAATTTTCAGTTCAAGTCTTTCAAGAAGCTAGAGGCAATTCGTAACGAAGGCCGCACGATCCTGTTCGTCTCTCATAACATGCAATCGGTGATTCGGTTATGCAAACGGGTCATTCTTCTCTCGGAAGGCAAACTCATGGCTGATGGACCAGCGCATGAGATAGCCAGCCAATATCTCAGTGCCCGCCTCCGATCCTCGGCGGAACGAACCTGGGACGACATCAATAACGCGCCGGGAGATAATGTGGCGCGTCTGCGCGCCGTTCGAGTGCGAACAGAACAGGGTACGATTACTGACGTTGTCGATATTCGCAAACCAGTTGCGATAGAAATGGAGTATGAAGTTTTGGCTGGAGGTGAAGCGCTGGCGCCTAACCTGCATGTTTTCAACGAGGATGGCGTTTACCTCTTCGTCACTGGTGATAGATCAACCGAGGCGAAACCTGTCGGTCGATATAAGAGCACAGTTTGTATCCCCGGCAACTTCCTGGCAGAGGGTACGATCAGCATCAATGTCGCCCTTACCTCTCCGGTTGCCGTTCGTTTCAATGAATCGGAGGTTGTCACCTTTCAGGTTGTAGATACGTTTGAAGGCGATTCGGCGCGAGGAAGTTACACCGGGGCGATCCCGGGCGTTGTACGGCCGCTGTTGAATTGGACCACCGCATACACTCCGGCGTCGTCGAATCCGGTTCTTTCACTAGAGGATGTTTCCGTATGAACGTGGTGATTCTGGCGGGCGGCGTAGGGTCGCGCCTCGCCGAAGAAACCGAAGTGAAGCCGAAGCCGATGGTGAATATAGGCGATCGGCCGATCCTGTGGCACATCATGAAGCACTACTCCCACTATGGCTTCAAGGATTTTTTTATCGCACTCGGGTACAAGGGTGAAGAAATCAAGCGATACTTTCTTGACTACCATAACTTGAGCGGCAACATCACACTCGGTCTTGCAAATGGAACTATTGAAACAAGTGCACGCGAGTGCGAAGACTGGACCATACACTTGATCGATACCGGTCCGGCGACAGCCACCGGCGGCCGCGTCAAGCGACTCCGGAACTGGCTCAGCGGTAGTACTTTCATGGTTACCTATGGCGATGGCGTCAGTAATATCGATTTGAAGGAACTCCTGAAGTTTCATCGTTCGCACGGCAAAATCGCTACCGTCACTGCCGTCCGTCCTCCGGCTCGTTTTGGTGGACTCGTGTTTGAGGGCAATGCGGTCGTCAAGTTTACGGAAAAGCCGCAAATCGGTGAGGGCTGGATCAATGGCGGATACCTCGTATTCGAGCCTGCGGTCTTTGACTACTTGACCAGCGACAACAGCAGTCTCGAAGCTAATGCCCTGGAAAACCTGGCCGCAGATGGACAGCTCGCCGCCTACCAACACGGAGGATTCTGGCAGTGCATGGACACGTTACGCGATAAACATCTGTTAGAAAGTTTTTGGCGCCAGGAACAACCACCGTGGAAGGTTTGGGAATGAACAGCTTCTGGATTGATCGCCCAACGCTCGTGACCGGCGCCACTGGATTGATTGGCGGATCGCTCGTACCTCAACTCACGCAGCGCGGCGCGGATGTTGTATGTCTCATAAGAGATTGGGTGCCCCAGTCGGAACTGGTTCGTAGCGGGCTGATCGAAAAAGTAAAGGTCGTTCGCGGTGACATACGCGACGAGCCGCTGCTTGAGCGGGTGCTCGGCGAATACGAGATCGACACTGTAATCCACCTGGCAGCTCAGACGATCGTCGGCATCGCCAATCGGAATCCCGTATCTACACTCGAAACTAATATCGCTGGGACGTGGTCGCTGCTTGAAGCGTGTCGTCGTAGTCCAACAGTGCATCAGATCGTTGTTGCTTCCTCCGACAAGGCTTATGGCGAGCATACCGAACTGCCGTACACCGAAGCGGCGCCGCTACAAGGTCGACATCCGTACGACGTCAGTAAATCGTGCGCGGACTTGATTGCCCAGGCGTATGCGAAGACTTATGAGTTGCCGATCGCGATTACACGGTGCGGTAATTTCTATGGTGGCGGAGATTTGAACTGGAACCGAATCGTACCGGGCACGATTCGATCGATCGTGCGAAATCAACGTCCAGTTATCCGATCGGACGGGAAATTTGTGCGGGATTACTTTTATGCGGATGACGGCGCACTCGCGAACATCACGCTCGCGGAGAAACTCGCAGAGCAGCCTGAGTTGCGCGGTGAGGCGTTCAACTTTTCCAACGAACAACAAATAACCGTAATCGAGCTCGTTAACCAAATCCTCTCGTTGATGAAATCAAGTCTGGAGCCTGAAATTCGAAACGAAGCCACGAATGAAATTCGGCATCAGTACCTCAGTGCCGAAAAAGCGCGCCGGCTGTTGGGCTGGCAGCCGGTTTTCACGCTGGAAGATGGTTTGAAGCAAACGATCCGCTGGTATGACGAATTCCTGAGGGTTAGTGAATGAGTTCGGCAGTCGCGTGTCGTTCGTGTGGCCGGTCTGATTTGCAACTGGTGCTGTCGTTAGGCAGGATGCCATTGGCAAATGCGCTACTTACAGTTGACCAGCTAAACCAGCTGGAACCAACTTACCCACTCGAACTCGCATTTTGTCCTGACTGTAGCCTGCTCCAGATCACGGAGACGGTTCCCGCCGAACAATTATTTCGCGACTATCTTTACTTTTCGTCATTCTCAGACACGATGCTGACTCACGCGCAAGCAATCGTTGAGCGCGTGCGCAAATGGCGCTCATTGAATAGCAACAGTCTGGCCGTAGAGATCGCGAGTAACGATGGCTACCTCTTGCAATACTACAAACAAGCGGACATTCCCGTGCTCGGTATCGAGCCGGCGCTTAACATAGCGCAGGTTGCAGAAGAGAAGCGCGGCATTCGCACGCTCACAGATTTCTTCGGCGACGAATGCGCCGAACGGTTGGTCGCCAAAGGTGAACGCGCCGATGTGGTTCATGCCAACAACGTTTTAGCGCACGTACCGGATCTCAACGGCTTCGTCCGCGGATTAGGTCTCCTTCTCAAACCTGACGGCATTGCGATCATTGAAGTGCCTTACGTGAAAGATCTGATCGATCGCTGTGAGTTCGACACGATCTATCACGAACATTTATTTTATTTCTCCCTGACTGCGCTTGACCAACTCTTCGCACGTCATGGTTTGAGCATCTTTGACGTCGAGCGGCTAACCATTCACGGAGGATCACTCCGCGTTTTCGTCCAAATAGATAAGAGCGAGCGACCATCTGCAGCAGTAGCAAAGATGTTGCAAGAAGAAGCGGATTGGGGCGTGAGCCGGGTTCAGCTATATCTCGATTTCGCGCACCGCGTAGCGGAGTTGAAAAAGTCTCTGCGCAATTTTGTGGGCCAGCTTAAAAATCAAAACGAGCGGCTGGCGGCGTATGGCGCGGCGGCGAAAGGAAGCACGCTGCTGAACTATTTTGAAATCGGGCGCTCGATACTTGATTTCGTAGTCGATCGCAGCACTTACAAACAAGGTCGCTACATGCCGGGCGTGCATCTGCCCATCAGCGCACCGGCGAGATTGCTGGAGGACATGCCGTCTTATGTGTTGCTACTGACGTGGAACTTCGCTGATGAGATTCTGTCGCAGCAAGCGGAATATCGACGGCGCGGCGGCAAGTTCATAATTCCTATTCCCGAGATCCAGGTTGTATGAGCACTCTCGTATGATCTTCACTGAAACAAAGCTGCGCGGCGCTTATATCATTGAACCTGAGATCATCGCCGATGAACGTGGATTTTTCGCGCGCACCTGGAGCGAAGAAGAATTTTCAATGGAGCGACTGAACACACAGCTGGTCCAGTGCAACGCCTCAGGGAATAAACGAAAGGGTACGTTGCGGGGAATGCATTTCCAGACTTCCCCTCACGCAGAGGCGAAGCTGGTTCGTTGCACTGCCGGCGCACTCTACGACGTAATCGTTGATCTACGACGTGACTCGCCGACGTGGGGCCGGTGGTTCGGCGCCGAGTTAACTCGTCAAAATCTGCGCATGATGTATGTTCCGGAGGGGTTCGCTCACGGCTATCAAACGCTCGCCGACGATACAGAAGTTTTCTATCAGATGTCCGAGTACTATCATCCGGAGTCAGCGCGCGGGATTCGATGGGACGATCCGACAATCGCGATTGAGTGGCCGCTGGAGATTTCCGTGATTTCGGAGCGCGATCGAATGCTGCCGCTCATCGACCGAGCTAAAGAATGAATCCGATCAGCGAAACGCTTCGCCAACACTATTCACGAAAGTTCGACTTGCACGGCGCGAGTTCGGAAGGCGTGGACTGGGGTTCGAATGAGGCGAAGGTCTTGTTGCGCTACGACAAAATGCTCGCGGTCCTCGAAACCGAGCCTGCGAAACCAACCCTGCTGGACGTTGGGTGTGGTTATGGCGGACTGCTAAGATACGCCACCGAACAAAAAATTGAGCTGGAGTATACGGGGATCGATGTCTCGGAAAATATGATCGAATGGGCGCGTGCGAATCAGACTGCAGGAACGTTTATTCCTGGCGACTTCATCGATCACGATTTCGCGACGCCGTTTGATTATGTGGTCTGCAACGGTATTCTTACGCAGAAGCTCGATACGACGAATCTGGACATGGACCAGTTCGCCGCGCAACTGATAAAGAAAATGTTTTCGCTTTGCAAAGTCGGCATTGCCTTCAACGTCATGACGACGAAAGTGAACTACTTTTCGAACAACTTGTATTACCGTAATCCTGCGGAGCTCTTTTCCTGGTGCTTGAGTGAGATCTCGTCGCACATCAGGCTCGATCATTCATATCCGCTTTTCGAATACACCTTGTACATTTATCGCGAGCCGTTATAGCGACATGCGAAAACTAATCATCTATGGCACTGGATTGATCGCAGAGGTAGCCGATTTCTACTTCACCACGGATACCGATTACCAGATTGCGGCATTCACCAACGCGGCGGAGTTCATAGCGCAGGATAACTTCAGGGGAAAGCCGCTCGTTCCTTTTGAACAACTCGAAAGCATCTATCCGCCTGCTGACCATGAGATTTTTATCGCCCTTGGTTACAACAAAACGAACCAGATCCGCCAGGCGCGATATGACGAGGCGAAGCGAAAGGGCTACACGTGCGCCACGTATATCAGCTCGCGCGCAAGCTACTACGACACGCCCGTGGGCGATAATTGTTTCATCCTGGAAGACAATACCATCCAGCCCTTCGTCACGATTGGCAACAACGTGACGCTTTGGTCAGGCAACCACATTGGCCATCACTCGAGGATTCGGGATCATTGCTTCATCAGCTCTCACGTTGTAGTTTCCGGAAACTGTGACATCGGAGAGAACTGCTTCCTGGGCGTAAACTCCACGCTGCGCGACAACATCAAGCTGGAACGTTTTGTCGTCATCGGTTCCGGAGCGATTGTGATGAAGAGCTGTCCGGAACGAACCCTGGTGAAACCGGCACAATCAACTTACTCAATCGAAGATCGGGATCTGATTTAGCGTCTGGGATTCGCAGTGCAAATCAACTGGGAAAAGAAGGGGCTAATCTACTGCCCCAGCGGTCAAGGATTTTTTAAGACTCACGCGACGCGGCCGATACCATATCTCCTGAAAAGCGGGACGCTCCGCATTTATTTTTCATCGCGTTCAGAAGAAGACATGCCGTATCCGACGTTTATTGATGTCGATCCGTCTGACCCGTCGCACGTGATTTCAATCAATGAACAACCAATGATGTTGCTGGGACGTCCCGGAACCTTTGATGATTCCGGTATTACGCCGGTTTCGATCCTGCGGCGCGACAACGAGGATCGGATGTATTACGTGGGCTGGAAGAGACGCAGATACGGCAGCGTTTCGATTGAAGCCTCGATTGGTCTCGCGCTTTTGCACGATGACGGAAACAGGCTGACGAGAGCTTTCGAAGGGCCCATCCTGGGTCAGGACATCAATCATCCGTTCATGACTGCCGCTCCTTTCGTCTTGTACGAATCAGGCCGTTACAAAATGTGGTATTGCTCGGGAACCGATTGGCGAATGGCCAACGACAATCCTGAACCTGTCTATACGGTTTTCTATGCGGAGTCGGAGGATGGCATCAAGTGGAGCCCGCATCAAGGTCCCGTGATTGAATACGCATACGACGGCGAGATTGTGTCCGCGCCGTGGGTGATAAAAGTAAGCGGCCAGTATCATATGTGGTACTCAAAGCGCGGCTACAGGACCAAGGCTGAAAAGAACTTTACTGTCGGGTATGCATACTCTGAAGACGGAATCCGGTGGCAGCGCGCGGATCACCTCGCCGGAATCACCGTGTCTGCGGAAGGTTGGGATTCCGAGATGGTTTGCTACCCGTCGTTTTATGAGTGGGGAAACAAGATCTATATGCTTTATTCGGGTAATGCCGTCGGCCGTGGCGGCATCGGGTACGCAGTGGCGGACAATTTTCTTAACTGATTTTGCGCTGAGATGAATGAGTCGGACTTTGGTGGTTTCACAACCGATGTTCCTGCCGTGGATCGGTTTGTTCGAACAGATCCGCTTGAGCGATGTGTTTGTTCACTATGATGACGTGCAGTTGCCGCAAGGCAGAAGCTTTATCTCGCGGGTGCAGATAAAGACAGCGAACGGGATTCAGTGGCTAACGGTTCCGATCGACCATGGCAAGTCGGGGAAGTTGATCAATGAAGTCATCATCTTTGATGAACAAAACTGGCGCAACAAGCATTTGAACAGCATCCGTCACGCTTACGCTCCTGCTCCGTATTTTCGATCCATGTTTACATTGGCCGAAAACTTGTATAGTCACGCGTCTGTGCGCCTGGCTGAGTTCAATATCGCTGCAACGGAGCAAATCGGCGCCGGGCTGGGGCTGAGTCCTCTGTTCATGCGATCATCGTCATTGGCCGTCATGGGGAGTAGTACTGAACGCCTCATCAATCTGTGTGAAGCCACGAATTGCGACGTTTACGTTACTGGTCACGGAGCGCTTCATTACCTGGACCACGAGCAATTCGAGCGCAAAGGCATAACCGTCCGGTACATCGATTACCGTAAGGTCCGTTATCCGCAACTGCACGGAGACTTTACTCCCTACGTTTCAATCCTTGATGCCCTCGCGAATTGTGGCGACGGTACCCGCGACCTAATGTGCTCTGAGTCCGTTTACTGGAGGGATTTCGATGTCGTTTGAAGACGACGACTTTAATTCGGAAAAACAGCAAAACATAGCGAGGATGGGAACCGACACCGCGCTAAAAGGGTTCTCGCAGATTTGGCAGCGAGAGACTGCGCCCTACAAGTATGTTTACAATTTCTCGTGGCTCGGCCGTCCGATTATCCAGTTTCCGCAGGATATTCTGGCCATGCAAGAACTAATCTGGTCCGTGAAACCCGATTTGGTTCTCGAGACTGGAATCGCCCGCGGTGGATCGTTAATCTTCATCGCTTCCATGCTGGAACTGAATGCGCTTTGTGGTGGTCCAACAGGAGCTGAAGTACTTGGAGTAGACATCGATATTCGACAGCACAATCGCGAGGCGATCGAAGCGCATCCGCTGTCGCGGCGCATAAGCATGATTCAGGGTTCGAGCATCGACGACGATGTAATTGAGCAAGTCAGAGCGAGAGCGAGTAAGAAGTCGCGAGTGATGGTGTTTCTCGATAGTGATCACACGCACGACCATGTGCTCGCCGAACTAAACGCGTATGCCCCGCTAACCGCGGTCGGTAGTTACTGTGTAGTGTTCGACACTGCGATTGAGGAAATGCCGCCGACCATGTTTTCAGATCGCGCCTGGGGGCCGGGCAACAATCCCATGACCGCTGTCTGGAAGTTCCTGGAGACAACAGATCACTTTACAATCGACCACGCAATGGCTGACAAGCTACTGATAACGGTTGCGCCTCAAGGCTTTCTCCGCCGGATCAAGGATTAAGAATGGAACGTATACCAGTCGCCGGCCCTTCCATCACCCAAAAGGAAATCGATTACGTCACTGACGCGGTGACTAACGCGTGGTACAGCAATGCCAACGTGTATCACGAGCGCTTTCAAAAAGCGTTCGCCGAATACCTGGGAAGGCAATACGCCATAGCACTGCCGTCTTGCACTTCGGCCATACATTTATCCCTGCTGGCCTTGGGCATTGGACCAGGTGATGAGGTCATCGTCCCTGACGCTACGTGGATCGCTTCAGCAGCGCCGATCACCTACGTTGGCGCAGACACTGTCTTTGCTGACATCGACGAAGACACCTGGTGCATGTCAGCGACCTCTCTTGAGGAGTGTGTAACGCCCCGAACGAAGGCAGTAATCCCGGTGGACTTGTATGGCAACATGCCCAGAATGGACGAGATTCTGGCGGTGGCTGAGCGACACGGAATCCCGGTGATCGAAGATGCGGCTGAAGCAGCCGGAGCGGAGTATCACGGACGGAAGGCCGGGAGCTTTGGCGACGCGAGCGTATTCAGTTTCCACGGTTCAAAGACTTTGACGACCGGAGAGGGAGGAATGCTCGTCACCGATCGTGATGATATTTACCACCGAGCAATGTTTCTCCGCGATCACGGTCGCACACCCGGCGACAGCCTGTTCTGGAATAAGGAAGTCGCGCACAAGTACAAGATGAGCAGTATGCAAGCCGCTCTTGGTTTGGCGCAGTTGGAACGACTCGACGAACTCATGGAACGCAAGCGCGAAATCTTCAATTGGTACAAACAGGAATTGTCTGACTTGCGCGGAGTGACGTTGAATGCCGAGCTGCCAAATACCAAAAATGCATTCTGGATGATTACTGTGGTACTGGATCCGAGCCTCGGGTTCGACAAGAATTATCTACAGACAGAATTGAACAAGCGAAACATCGACTCGCGTCCGTTTTTCCATCCCCTGAGTTCGATTCCCGCTTACTCTGATTCGCCGCTGGCCGAAGCAGCGCGAGAACGAAACCGCGTCAGCTATCGCATCTGCCCCTACGGTCTTAATCTGCCGTCAGGCTTGAACATGGCCGAGGAAAAGGTGCGGTTCGTTTGTGATGTTTTTCGAGAGCTCATCGAACCGTAATATGACGGTCACTCGGCCACTCGTGAGCGTGGGCTTGCCCACTTACAACCGGGCAGATACTCTGCGGCACGCGATTGAATCGGTTCTGTCCCAAAACTACCCTCACCTCGAGTTGATCATTTCCGATAACGCGTCGACTGACGACACACAGCAGATGTGCGAAGAGTATGTGCGGCGAGACAGTCGGGTCGTTTACCATCGTCAGCCGACCAATCGTGGCCCGCACGAAAACTTCGAGCGTGCACTCGCGGAATCACATGGGGAATTCTTCATGTGGTTGGGTGACGACGACTGGCTGGAGCAGGAAGACTACATCCTGAGATGTGTTGAGTTTATTTCGGGTAACAGCGACTGCGAACTTGTGTGCGGGCGCGTTAGGTACTTTCGCGATGGCGAGCTGTGCTTTGACCAGGACGAGATGAACCTGACGCAGGAATCGGCATTCGAGCGCGTGCTTGACTATTTTCGACGCGTCGGTATGAATGGAGTCTTTTACGGGTTGATGCGCCGCACCTCGGCAAAAGAGGTGTCGCTTATAGAGTGCCTCGGTGGCGACTGGCTGTTCGTGGCCCGACTCGCTGCGCGTGGCAAAGTGCACACGTTGTCAGACCTTCATGTCAACAGGTCAATCGCCGGCGCTTCAAAGGACGTAGAGAGCCTCACACGTCACTCCGGGCTTAGCGGCATTGCGGCGCAGCACCCGCACGACTACATCGCGCTGCACATCTTCAAGGACATCGCATGGGCGTCGCCCGTCTACGCGCCCCTCGGTCGCGCCAACCGGATAATCCTCGGCATGAAATCGGCGGCGGCGATCGTCAGAAGATACGGCGCGGGTGCATCGAGCGCATCCCTCGCGTCACGCGTCGACGAGTTGCGGTCGCGAGTTATCCTGCGTACGCGGTTGAGAGTTTTTCTTCACAAGTGTCTGTACAGAGGACAGTGACGTATCTCCAACGATGCCCACCGAGCATGCATGACAAAACGAGTACTGGTTTTCTTCCCGCACAATCTGTGGCCGCCGCGAACCGGTGCGCATAAACGCGGCCTGGAGATAATCGATGGTCTTAAGGAGATCGGTTGCGAAGTCGGATTGGCCAGTTCGACTTTCTCGACA
>Ga0070693_100000658_pt1 | contig 15256 bp, 4 predicted proteins | sample KBSK1103metaG_FD_65472 | JGI IMG/M metagenome (GOLD analysis project Ga0070693, IMG submission 65472) | Corn, switchgrass and miscanthus rhizosphere microbial communities from Kellogg Biological Station, Michigan, USA - KBS K1-10-3 metaG | ecosystem: Host-associated > Plants > Roots >...
CAGCGTGATGCGCGTTTTGTGTTTGCAATGGGCCATCTCAAGCCCGGCAGCACCCTGCAACAAGCTAATGCTGAAGCGACGAACATCGCCAACCGGTTGGCCCAGGCGTATCCGAATGAAAATGTAGGCCGCGGAGCGAAGGTTGAATTCTTTCGTGAGTTACTGGTCAGGGACGTTCGCCCGATGCTTTGGCTGCTGTTCGCGGCAGTGGCCGTCATCCTTCTGATCGCGTGCGCAAACCTTGCCAATCTTTTGCTCGCTCGCAGTCTCGCACGACAGAAAGAGATTGCCGTGCGGGCAGCGATGGGCGCAACTCAATGGCGACTCATACGGCAGCTCATAACTGAAACCACGCTGCTGAGCGTGCTCGGCGGCATTGCAGGCGTGTTGCTCGCTTACTGGGGACTTCGCGCGCTCGTCAAACTGCCGCAGAGTTTTATCAGCGCTCAGGATGCTACGCTCGACCTGCGTGTGTTGCTGTTCGCGTTTGCGGTTTCAGTCGTTACTGGTTGGTTGTTTGGTCTCCTCCCCGCGATCCAACTTGCCCGTCCTCAACTCCAGTCGTTCCTGAAGGAAGGCGCGAGGGGTGGTGGCGAAGGCGCGCGTTGGAATCGTGTGCGCAGTGGGTTCGTGGTCTTCCAGGTCGCGCTGTCGCTGCTGTTGCTGGTCAGCGCCGGACTGCTGATTCGCAGTTTCGACAAACTGCTGCATGTCAACGTCGGATTCAATCCGCAACAGTTACTCAGTCTTGAATATCGGCTACCGCGAAACAGGTACGGCAAACCCGAGAGTCAGTGGAACTTTCACCGCCAGGTGATCGAGTCAGTCAAGCAGGTTCCGGGAGTTGAATCCGTTTCACTCATTCGCGGTCTGCCGTTTAGCGGCAATGGTGGTACGGCAGCAATCATCCTGCTGGATCGCGAGCTGCCGGCAAAAGGCACTGAGCCGGAAGTGATGTTCAATACGGCAATGCCGAACTACTTCGAAACGATGGGCATCCCGCTTCTTCGCGGCCGCACGTTTGGAAATGGAGATCAGTTGAATAGTCCGGCGGCTTTGATTGTTAACCAAACGATGGCGAATCGATTCTGGCCGAATCAGGATCCACTCGGTAAACAGATAAAGTTCGTCGAAGACAACAGTGTCGGAACGATCGTCGGGATCGTCGGAGACGCGAAGCATTTTTTGCTTGAAGAAGAACAGCGCCCGCAACTATACGTCGCGTTCAGCCAGAGTCCGGGGATCTTCGCGACGCTCGTGATGAGAACGAGTGTCGAACCGTTGAGTCTTTCCGAACAAGTGCGACAGGCTGTGTGGAAGGTCGATCCGGACCAGCCGATGTGGAAGATCCGCACGGTTGAGTTTCTCGTGGATCGCAGTGTTGCAGATCGAAAGTTCTTGATGGCGTTGATGGGTATATTTGCAGGACTTGCGTTAGTGCTGACCATAGTCGGATTGTATGGCGTTATCACCTACCTCGTTAACCAGCGAACACAAGAGATCGGGATACGAATGGCGTTGGGAGCACAGGTGCGCCAGATCCTGGCGATGGTGTTGAAGCAGGGAATGCTGTTGGTGCTGAGTGGGGTGGCGTTGGGGCTCATCGCTTCGTGGCTGTTGACGCGGTTGATCGCACGTCTGCTGTTTCAGGTCAGCGCGACGGATCCGATTGCGTTTATCGGAATCTCGATGCTTCTCGTCGTCGTCGCTTTGTTAGCGTGTTACCTCCCAGCCCGACGAGCAACGAGAGTCGATCCCTTGCAAGCGCTACGTCACGAATAACCCACGGCGCCTGCTGCTCTCATTCTCCCAAGCTTCAGCTTGGGGTCCGCTGAAGCCTGTTCCCCAAGCTGAAGCTTGGGGAGAATGAGAAGGAAGGCCAGGCGCGAGGGTTCGCCTCAATTAGACGGTGTGGATAACTTCTTCAACATCTCCACGGCGTTCGTGTTCTTCGGGTCCAGCTCCAGCGCCTTCTTGTAGTTCGCGATCGCGAGTTCCTTCTCACCCTGCGCCATGTAAGCTTCGCCGAGACTGTCATACACATTCGACGACTTCGGATAAAACTCGACGTTCAACTTGAAATACGCGATCGCTTCCGGCAGCTTCTTCGCGCGCAGGAAACCGTAACCCAACCCATTTATCCGCCCCTCGCTCACCGCCGCAATATCCGGTTTCTCTTTCTTGATCTGCCGGTACATTTCCAACGCCTTTTCAATACTCCCCGCAGTCAGGTGCTCGAACGGGATCACCGGCGCCGCAGCTACTTTCGGCGCCGTAACACCTTCACCACCTTCCAACGCAAGTCGCAGCGCACTAACTCCACCATCGCCCTTCACAAACGTGTAGCGAATGTTCTGTTCCCGCCGAACAAACGTGTTCTCAGCCACCGGCAACAACTCAAATTTATTGTCCGCTGTCGGCCTGGCAATCAACTTCCCTTCTTCTCTCGCAATCGTGAGGATGCGATCCGGATTAACTTGAAAACGGCCGGCGTACTCATCGAGCTTGCTTGCGTCGAGCGAAATGATCTCGTTGACCGGCGGAAGAAACTCGTCCCAGTTATATGCCCTGGCAATGCTGCGCAGCACCTCTTCCATGATCTGCCCATTGTCAGAGTTGACCATCACCACCGCGCCATACCCCTTCTCGCGATGCATGAGCAGTTGTGCGCGGAAACCCTCGTCCGCGCCACCATGTCCGAAGTAAACGGAGTTGCCGTGCTTGTCGATAAAGAAACCGAGACCAACCTCTTCCATGAACGGCGTGACCATCTTTTCAATCATCTGTTGCGACAGAATCTTGTTTGACCGTCCGGCGTAAGACAGTTGCACCTCGATGCCAAACCTGGCGAGGTCTGCCGGCGTGGTCCATAAACCCGCCGCGGCCATCTCAGGATAGACGTGAATCTTGCCTGCGACCGTCGAGCCGTTTCCACGGTGTCCCGACGCTGCTTTCTTGCGCCAGTCATCAGGCAGCGGCTGGCTATACGTGCTGTTTGTCATGTTCAGTGGACCAAGCACAGTTTCTTTCGCGATCTGCGGATAGGGTTTCTTCTCGATATCCATGATCGCAAGTTGTGCAATGGTGGTGCCGCCACCCGAATAGCGAAACTTCGTTCCCGGCTCCATGTCGACGCGAACCGCGGCCGTGTTCGCAGGTTCAGTGCCGTCCAGCACCTGTGGCAACGTCGGGATTTTTTCGTCGACGGCATAACCGGGAAAGCCGTGTACGGTCAGACCACCTGTGTGGCTCAACAGGTTTGCGAGCGTCACTTTTTTCTTTGCCGTGAATTCGTTATCAGGCAGTTTCCAGGTCTGGAGCTTGTTATTGATGTTTTCATCGAGTGCGATTTTTCCGTCCTGCACTCGTTTTAGCGCCACCATCGCCGCGACCGGTTTGCTGATCGACCCAGCCTGAAAAAGAGTATCAGTAGTGACAGGCTCCTTCGTCTCGATGTCTTTGACACCGTACGCGCGTGCCCATTCGACTTTGAAATCTTTGACGACGGCGATGCTCAGTCCCGGGACTTTCCAATGCTTCATCCGCTCTTCTATGGACCACGCGGGATCGCCTTTGATCAGTACGGGCGGCAGCAGCCCCTGCTCGACGCGTTTGATCTGCGTATCAACGCTCGTTTGTGCGAGAGCGGCGAAGGGAAAGAGGTTGACGACCAGCAGCAGTTTACACAGCGCAGCTTTCATAGGTCCTCCGTTCTGATAAAAACTACGATTCGCGGCGCCAACGGCGCGAATACGAAAGCCAGGGGCGTCGCCCCTGGTAAAGACTATTTACCTTTTTCACTCGCCGCCGGTCGCACTCCACTCGCTTCATAAAACGCACGAGCGTCCTGTATGTTCAGAATGTCGTGGATCGCCTGTCGCTTGTCCTTGGCTTTTCGGTAGTAAGCCCGCGTGATCAGATAGCCCACATAATATCCGAGATCGGCGGGACGGTCTTTGGCGGTTACCGCGTTGTAAACCCACTTTGAAAAATCGGGCTTGTACATGTCAACTTCAAAGTCGCGCCAGATCTCGGCAACGTGCGTCTTGCCGTAAACCTTCAAATGCTCGTTGATGTTGCGTCCCGAGATCAGCTCGCCGATCGTATCGCAGGAGCCCTCTTGCAACGACTTGCCGAGCAGATGCCGCTGGTCCGGAGCGCTGTTGTAGTGCTGGTTGTAATGACAGGATTCGTGCGCGACGATGGCCGGCACGTTGTCCACGGTCGACAGCACCATGCGCAGCCAGTCACTGAGTTCGTCCATCGGCGTCTTCGGTGTTTTGCCGTACATCTCGGTGCCGATCAAAAGACCACTCGGTCCTGTTGTCCCACCCGAGCTCGTGACGCCGATCAAAAAGTAAACGTCGGGAAAGACGGCGTCGGGGTAGATCAATTTGAATTTTTCAAACGCCGACCGCATGCGCTTCTCCATGCGTTGTACCTGCAAAGTCTGCGGGCGGATGGACGCGTAATATTTCGGCATGCGGTCGATCGCGCTCACCAGGTTTGCGGCTGACTTGATCCGTAAGCGGACAAAGTCTTTCAAGCCAGGGCTGCCCTTGTCGAGATACTCGGCTTGAAAGATCGCGATGCGTTTGGATTTGTCGGTTTCGTTTGCTGCAAGGTCGTACGCGCGCCAGAAATTTCCGATGTCAGAAGTGACAAACTTGACGTGCGCCGGATCATGGTTGAGCTGCGAACCAGATTGACCGAACGAAATTGTTGAAATGAAGAGGATTGAGATCGTATGAGCGATAGTTCGTTTCATTTGTTTCCGATTTTCGAAAGGAGTCGCCGAACGGCATGGCCTTTCCACATCCACAATCCCGTAAGACCGATTATGGGAACGGCGGCAAACCGCACCACAGGGGCGTAATTTGGGAGTTCTTTGAAGGGACTGTAGACATAACCGATGATTGGAATGGCAAAGACGATGTGAATCCAGCGCAGAATCGACCGCTTCGTGGCTTCTTTCATTGAGTCAACTCCCCCATCGAGTCATTGTTGGATACAGTCTTCACTCGTGGCGCATAACCACAATCGCCGTAAAGCCCGGCCGCTTGAGCACTCCTCTGAGTGCATAGCGAATGTCTTTGGTCAACGCTTCCATGCCGATCGGGGCAACGCCTGGTCCTGTCGGTGATGTATTATTGCCTGCGGCGGAGTTGATCCTACACTATTGCGGTAGGGATATGTGTCCCAAAGCGAACGGACCAAGTACTGGATCAGTTTGAGTTTGGTGCGATTGCCTCAAAAGTCCGCAACATAGTTGGACACGGTCAGTACAGGGAGCGGTAGCGACCTGGTCAGTGATCAGCATGCGATATCTCCTAACATTCGTGATCTCCCATCGTTGACCAGGTCGCTACCGCTCCCTGTACTGACTGTATCCAAGTGAGATGTCAGCGGACGCTAAGGCGTTAGTCGGTCCCATTAATAGTTATGAAAAGTGAAAGCCTCTATCAGTTTGGATCCTTTTGTCTCGACACTGCCGAGCGGGTGTTACTGCGAGACGGGCGCCTCGTGCCTTTGCCCGCGAAGGCCATCAGCACACTGCTGGTCCTGGTTCGGAATAGCAAGCACGTCGTCGAGAAGGACGTGCTGATGAATGAAGTCTGGCCCGATGAAGTTGTCGAGGAAAGTAATCTGGCCCAACACATTTTCATGCTGCGCAAAGCACTCGGCGAGACGGAAAGCTGCAAGTACATCGAGACCATCCCGCGGCGCGGCTATCGTTTTCTGGAGACTGTCACCGAACCAAACGCGTTGCGAATAAGGTCCAGTCCGGAGTTAGACCAGATCATCGGCAAACGGCACACGGAGAATTCCGAAGCTTATGAATCATATCTAAGAGGCCGCTTCTATTGGAGCAAGTACACGACGGCCGGATTGGAAGAGGCAATAACGTGGTTTCGAAAAACCATCGACTTGGATCCTGGTTTCGCACTGGCCTATGCGGCAATAATCGATTGCTACTTACGATTGGCGACGAGTTACTTGCCACCTGCCGATGACCCACCGAAGACAACGGCGGAGTTGGCGACGCTGGAATTCGATGATGGGCTTCCTCGAGCGAGAGCAACGCTTGCGCTGCGACGGGAGTGGGACTGGAAGGCTGCCGAGCGCGAGTGCATGCGAGCCATCGAGCTGAAAACTAACTATCCGGCCGCGCATCAATGGTATGCAGCGTACATGTTTGCCCGGCGGCTCTACGAGGAGCGTGCCGAGACAAACCGATCGACATCCGAAGCGCTCGGGAACGAACCAACGCCCTCGTTTGATGCAAAACTGCTGGACAATATTCAGTCGTCACGTCCGACCCCGGCGGAAGAAGTGCAGGTGTTTTGTATCGTCGCCCGCGAACAGATCGAGGCGGGGAACTATGAGGCTGCTTGTGCGGTCCTGCAACGCTGGTGGACGCTCGGGGAATGGCCGCAGCTCGATCACTTGAGCCCGCACTCATCGGCAGACCTGCTGTTCACAGTCGGCTGTCTTGCCGGCAATGTAGTCAGCACCAGACAAGTACCCAGAGGGCAGAAGCACGCGGAGGCTTTACTCAACGGATCGATTGCTCTCTTCGAACAGGTCATGGCAAAGAAACGAGCTGCCGAGGGCCGAATCGAGCTCGGGCTCTGTTACGACCGAGAAGGTTTGTTTGATCTCGCACGCACCGCACTACTGGCTGCGTTCGGCGAATTATCGGAGAAGGACCAGGACCTCAAGGGTCTTGGCGTGATCAGATGGGCAAGCCTGGAGCGCAAATCCGGCTGTCTTCAGGACGGACACAGGCGGCTCAATGAAGCCGCTGATATTGTGGAATTGGGCGGGCCATGGGTCACTGGACGATACCATCTCGAGTTAGCTTCGATCCTCAAGGATCGGGCTTCGCTTGAAAACCGCACGGAGTATTTTGACGGAGCTCTCGAGCATTACACGAAAGCCCTTTATGAGTTCGAGTCCGTTGGTCACCATCGCCTTGCCGCGATCGCGGAAAATAATTACGGTTATCTTCTCTTGACTCAAGGCCAGCTCGATGCAGCACGACCTCATCTGTTACGTGCGCGCAGACTCTTTGACGGCTTTGGCGACAAGGTCCGGTGCGCCCAGGTGGACGAGACGATGGCTCAGCTTCACCTTGCGGCCGGGGAGATTGAACTTGCCGAGCAGGTCATCGTCCGGTCCGTTGAGACCCTGGATCTGGGCGGCGAGGATGCAGTTCTCGCCGAATCACTGAGGACGCAGGGCGTCGTGCTCTGTAAACTTGGCCGTTACCGCGAAGCCCAACGTGTTCTGGAACGCGCGCAGCAAGTGTCCGAGCACTGCGACGACACGGACGGGGCCGAACGCGCACGCGTCATCAAGTTGGAGGTCATAGATCAACTCAGCCTCGAATTGAAGCATTCAGAACAGCGGCTGCTCGCATTGGAAATGGACGCAACCGAGCGCAGAGTCGTGAAGGACCTGGCGCTCGAAATGCGCGAGACCCTGGCCGACTCGAAATCAATGCTGGACCAGGCGCTGGGACTCAACGGATCTTCGCGGACTTCAGCCAACGAAGAAAAACTAATTGCTATTCTGGAAAGCCTCAAAGAAGCAACAGCTCGCGGGCTCGAGATCACCGAGCAGCTTATGGAGCACTCAAAACGGCGCTGATTTGTGTACTACTACTTCCTAGTTCTTGCCAAATTGGAAGTTATCAAAAATTACCTTGCCTGCCGCATTGTTCTCAGGCTGAGAGGTTCCTCCCTTCATCTCAAACATGATTCCTGTCAGAGAAACTGACGGGTCCCACGTCTCGCTGTAGCGCTGTACCCATAGTCCAGGAACCCCTGAAGTTCCAGTCGCTGTTTCCAGCACAGCTTTCCCCGTGGCCCCGTCATGCCGTATCCGCAGGAATCGGTGGTTGACCGAATCGTATGGAAGACTAAACAGCGCGGTCTTTGTGGCGCCAATCTTACGTTGTCCGTAGAGGGTGGTACCGCTAACGTACAGCCGGTAGTACGCGTCCACGCTATTACCAACGGTGAACATCGCATCCGCACCGGTATTGGACGCAGCAGGCTGAACCAGCTCCACGTGAGCATAACTATCTGTGAAGGCGTAAGTATTGACAGTTCGAATTCCGCGATAATGAGAGGAGGGTGTGTTTAGCAGTAATGGACCAACCTCGAATCTCTGACCAGTCTCTGCGATTGGTAGAGTCGTGTCGGTGAAACCGCTAAACAGATTGTTTGGATCCCAATTGGCGGTATTCAGAGAGTTGTCGTTGAAGTCGTCAATCAGGATCGGCAGATTTACGGGCGTGCCTACCACCTGGAAGTCATCATAGATTGCTGCGCCCGGTGTACTGTTCCCAGTTCCATAGGATCCGGCCATCATTACAAGCTTCACCGCTCCCAGAGAGAATCCGGCCGTCACAGTCTTGCGCGTGATCCATGTCACTCCGTCGGGACTGGTATCAAACGCAAGCGAATTAGTCGACACCGTGTGACGAATCCGCCAGTACCGATGGGCAACTCCGTCGAACGGAATGACTAGCTGATCGTTGACTCCATTCACCATTGAACGGAACAGAGTACTGCCGGCGCCAACGTTGATTAGCAGGTAGTTTTGAGGATCCAACGAAACCTGCAGAGAGTTCTCGCACCAGCCAGCCTGACTCACCGGCTGCACCAGTTGTACCTGTACCGTCCCGCCCCGAATGTCGTAATACGACTTCGTCGTAACGCCGTTGTAAGCGGCGGTGTTTGCCGGAAGCGTAATCCGCAACTGCTGGCTCTGTTCACTCACTACTACAGGCGACAGACCACTAACGAGGCCCCACTTCGTCGAATCCAGTGAATTGTCGTTGAAGTCGTCGATGAATCCCGTCACGTTAAAGTTAACTGACGAAGAGTAAGTGGTGGCGCCGCGATTGTCCGTGGCTCTCGCGAATATGCTGTAAGAACCGGCCGGGACAGCGTTCCACGTCACCGAGAAAGGCGCGGTTGTATCGGCACCAAGGAAAATCACACCTTGATAAAACTCAACCTGCGTCACCGTACCATCCGCATCAGACGCATTAGCGTTGATCGTAATGTTTGCCGGTGCGTTTAGAGTGGCGCCGTTGGTTGGACTCGTAATGGAGACCGATGGTGCCGCATTGGAAATTACACTGATCGCTGCCGAAGTCGTTACGGCACCGGCGTTGTCAGTGGCCTTCGCGGTGAGGCTATATGTCCCGGCGGCTACGTTGTTCCAACTGAACGAGTATGGAGATGTCGTATCAGTTCCGAGTAGCGTGGCGCCCTGATAGAAATCGACCTTGCTGATCGTTCCATCGGAATCGCTCGCGCTCGCATTGATCGTGATATTCGCCGGAGCATTAAACGTGGCGTTGTTTGCCGGAAGCGTAATACTCACCGCCGGCGGATTATTAGGTGCGGTAACCGTGACGTTGATTGCAGACGACTGCGTCACAGCTCCACTGTTGTCAGTCGCTTTTGCTGTCAAGGCATAGGTCCCTATGCCAACACTATTCCAACTGAACGAATAGGGAGACGTGGTATCGGTTCCGAGCAACGTCGTGCCTTGATAGAAATCAACCTTGGTAACCGTTCCATCCGAATCACTGGCATTCGCGTTGATCGTGATGTTTGCGGGCGCCGTGAATGTCGCGTTATTGGCTGGACTCGTGACGCTGACGGTTGGTGGTACGTTCGCAGCGGGCGCGCCCTGCACTTGAAAGTCGTCATAAATCGCAGCACCAGGTGCACCATTGCCGGTTCCCCATGCTCCCGCGATCATTTGGAACTTAACGGCTGCCAGAGAGAATCCGGCCGTCGCAGTCTTGCGCGTGGTCCATGTCAGTCCATCCGGACTGGTTTCAAACGAGACAACATTAGTTGATTGAGTGTGACGAATCCTCCAGTACCGATGCGCAACCCAATCATACGGAATGAAGACCTGATCGTTGACTCCATTCACCATCGAGCGGAACAAAATGCTGCCGGCGCCAACGTTGATTAGGAGATAGTTCGCGCCATCCAAACTTGCCATGAACTGGTTCTCACACCAACCAGCCTGACTGATCGGCTGCACGACCTGTACTTGCAGCGATCCATTCCGAATGTCGTAACTCGATTTCGAGATAACGCCGTTGTAAGAGGCGGTGTTTGCGGGAACAGTGATACGCAACTGCTGTCCCTGCTCGCTTACTACAACAGGCGCCCCTGGAGTTATGACCAGCCACTTGTTCGCATCCAATGAATTGTCGTTGAAGTCGTCGAAGAAAGCTGCCGCACTCACGACGACTGGAGCCGACGTGGTAACCGCTCCCTTATCGTCCGTCGCTTTTGCAGTCAGCAGGTAGGTGCCGCCCTGTACGTTGTTCCACGTGATGGAGAAAGGCGACGTAAGATCGGTGCCAAGCAAGTTGGCGCCTTCATAGAAGTCCACTCTGGTGACTGTGCCGTCCGCGTCGGCGGCAGTCGCGTTGATCGCGACGTTCGATGAACTGGTAACCATCGACTGATTGAGTGGACTCGAAATACTCACGCTGGGAGGAGCATTCACCACCAAACTGACTGCCGCTGACGTAGTTACCGCACCTTTATCGTCCGTAGCCTTTGCGGTGATGCTGTGATTACCTGAAGGAACATTCGTCCAGGTGTAGGTAAATGGGAAACTGGTGGAGGTACCTATGAGAGTTGTTCCTCCTCGATAGAAGTCCACCTTACTTACTGCGCCATCATTGTCCGTGACCGTAGTCAGTAGTAAGACCTCGCCTCCTGGTTGAACTGGAGTCGATTCTGAATAGACAGACACATCTACTGACGGCGGAGTGTTTATCGTGACTCGCACCGGTACCGAGTCGACTTTCATACCGACATTGTCGGTGGCTCGAGCACTTACTAAATAGGTGCCAGACTGAGTACCACTCCAATTTATTGAGTAGGGAGCCGTGCTGTCCTCTCCGATCTTCACATCTCCCTGGAAGAACTCCACATTACTGATGCTGCCGTCGGCGTCAGACGCATTTGCCTGAAGGGTAATACTTGCCGGCGTGGTAACTACCGTTCCATCTGCCGGACTGGTGATTGCCACAGTGGGCAAAGCGGTTACGTTTATGTGAACCGCAGGAGAAGTAACTGTTCGACCCATGCCGTCGGTCGCCTTGACAGTTATCGTATGTGGTCCAGGAGAAGCGTTTTTCCAGACGAAATTGTACGGCGGTTGACCGGTGAGCTCGCCGATTTTCAACCCGTCAAAGAATTCGACTTTTCCTAAACTGCCATTCCCTTCTACGTCAAAGCCGTCGGCCTTGATGATGAGATCCCTGGGCACGATTTGGCCTTCCGTTGGGCTGACTATGGTTATGGCGGGGTCGGTATTGGTGACCGCAGTTTCATATTCAACAAAGCCGGCGAAGTCCTGGTCACCGGGTATTGAGTCACCCACGGAATTCACTGCGAAGACTCTGAAGATCTCCGAAGGAAACATCTGGCTCATTTCGGGGGGATCGTCTATAGACTTCGCCTTCGGCTGATCGGGTTGGCTGGAAGCTCCTTGCCACAGTGACGATGAGACAAGGTTGCAGTCCTTAAAAGAAGTAGTGTTAGCCGGCAGATTGACAAGCGTAGTCCAAGTATTGATAGCGGTTCGTTTTTCGATCCGATAACCTGTTTCGGTGGAGGCGTTGTCTCGCCAGTACAAGCTACAGAAGTTTACGTACCAGCTTAAGGGCCCGGGTTGTGCCGGTACCAGTGGATTATCAGCGTAAACATAACCAGAGATCGGTGGTGTTTCCGCTATCAGGCCGGCGCCGTCACTCTGATTGATCGTAAGGAAGTAATGTGGAATGCTGTCTCTAAAGAGATATAGAGGCACGGTTCCCGGCGGAGGCGGTGTTCCCGGCGGAGGAACCGGGAAAACGTAAAACGCTATTCCATTTTGCGTCCAGTTATTTATATCTACGCAATTTGGGCAGGTGGAGTAGACGAACTCGCGCTTCGCCGGATTCTTATTGATGAAACGGTAGAACGGAACCGTTCCGGCAGCTTGGTTCGGGGGCGCATACCATTTCACACCATCCTGCCGATCCTGCGTGCTGTGAAGCGGCACGTCTTTGGTTGAATAGTAATAACCAAAATCCGCATGCTTGAACTGGTAGACCGCCGTGTTCGCAGAAAGCGTCAAGGGCACGGGACCCTTGAACGTAGTTCTTCCGGCGTGGCCCCAGAGCACCTGCGCGTTGTTTGTCTCCTTGTAATATCCAAAGCCCATGCCACTGACAAATTTCCCTTCGAGGCCAATGTAGGTTGCCGGGACCTCCAGCGCGGCCCATTGTCCAGGCGTAGGCAGTCCACCCATGTATCGCCAGTTTTCAGTGCCTGTTGTACCTACCTCGTAAGCGTTTTTGCCCCAGAAGGCCCGATGCCATTTCGCTCCGTCGTACCATTCCATAAATAGCTCATCAGGCATTTGGTTAGGATCGAGAAACACGTAGGCAAACAGGTGATCCCCTGGGAAAACCGCCAGCGGAGAGGCGCCCGTGAAATAGTGTCTTTTGAATCCCTGGCCGGACACAGACTGGTGACACTTCCACGGCGAGAACGTGCACGGAATCCAACTCCATTGGTCACCGAATTCGACACCAGTAACTGCTCCAGCAGGCAACGCCCCCATCATCCAATGCTTTATCGTGTAAACATTCGGGAAGTCTGTTGGCGCCAACTCGGGTGCAGGCGGGGTTGGCGGGACATAAGCTTGCGTTACTTTTCCTGAGACGTCCCACGTTGCGCGTCCTCCGTCCAGGACAAACGACATTCCGTCCAAGTCGGTATTCACAAGTCCGACGTTGCTGCCTGGTACTTCGAGGCGCATCCACCCACCCGCATTGGGCAACGAACCCATGTAGTAACGACTGGCAGTATTGTTGACTCCGGCGTCGATATTATTTGCGCCCCAATAAGCACGGTGCTCCCAACCCGTGGCGTCTTTGAATTCCAACATTATTTCGCGCGGCAGGTTGTTTGGATCCAGAAAGACATAAGTGAAGAGCCTGTCGTATTGATCCACTCTCAGCTTTGAAGTGGTCGAGTCAAACGAATGCGAGTGAATCGTTCGCGCCGGTGCTGATACTGCTTTAAAGTTTCGCGATTGGTGTGCTTTCGTTCCGGAGAAGGCTCCCGGATTCGCGTCAACCCAGTACCAATCAACATCGCCATCGTTACGCTTGATGGCGCCAGGCGGAAGATCGTCGTCAAACCAGATAACTTCACCCGGCCGCGATGGTTGTTTGTTAACTCCGATGTTTACGGGCGCTGAAGTGGTTTGAACACCAATGTTATCGGTAACTACGGCCGTTAACGAGTAGGCGCCGTCCGCGGGTTGTGCCCAGTCAAAGCTGAAGCGATTTTGTCCGAGTGCAGTGCCTTTTCCGAGTAAGGTACCGCTGGCGTAGAAATCGACTTGATTAATGGTGCCGTCAGCGTCCTCCGCACCTGCGATTATTCTAATCTGCGGCTTACTCGCGAAGATCGTGCCTTCAATCGGAGAGGAGATACCCACAGTAGGTGGTCTGGTAACAAAAACATCCACAGGAGCAGACCTGGTGATCACCCCGGAGGAGTCCTTGAGAAAAGCAGTAACGAGGTATTGTCCCGTTCGAACATCGTTCCACGTAACGCTGTACTGGCCCGACTGACTAGGCGTCGTTGATACGCCCAGCGCTATCGAATTAGCGAAGAACTCCACCGATTGGATCGTGCCTGATGAAACACTTGCCGCTGCCGTAACCAATAGGCTTGATGCCGGCTGGATCACACTGCCCTGAGATGGACTCGTGATATTTACGGTGGCGTTTCCATTTACAAACAAATGAAAAGAAGACTCGCCGGTTCGCCCACCATTATCTGTTGCTACTGCCGTCAAAGAATGAGTACCCGGAGTTGCATTCCAGGAAATGCTGTATTGATTAGCGACTCCGGTTGGACTCGCGAGCCCGATAGATTGAGTGCCTTCAAACAACTCGACCTTGCTGACCGTTCCGTCGGTATCAGTGGCGGTCATAACAACGGCAATCATGACAGGTCCAACCACATTCTGATCTGCGGCAGGAGATGTAATTGTTACCGAAGGTCTCTTGTTGGGATTTGGGATCAGGACAGTGCTCAGTTGAGCAACATTGTTATCGAGATTGGCATCATCGTTGCCCGCTGCGACTACAACCGAGCTATTAAGTGTCGTCGCTTGTGACGCACTCTGGGGCTCACGCGCGGTAGCAACGATGGTTACATCCACGGTCGCAGCGTTAGCCACAGTTCCAAACTTGCAGTAGACGTTCCCGTCTCGGAATTTGCATGTGCCTTTTGTTGACGTCGCGGAAACAAAGGTCATGTCTGGTGGCAATGCATGGATAATGCCTGCTTCAGGCGCAGTCTGTGGTCCATCATTCGTCACGTGTATCGAATAAGTGACGTTGGCGTCCGCATTGACGGGATCCGGCGAATCGTTAAGGGTGACCCTGAGATCAGAGCTCCCTGGATTCGGTTGAGTTTGAACAAACCTGCCAACGATGAAGGTTCCGACGTTATTCACGCGACCACTTATCACTTTGTTAGCGAAATCGAATGCGGGCGTATCTGGAGCGACTATGGAAACGTCAACCCAAACCATGTTGTCCGGATCAAATTGGTCAGGTTCCAAATGGAAAATCGACAGGTTGTTGAAAGTAGTCTCGTCAGTAATTGTTGGCACGTCATACGAGACCACATTTGGGCCGGACACAACGGCCGTAGTCGTGACATTGACTGCTGTGTTTGCCAGGGGAACGTAACCCGGTGGCATAGCGGGCAATGTGTTTGGGTCAACCGGCGAGAAAACCGTCGGCCCGTCCTTATAAACGAAACCGTACGTCATCGCTTTGATTCCGTCCTGCGTCGCACTGGAAAGTTCAAAAATGCTGGATTTCGGGTTTTCTCCCGACGCTGCGTGAATAACGTTGGGAACAAATTGCGGGTTGTAAAAAGCGCCGTGCATGAAGAATAAATCCCACACAGGCTCGTGGCTTGTTGGTGAATACCAGTAGACAACATCGGCTGGTTTGTTTACCAAGGTCCTTCGCAAATTAGTGAAGAAAGGCGGTCGTGTCGGTAGAGGGGACATGGTCGTGTATTCAACCCACGTCCGCAAACCTTCATTCTCGATGAAAGTACTGTAAGGAAAGTCAGAACCGTCTTCGGTGTCCTTATAGCGAAGAATGCCCAGGTCGAGA
>Ga0070693_100000661_pt1 | contig 15247 bp, 19 predicted proteins | sample KBSK1103metaG_FD_65472 | JGI IMG/M metagenome (GOLD analysis project Ga0070693, IMG submission 65472) | Corn, switchgrass and miscanthus rhizosphere microbial communities from Kellogg Biological Station, Michigan, USA - KBS K1-10-3 metaG | ecosystem: Host-associated > Plants > Roots >...
CGACCAAGTTCAAGCTCGTGATCAATCTGAAAACGGCTAAAGCGATCAACTATGCCGTCCCTACTGGTCTCGTCCTGCGCGCCGATACGGTGATTGAATAGCAGACCAGATGTCTGCTTTTGGCCCTTAGCAGACATTCCTGTTTGCACCGCACGTGTCCGCTTTCGAGGGTAATGCGGACACGAGTCTTGCAGTGCAAATGCACGCTTCGGCCCCCGCAGGTGCGAAGCGAATGCTCGTCATCTACGACCGTTTGAATGACGCCCGAAAACTGTCCGCTTCGCGGTTTGTTCATTGGCCAAACCGGTGATGGGCTCGCGTCGATGTCGCCTAGCGCTCCGAGTTGGCACCCGACGGCAGACATTCCGAAGCAGTTTGAATTAATCGCTAGGAGCCAATGGCGAGGTTACCTTATGGCCGGCAAAGAGAGAGCAATTTAGCTCAATCACACCGTTGATTGCTGCTTCAAGGTTGACGGTCATTTAGGTTTTTGTCGTCATCATGCATCACCTACCAAGAAAGAGCCCAGCCGGGGCCTCCAAGAATTCACCCACTTGGAGGCCCGGATATTTTTGCAACTATCACGTCTGTAACCAGCGCCCGAGTTAACGGGCCCTCAGCTTCATTTTAGTCAATTGAATTTCTTTTTTTGGGCAATGCCGGAAACTGTTTTTAATTCGAAAACATCATCGTGCACCGGTGATGGGCGAGGTTATTTCAAGTCTTAAGGGCACTGAAGATGAAATGTGACAAGGGATGCGATTCGGCGGCTGTAAGAATTATGCGTGCTCTGGTTAGCCTGCGGCGCGATCAAAGAGGCACCATCGCCGTGATGATGGCGCTATTGTTTCCTGCTTTGATTGGGATTCTTGGCCTCGGTATGGAGGTGACGAACTGGTATATGCGAACGCGCGGCATGCAGAACGCGGCTGATGCCGCGGTAATTGCTGCCGCGACAAATGCGGCGTCAAACTACAACATCGAAGCCGCGGCCGTTGCGGCCAATTACGGTTTCACCAACGGCACCAACAACGTCACCGTCTCAGCAACAGATTCGGCAGCTTGTCCGGCCGATCCTGACGTTACTCCGCCGTGTTATAAAGTGACCATCACAAGCATCGTCTCGCTCGCGTTAGTTGAAATCGTTGGTTACAAAGGGAATGCGGTGGTCGACGGCGCGCGACTGCAACAGTTGTCCAGCGCGGCAACCGCCACGAAAACGGTCATTCAGCAACCGATTTGTCTGTTGGGGCTGGATACTAGCGGTCAAGCGATAACATCGAACGGCGCGCCCAATGCGGACTTTAGTGGGTGCACCGTGATGTCGAATTCTGGTTCCTCATGCAACGGCTCTGATCTCAAAGCGTTTATGGGCGTTGCTCACGCCACTAACAACGGCTGCGGCGTCAGACAGCATTCGTACGCTCCTCCAGTCACCGATCCCTACGCTGTTCTCGCGAGCAACATTCCAAACAACTTGGGTACCAAATGCTCAAATACATACCCGCAGGAATCGAAGCACGGTGGCACGTGGTCGGGTGGCACCGCCTGGTCTGGGACAAAATCCCTGACTGGGACGGCGGATCTTGCAGGCAACACACTCATCTGCGGCGACTTGCGGCTGACCGCAGATGTTACGATTGATGCTCCGGACGGCGCCGTTCTCTACATTCAGAACGGACAACTGGATTTGCAAGGGCATACTTTCCGTACCGCCAGTGGCTCCGAGCTAGCCATCGTCCTTACTGGCGATAACGGAGGCTACAAACATATCGTCACAGACAAATCGGGGGGCGGCACAGGCGTGCTTGATATTCAGGCACCGCTCTCTGGACCGTTTTCGGGCGTCGCGATTTATCAAGATCCGGCCCTGACCACCGGCGTGGACCTTACCTACGCAGGTAATGATCCGACGTGGAACATTACCGGCCTGGTCTATATGCCGCATGCGAGTGTCACGATCAGCGGCGCCATCAACAAGTCCGCCAACGGCGCGATCTGCTTTGTCATGGTCGCCAACGATATCAGGATAAATGGCACGGGGGCCATCTACGCGCAATCACCAGCGGGCGCCGGCTGCCAGGAGGCGGGATTGAATATGCCAAAAGTCACGATCCCAGGTCGCCCGAAGCTGGTTTTCTGACGTAAGACCGGTCCGCCCAAGGCCTGCTCTCCACAAACGCATTGTGCTCCAATTAGTGGGAGCGCTCACGTAGCCGACATACGCGTAAAAAATTTCGATAACAGTTTAGGCAACTACGCTGCGAATGCAGGCTGTCCGCGAAAGCTCCCTTTAGGTCGTGAACGGTATTTTGCTGCCACCTCGGAATGACTTCATCAGAAGGCTGTTCACGATGTCCGACCGCTTGTCTTTCTCGATGATCGCAACCGCCGTGCTTCGCCTGCGCAAGGATCAGCGCGGTGGGGTGGCCATCGTGGCGGGCCTGTTGTTCCCGGTGCTCCTTGCCGGACTGGGATTGGGATTTGAAATTTCCAACTGGTATCTGCGTTCTCGAGCAATGCAGAACGCTGCGGATGCGGCGGTCATGGCCGCAGCCAGCAATGGCGAGGACAATTTCAACGTCGAAGCTACGGCCGTTGCCGCGCACTACGGATTTGTGGACGGCGCCAGCAACGTCAGTGTGGCGGCTTCCAACAATGCGCCTTGCCCGGAAGGGGCGGAGGTCAATTCGTCGTGTTACAGCGTTAGCATATCAAGCATTGTGCCACTTTATCTGTCGCAATTGCTCGGTTTCGTGGGCGATCTCAAGAGCAATGGGGTGGCACAGAAACTTTTGACCAGCGCCGCGGTCGCGGTGCAGACGACCATTCAGCAACCGCTTTGCCTCTTGACCCTTAGCAAATCGGGCACGGGCCTGCGTACAAACGGTGCACCAAATTCCGATTTTAACGGGTGCAGCGTTATGTCGAATTCAAAGGCAACCTGTAATGGCTCCGATCTCAAGGCCAATTACGGCTTGGCGGCCAGCAGCAATGATGGCTGTGGCATCAAAAAGAAATCCAACATCCCACCCGTAGATGATCCCTACGCCAAGTTGGTGGTCAATATTCCAGCGAACAACTGCGGCACGGGTGAGAACGCTTATCCGCAAGAGCCGAGAAAACATAATGATCCGCCATTGCCGGCGACCAACACCTGGTCGGGTAGCAAGTCAATTAGCGGCGTCAAACAGATGTGCGGTGACGTGCAGCTGACCGGAAACGTGGTGATCAGCACTCCCGACAATCTGATTGGGGCTGTTATCGTCATTTATAATGGCCAGTTGGACCTTAACGGCAAAACGCTAAGCACTGCTGGCGGCTCTGCAGTGACGATTGTGTTCTCAGGGACGAGCAGCAGCGCCAACTACGTTCACGCACCAACCGACAATTCGACTGGCCAAGGTGGTGTTTTCAACATTCAAGCGCCGAGTTCCCCGCAAGCTCTGTTTCCTGGGATCGCGATCTACCAGGATCCGAATATCAACAACGGCGTCGATATTACCTACAAGGGCAACAATCCAGCCTGGGACATTACCGGCGGAGTCTACCTGCCGAATTCCAATGTCACGATGAGTGGAGACGTCAACAAGTCCAGCAATGGGGCAGACTGCTTTGTGATGATCGCCAACACAGTACTCATCAATGGTACGAGCAATATCTATCAGCAAAGCCCCTATGCGGCGGGATGCAAGACGGCGGGCCTGAATGTGCCAACCGCCACGATCCCGAGCAGAAGTCAATTGATCTATTAAAAAGCGCGGATCCCTTCCATGTTGAACCTAAAAAAAGTTCGCGTCGGCACTTTCAGAAAACTAACCAGTAGTGCATCCGCGCTGCAGACGGATGAGCGCGGTGCATCCGCGCTCGAATTTGCGATTTTTGCCGGCATGCTCGCGTTTGGCCTGCTGAATACGGCCGACATTTCAATTTACATCTACAAGCGGATGCAAGTCGAGAACGCCACGGAGATGGCGGCGCAGGCTGCCTGGAAGGCTTGTGATCCGTCCAAAGGGTACCTTCCTGCAACGTTGAGCTGCCCCAACCTGACGACACTAATGACGCAGGCCGCACAAAGCACCGGGCTCGGCAATCAGGTGACAATAGCGACGGGTTCGCCGCAGGAAGGATTCTACTGCCTTAATGACGCGGGCGCGCTTCAGCATATCGCGAATGCGAGCCTTAATCCGCCAGCTGATTGCTCCTCAACCGGGCTGCCAGGTCAGCAACCGGGGGATTACATTCAGGTCACGACGAGCTTTTCTTATGCGCCGCTGTTTCCAGGGGTCACGGTCGCCGGTGTGTTTCCCACGCCGATCATGAGAACATCTATGATGCGGCTGAACTAATCATGCGACGCCTTAAAACTAAAATGCGTGGCGACGAAAGGGGCACGACGGCAATCGAGTTTGCCATCGTCGGCCCCATCTTCATCTTTCTCGTTATCGGCATCGCGTTTTTTTGCATGGGCCTCGCCGTGGCCGGCAGCATGCATTATGCCGTGGAAGAAGGCGCGCGCTGTGCCTCCGTGCGAAAAATGGTATGCAACGACGAAGATACGACTATTGCCTATACAAAAGCCCATTACTTTGGCCCAGGCGGCGTTCCGACTTTTTCCTATGATCCCGTGGCGGCCTGCGGTCATTCGGTGACCGCATCAATCAGTTATGTCGTTGATATGGGACTCAAGAAAGTTTCCGTGCCGATTACAGCTGCGGCGTGCTTTCCGTAAACGCCTGTTTTGCTTTCGGTCATCAGCAGGCAAAAGCGAAGATGTCTCTTGTTGTTAAGCGCTCGGTCACCCTCGATGGACATAAAACGAGCGTGACGCTCGAAGATGAATTTTGGGACGCCTTACGTGCGATCGCGTATCGCGACAAAACCACAGTGGTTTCGTTAGTCGGTCAAGTTAATCAAACACGAAACAAGAGCAATCTATCCTCGGCGATACGGGTCTTTGTGCTCAAGCGGTCAACAATGGCAGCGGAGCAGGAGAGGCAGAAGACGACTCTTTCGATAAACGCTGCAGCATGAGCGAGCCATTCAGCCGTTAGCTGCGGGGATAGATTTACATGCGCCAATTTTCCTTTTGTTTTGTCTTTTTCCTCGGCCTGTTTTGCGTAATCGATGTCTTCGCGTTCGAAGGCGAAAATAGCGCAGATGCGTGGCAGCAAGTTCAGCGCATAGGGCAAAAATTTAGCGACACAATCAATGATCAGATCAACCAGATTTGGCGTTGAGCGCACCACACGTCGGCCACTATGGCAGCGGTGACCGTAAAGCGACTTTTGCTTACAGGGGTAAAGCGAACGAATGCACTGAGCGATGTCCGCTATTGGCCCAAAGCAGACATGAACCAGTGCACCGCACATGTCCGCTTTCAGAGGTAGAGCGGAACAATGCTGCGGTCCTGAAGCCACACTTCCAGTAAAGCCTCAGAAAAAGGTTTGGAACTTCGCGTCTGCCCGTCCGTTCTCTGTCAGAGGTCAACAGCGATTTAGGAGGAAACACGTGCGCACATTTCTTATCACCTTGACTGCTTTAGGCGTTGTCGCATTTGCACTACCAGCCGTAACCGCAAACGCGCAGGATCGAACAGTGGTTGTCACGAGAGACGGCGATCACGATCGCGGCCTTCATCGTGGGTGGACACGCGGTCATCACTATGGATGGCGCAATCACAATGACTGGCGCAATCACAATGCCAAGGTCGTGGTCATTAAGAAGCACCGGCACCGTCACTACGATTGATTTGCCTTTAGTTGACACATGAGAGAGCAAGAGTCCGGCCAAGCGGCCGGGTTCTTTGCTTTTTGAAAGCCCCGGCTTGCCTTCTATGCATATCTGCTTCTGGCCCTTAGCAGACATTCCTGATTGTGCTGCACACGTCTGCTTTGGGGTCAAAGCAGACATGGATTTTTGAGAGAAGTCGCTTTCGCGGTCGCTATTGGGTGGAAAGCGGACATGGTTTTTTCCGATGCACATGTCGGCTTTTGACCCAAAGCGGACATACGATGCAGCCCAAATTGATAGAGCACGCATGACTGGTTCATGACACCCGGTACAACCCTACCTTGACGACCCAAACGCCCGCATGGAATCCTACGAGCGTGGCAGTATGTTTGGGGGATACGCTATGACGCGAATTGGTACCCTGATCAGTACGCTGATTATACTCGTCTTCGCCTCACCATCTCACGCGCTAACATTCCAGTTTTCTTTTGCAAACATTCACGGGTTCATATCGGGCCTCGAAGACAACACCCTTGGCCAAGCTGCAGACAGCGTTGCGGTCACTGTTTCACCTTCAGTAGGTGGCCTCGGTGAATATGCTCCGGGCGATTTCAATACTTTCAATGTCTCAAGCGGAGCAATCACTGGCGGATTTTTCCAAGGAGATTCAGCCACGCACCACTTGGTTATGAACCAGGAATTGGAATTCTGACACTCATTGACGGCGGCGGTCTCGGCGGTGACATTTCATTTTCACTTGTGGCGGAACAAACTCCGCTCCCGGCCGCGCTCCCGCTCTTCACCACCGGCTTAGGCGCGTTGGGTCTGCTCGGTTGGCGTAGGAAGCGGAAGCAAGCCGCCTAAATAATTTGATATGTGGCCGGGAAACCCTCGGGCGAAACGCTGAAACGCTCGGGGGTTTTTTGTTGTCGCGGATGTCGATGTTCGCTTTTGACCCAAAGCGGACATGGCCGGCCCTTCCAAAATGCTGGCAGGGCTTGGCACGATCCCTTCACATTGCCTCGAGGGCGACAATGAGGCGGCGCGAGTTCCTCACAATTGTCGGCGGCGCGGCGGCATGGCCGATTGCCACGCGCGCGCAGCAGCAATCCGATCGCATCCGGCGCATTGGTGTGCTCATGAGCGTGTCAATGGACGATCCGGAAGGGAGGGCCCGCTTCGCTGCGTTCCAGCAAGCGCTCCAGCAGTTGGGTTGGAGCGATGGCCGCAATGTCCGTATCGAGACCCGTTGGGCTGGCGGCAAGATCGACGAGGCTCGGAGATACGCCGGCGAGCTAATCGCGCTGGCACCGGATGTCATCCTGGCTTCGGGCGGGGACATCGTTGGGCCGTTGCTACATGTGACCCAGACCGTCCCCATCGTGTTCACACAGACCCCTGACCCGGTAGCAGCCGGGTTCGTGGCAAGCCTAGCCCGGCCAGGCGGCAATGCGACGGGATTTACTCAAGTCGAATATGGAATGGCCGTGAAATGGGTAGAGCTGCTCAAGGAAATCGCACCGAGCGTGACGCGGGCGGCAATTATTCGCGATCCAGCCGTACCCGAAGGAATCGGCCAATTCACTGTCATTCAATCTGCGGCGTCGATGCACAAGATGGAAGTGAGCCCGGTCGACATCCGCAATCCGGCGGAGGTGGAACGTACCCTCACAGAATTTGCACGCTTGCCCAATGGCGGCCTGATCCTGTTATCCAGCGCGCTGGCAAATGTTCACCGCGACTTGATCATCAAACTTGCAGCCAAGCTCCGGCTGCCTGCGGTCTACCCTTCGCGCCAATTCGCTCGTGCTGGTGGTCTATCAGTCTATGGTTCCGATTCAATCGATCCGCACCGACGGGCAGCTGGCTACATTGACCGCATCCTAAAGGGTGAAAAGCCCGCCGACTTACCGGTGCAAGCGCCGACTAAGTACGGGCTGATAATCAATCTGAAGACCGCCAAAGCTCTCGATCTCGTTGTGTCGCCGACTTTGCTCAATCGCGCCGACGAAGTGATCGAATAATTGACAAACCAAGTTTGTCCTAATGTCCGCTCTTGGCCCTTAGCGGACATTCCTGTTTGCAATGCACATGTCTGCTTTCAGGGGCAAAGCGGACATAACCTATTGCGATGCGAACGTCGGCTTTTGACCCAAAGCGGACATGTGCAGAGCGCCCGCTCTGCTACCCTTACTCGGCCTGCGCTATCCGTACATTTTTGCTGACCGGATTAGCGCGCACCTATTTTCGACACACCGCGAAATGTCGCGGCGAGCGTGCGTAGTGCGCCTAGAGCCCGCCCGTCCGACACGCGCGAATGCAGCACAACCGCCGAGTTGCCGAGGCCTGGCAACGATAGTGCGGCGCCGATATCCACTGTGCCGGGTGGGGCAATCCGACGCGCTAATGGCGCGACAGCGAGCCCGGATGCGATCGCCGCCGCTATCGCGGTAACGCCTCCACCGGTGAAGGCTTCCACCCAGCCGATGTTGGCCCTGTTGAGCACGCGGATGGCTTGCGCTCGCACATCGCAAGGCGCGGCCAGCATGGCAAGGCGCAACTTCTCGCCGGCCCTATGCTGGAAAGCTGGCGCTGCGAACCAGCCGAAGCTATCTTCGAACAAAGTCTCCCCGCCGCGCCGGTGGCGCTCGCGACGCACGATCACAGCGTCGAACTTGCCCTTTTGGAAGGCATCGAAGAGTGTCCCGGACAGATCGACGCGGACGTCGAGATGCAATTTTGGATCGAACGCGTTCACTCGGGAGAGCAGCGCGGCCAAATCGGGGCCTGCGACATGATCACTGATCCCGATCGTCAGCCGATATGCCGGCACTTTAGCGCCAGCCAAGGCGCGATCGTGGGCGGCTAGCAGATCGCGGGCGCGCTCGAGGAATGCTGCGCCGGCGGCGGTCAGTTTGACTGAACGGGGCGTACGTTCGACCAGTCGGGCGGACAATCGCGTTTCCAGACGTTTCAATTGCAGACTGATTGCGGATTGCGTCTTGCCGACCGACTGCGCCGCTCGCGTGAAGCTCCGCAAGTCGGCTACTAAGGCAAATGCCCGGACGGCGTCTATGTCAAGCGAGGGGGCGATCGAATGATTTAACATCGTTATCATTGATATCATCATTCATGACGTTTTTCAATGATCCGTGCGCTGCTAAATTGGTCTTCATTCAAAGGAGGTTGCCAATGCCACTGATCACGATCACCACCGCAAGCCCGGACCGGCAGATTCCCAGAAAGGCCCGTATAGCGGCCGAAATCAGCCGGTTGTCATCAAGCGTGCTTCACAAGGACCCGAACGTTACCGCGGTCATTGTCACTAGCGTCGACCCAGAGGATTGGTTCTGCGGCGGACGCCCGCTCACCGACGTCGGCCTGGCGAGCTTCTGGCTCGACATTCACATCGTCGACGGCACCAATACCAAGGACGAGAAAGCGGCCTTCATCGCGGCGACTTTCGAGGTTATGGGTAAGATTCTCGGACCGCTGCATGAGGAAAGCTATGTGCACGTCCACGACGTGCGCGACGACGCCTACGGGTATGGCGGTCTCACGCAGGGCCAGCGCTATATCGCGCGCAAGCTTTCGGCGCCGGTCGCGACGGCGGCCTGACCTGGCGGCCCCGAATAGCACTCGCGTCGCAGACAAGCAGATGACCACGCTCTCCAAGGAAACAGCGTTCTAGTACGTTTGTCGGAGCAATGTCTGCTTTTGACCCAAAGCAAAATGGAGACTGACAACATGCCATTGGTAAGAATCGACTTGAACAAGAATGCACCAGCCGAGCGTATCCGCATCGCAAGCGAGGCAGTTTACAAGGCCATGATCGGGGTCGCCAATGTTCCAGCACACGACAAGTTTCAGGTGGTGACCAGGCACGAGCTGGATGAGATCATCTACCCGCAAGAAGGGTACTTGGGAATGCAGTACTCGCCCGACCTCATCATGATTCAAGTCACCTGGGTTGGTGGCAGATCGGTGGACGCGAAGAAGAGGTTTTTCCGCAACATCGCGGACGAAATCCACGATCGAGCGCGAGTGAGAAAGGAAGACGTCTGGATCAGTCTCGTGGATTCCGGCCGCGAAGATTGGTCTTTCGGCAACGGCGAAATGCAATATGCGCCGAAGTGAGTGGCAGCTTGCTGCGTGCTTTGGCAAGTGTCCGTTATTGGGTTAGTGCAGACGCCGCACTGAGTTGTCCCGATGTCGGCTTTTGGCCCAAAACGGACATGGTCTGGTGCACCGCACATGTCCGCTTTCGGGGCTAGAGCGGACATGCGTCCCTGTCGCAAAAGCCGATTAGGCGTGGGCAATGCTGGGCCGGCTTGCGACACGCTCGTGCCAGGATTTCAGATTGCTAAGTTCGGTCGGGATTTCGATTTTGGAGATAGCCGCGTAGATGAGGCCTGCAAACCCCGTAATGTCGGCCATTGTAAACCGGTCACCAGCAAGAAATGGTTGCCTCGCTAGAACCTGATCGAGATAGCGCATGCCGGCGACCGCTCGTTCACGATTTTTTTCGCCCCATTCGCGGTTCTGGTAGACCTCGATCTTCGGCCCCAGCCCCGGCGTCGCATGGTGGAAATATGTCGCAGCGGCATCAAGCAAGCCTGTCTCGGTCCGGCGCTGCATCATGTGGATGACGGCGCGATCTTTGGCACTCTTCCCGGTCAGCACCGGCTCACCCACCAAATTGTCGACATACTCGGTGATGGCCGTGCATTCGCTAATGCACGTTCCATCCTCGAGCTCGAGCACGGGAACGGTCGCATACGGATTTTTCTTGGCAAACGCGGGAAGCCTGTGTTCGCCGCCGGGAACATCGATCGAAATGAATTCAACCTTGTCTGAAAGTTCCTTCTCGGCGAGCGCAATTCGGACACGCGTCGGATTTGGGAAGCCTTTGAAGTCGTAGATCTTAAGCATTTTGGAAACGCCTCAGTTTTGTTGAAGTTGCGATGATGACGGTTTGCGGTGTGCCAATGCGGGTTGCCCGGTCAGCATTGAGTTTGGATCAGGCATTGCGTCCGGCCATCACGCCGCCGTCCACCGGGAGGATGACGCCTGTAATCCAACCGGAAAGCGCGTCATCTGCCAAAAAGAGGAACGCCGAAGTGATGTCGCGCGGCTGCCCATTTCGTCCCAGTGGATGAAAGCTATTGAAGGAGGCAAGTTGCTCCGGCGTTCCCACTGAATCGAAAAGCGGGGTTTCGACTACGGCGGGCGCGATCGCATTGACGCGGATCTTGTCAGCGGCAAGTTCGATGGCGAGCTCGCGCGTCAGCGAATGAATGCCGCCTTTTGCCATCGAGGGTACGCTGGAAGGCGTGGCGCCGATGCCCTGAAGCGCCCAAATCGATCCAACGCTAATGACCGCACCTCCGCCTCGTTTTTTCATTTCGGCGACTGCGCGCTGAGTGACCATGAAATAGCCGCCCATGAGGTTGAAATATTCGCGCAAGTCATCCCGGGTTACCTGCGGGAACGGCTTTATCGCAAACACGCCCGCATTATTGAAAAGCACGTCCACCCCGCCGAACTTGTCGGACGCCGTTTTTATGAGACGCACGCCGATTTCGGGATCACCGATGTCGCCTGCGACATAAGCGACATTTTTGCCGGTCGGATCGACGCTCGATGCGACCTCGGCCAGCTTGTCCTCGCGCCGTCCGTTAAGAACGACACTGGCGCCCGCCGCGCGAGACGCCTTTGCTGCGTCGGCACCCATTCCTGTGCCGCCACCGGTGATGACGACAACTTTACCCTTGAGACTCATTTTGCACTCCAGCTGTTGATGAAAGTTACCCCTCATGGTGAAAGCCACACGAACTTAGGAGGTCAGCAAATGCGTGCCGTGCGTCAGCGCCGCACCCGCGCGCAGGGCGGTCGCAACGAAGACTGTTTCGCTGAGTTCGATTTCAGTCGCGCCAGCGTCAAGCGCTGCCTTGCGATGGATCTCGATGCAGTAGGGGCACTGCGTCGTGAGCGCGACTGCGATCGCCATCAATTCCTTGTATTTCTTCGGGATTGCACCATCGGCAAGCGCGGCCTCATCTAGCGCCTTGAAGCCGCCCATTGTGCGCGGCGCCAACGCCCCGAGTTTGGCTATTCTTTTCAGATTGCTCAGGTCAAACATTCAGGTCCCTTTCGCTAGCTGCGGTGACTTGACTTGACTTTATACCTACTAGTAGGTAGACAAGGATGTCAAGGTCCAAGGAGCTAACGATGGACGAATTAATCAATGCCGATTTCGACAGGCGTGTCGTTCTAGCCACGAATGATTTGCCGTGGAGCCCATCTCCGCAAGCCGGCGTCGAGCGGCGTTTTCTCGATCGTATTGGTGGTGAGATCGCCCGCGCCACGTCTGTCGTGCGCTATGCACCCAACAGTGTGTTTCCCGCCCACAGCCACGCGCTTGGTGAGGAGTTTGTGGTGCTCGAAGGTGTTTTCTCGGATGAGCATGGGGACTATCCGAAAGGGACTTACGTGCGAAATCCGCCCGGAAGCCTTCATTCTCCGCGCACGGCGCCCGGTTGCACCATCCTGGTTAAGCTTCGCCAGATGCCAAGTTCGGAGAACCGCCGTGTGGTCGTCGACACCACCACGGTGGCTTGGGAGCGGTCGAACATTGACGGCCATCAAAGCCAACTCTTGTATGCCTCGCCCGAGACCGGAGAGCGGGTGACGCTGGAAAGGCTTGCCGCGAGAGCAACATTGCCACGCACAAAATGCGATGGCGGCGAGGAAATTTTCCTGCTAACGGGCACGCTGGCTGACGATTATGGTCATTATGGCGCCGGCACGTGGATCAGGAGCCCAGTTGGCTCGCACAGCCAATTTAGCTCGCAGGAAGGAGCACTCTTTTGGGCAAAGCGCGGACATCTGCTTCCGGGCTCATAAAGCGCGATACGAATCCTGCCCCCGCGCTTCGGTCGGAGACGGCCGAAAAGATACTCGATGTGGCGGAGCGTTTGATTCAAACGCGCGGATGCAGTGCGTTCAGCTATCAAGATATTGCGGATGCCCTCAAGATCAAGAAAGCGAGCATCCATTATCATTTCGAATCGAAAACGGATCTGGTGATCGCCGTCATCGATCGCTACTCGGAGAGATTTGACGAGGCGTTGAAAAATATTACGCGCGATGAGTCGGCGACATCGATGGCCATGCTGGAGCGCTATGTAGAGCCATACGCCGCATTTGCTGCCACGCCCGACCGCGTGTGCCTGTGCGGCGCGCTATCTGGTGAAATGCCGGCGCTGCCGCGCGCGGCTCGTGAGCGTGTCGCGTTTTTTTTCAAGTCGCACCAACAGTGGCTCACGCAAATTCTGAAACGCGGTGCGGCGCGGGGTGAGTTCAAGCTGGCGGAGTCGGCCGCGAAAATCGCTCGGCTTTTCTTCGGCGCCCTGCAGGGAGCGCTTCTGATACAGCGGACAACCGGAGATTCTTCGCAATTGAGAGATGTAATTTCAGCGCTCAAATCGCAGTTGCGGAAGTAATAACGTCACGGGCTATTGGCACTTAGCAGACATGTCGATCATGCCTGCGGATGTTCGTTTGCGGGGGTAAATCGGACAATTCTCGCTGCTGTCCAACCTTGTTCGAATGGAGAAAAATCAAATGTTTATTGTCCTACTTAGATTTTCTAACAACAAAGGCCGAGCCAGCCAATTCATGGAGGGCCACAAAGAATGGATCAAGCGCGGTTTTGATGACGGCGTATTTTGGTTGGTCGGGGGTCTTCAGCCCAATTTGGGCGGTGGGATTATGGCGCATAATACCGCGCTGTCAGATCTTCAAAACAGGGTGAACGAGGATCCGTTTGTCGCAGAAAATATTGTTACCGCGGAAATTCTTGAAATCACCCCATCAAGAACCGATGAACGTTTAAAGTTTCTTCTCGGCTGAGTAACCACGAGTGGATGTCCGCTTGTGATCCAAAGCGGACATGACGATTCGCGCTAAAGTTCCGCGAAAATCCACCAAGTCTACCGCCAAACGTAAGGGATTGATGCCTTGGAGGGTAGCGGAATGGCAAACGGACCTGCTGCTGACACAAAAATTGTGGATGCTGAATTTATCCACGACCTGTTCCAGCCTTTTGGCGCTGTCAGTGTTCGCCGTATGTTCGGCGGGGCCGCTCTCTTCGCCGATGGTGTAATGTTCGGCCTAGTGTCCGGCGGGCAAATTTACCTGAAGGTCGATGCGACAACGGTGACCGGCTTTGAACGCGAGCAATGTGAGCCGTTTGAGTACTTAACCAAGAACGGCAAGAGGGCGCTGACATCGTACTGGCGGCTGCCCGACCGGCTCTATGACGACGCCGACGAACTCGCGCAATGGGCAAGGCAAGCACTCGCGGCTGCACGCCGGGGTGCGGCGGTAAAGCCGAAATCTAGTAAGCGGCGGACGAAGACGAAGCGCTGAAGCTTGGGCAACTTGCTATTGACATTATCACACTAAGCGACTGACCTAACCGAGCGCTGCACCAGATTTGCCCTGCACGCTGCGCGTCTCGAAGCGAGAACGCGCTAGTTGCTGGTCACATAAGTGTGCCGGGTGCGTTGTTTTGGTTTGCCCCTTTACAACGCATTCACACGTGAAGCCCCAGCCGTGAGGCTGGGGCTTCTGCCGTTCTCGGCCAGCACAGTGCCCGCTCTTGGCACAAAGCGGACATCGGCTTGTGCGCTGCACATGTCCGCTTTTGAACCAGAGCGGACACGGATCGCCAGCGCGTGGGTCTTTCTCGCGCAAAGCCGGAGAGATTCAAACCGCAGGTAACGAATGATGCTCATGCATAACGTGCCAGCGTCCGTCAATTTTGCGGAGCCCCATTGTCAATCGAAAATCCAACGGCTCGCGCCGACCATCTCTGCCAATCGTCACGCAGTGTCCTACTGCTGTAGCAAACGCGACTTCCACTCCCGCAGTGATTTCGATGTTAGTGAAATCAAAACGAACGGGTTTTTCTGCGAAAGAAAAGAAAGTGTCCCAAGTCGCCATATACTCATCAATACCTCGCGACTGAAATGGCGGAGGCACATCGAACATCAAAATGTCGGCATCGTGATCTTGACGAATTGCGGCACGATCCTGATCGCGTACCCCTTTACTCCACCTTTCGATCAAATCGCTAATTGCCAATTGGTCAGGCGTTGATTGCAAACGCGATTGATGGTTGTTCATTCAGCCTGTCCTCGTTTGTCACGAAGATTGGAAATGCGTTGACCGGCGTCAATGTTCCGCATTCGACGCAGCGAGATCTTCGGGCGGCGGGGATATCGCGCCTCTACCAGTGGGGCGATCAAAGTCGGCAGCCGACAAACCAAGTGATTACCTTTCCGCAAATCAGCGCCATTTGGGCTTCGACAAGCCGGCCCATGCGTACCTTGCGGGCGATGACCGCCTGGGAATAAATTTCGTTTAATGCCTCTGTTAGTCGCCTTACCTGGTCGTAAGCTCCAGCGAATAGCCAACAAGCTTTATCTCCCGGCCGCTTTGGAAGCGC